>Ga0209636_10005339_pt1 | contig 13121 bp, 10 predicted proteins | sample DeeMarSWOR152_54_FD_187464 | JGI IMG/M metagenome (GOLD analysis project Ga0209636, IMG submission 187464) | Marine sediment microbial communities from White Oak River estuary, North Carolina - WOR-1-52-54 (SPAdes) (version 2) | ecosystem: Environmental > Aquatic > Marine > Intertidal zone >...
GGGAGAAATCGGCGAGAGGAATGGTGCCTTTGATATCCTCATCGCCAACACACGGACCGCCATGGAGAGAATGTGGGAGGGCCGTAAGTGTCTATTTGAAGCAGCAAACGAGGTAGGGGGCATGTTTAAGAGTCTGGATTTGGTTGTTCCCAGGAGTCTGATTCCTCTTCTGGTCAAGAAAATCCGGGGAATCTCAGAAAGGTATCGAATCAAGGCCATGTCTTTCGGCCATGCGGGGGATGGAAATGTCCATGTCCTTCTCTTCAAGGGCGACCTGGCTGATGACGAGTGGGAGATGTTGATAGACAAAGCCGAGAGAGACCTCTACCGCGAGACCATAAGATTAGGAGGAAAGCTCACCGCTGAGCATGGGGTCGGCCTCCTGAGAAAATCCTTTTTGCCTCTGAACCTCGATCCCTACCAGATCGAGATCCTCAAGCGGTTGAAAAGGGCCTTTGATCCTAAGAACATTCTCAACCCAGGTAAAATTTTCGATCTTTGATGAGAGGCGGGAAAACCCTCATAGGGTCTAGGGAAGAGACGCATTGAGGGGTCTTCATCAAATGGATCTCCTGATATCAATCTCCGAATCGATCTCCTACCGTTATATCGACTGATTGGGAGAATTCCATGGGCCCAATCTTCTCCCCCTTATCGACCCTGAGTTTGCGGATTTCGATGACGCCATCCTTTACTGCTACACGCAGCACTGCTTTTTCGATGGAGAGTATTTCCCCCGGGTGTTTTTCCGTTGATGAGGAATGCAGTTTGGCATCATAGAGCCTTACCTTCTTCCCCTTGAGGGTCGTGTGAGCACCCGGTTGGGGATCGCAACCCCTGATGAGATTATACAAATCCCTGGCAGACTTTTGCCAGTTAACGGATGCAACGGCATCATCACATGGGGGCTCGTAGGTCGCCTTGGATTCATCCTGAGGAATTATTGGTGCCTCCCCCCTTTTTATCAGTTCAACTGCTTCTACCATGGCCTCAATGCCCATGGGAAAGAGGAGATTGAAGTAAAGGGAACCAGTGGTATCGTCAAAAGTAATCTCAACCTCCTTCTGGAGCAGGATGGGACCGGTATCGATCCCCTCGTCGACCCAAAAGACCGTTAGACCGGTATGAGTATCGCCGCTGATGATGGCCCAGTTGATAGCACTAGCACCTCGATGCCTGGGCAAAAGGGAAGGGTGATAGCAGATAGTCCCCAGGGAGGGGATGCGGAGGAGCCTTTTCGGGATGACATCGGTCACGAATGCCAACAGTGATAGGTCCGGATGCAGACCCATATACATATCATAGACCTGGGGATCCTTCATCTCGTTTGGACGGAAGAAGGAGATGCCTGAACTTTCAGCCAACTCCTTCATCGGCTTCCCCCTTCTATCCGGGGGACAGACGACCCCGACTACATGCTCGCCCTTTTGGATCAATGCCTCCAGCACCTTCTCCCCGAATGGTCCCTGACCGACTACAATAATCCTCATTACACAAACCAATCCTCATTACGCAAACCCTCCTTTGGTTACCAAATGGGGTGGGCGTTGTCAATGAAAAGCTTGACAAAAGGGAAATTTACTCTTTAAAAAGGAGACCATCGGAGAAACCGGCATGTTTAGATCCATAAAGCACTGTAGGATTTTTGATGAAATGGTAAATCAGGGAAAAGCGCTATCAAGAACAGCTCTTCCAATAATCCCTGGAAGAGGCCCCGTGAGCATTTGAATGAGTCGAGTCCGAGGTGAAGGCCTTGAGGTACAGTTAGATAGGTTGAGAAGGAGTTTTCGAGGAAGGTATAATGTTTTAGATGGAAAGTTTAATTCAAGGGATTCTGTTTTTACTCTTGTTAGTTATGGAAAGTGTAGCATGACAGAGGGGGGCGCAAAGGGTCTAACTGGATGAGGGAACACATTGAGATTTTTGGAGAAGAGAATTCTACCGATGAATTGGAGGAGTTGGTCCTTTCCAGCTATGATACTTCGGTGAATATTACACGGCCCAATGGCACAGTGAGCATGCCTATGGTATGGCAAGACCTTTGCACCTGAGGTAATATCCTGGGGGGAGAGTTCCATGGTAACAGACCATCCACTCTTTGTGACCTTCTTTATGCTGGGTGCCATTATCTTCTGCGTAGGCGTTGCCCTGAAGCTATTCCTCTACTGGCGAGGGCAATGGAATTTGTGGCCTCTTGTGAAGGGGGCCTTTTCAACCCTATTCAGTGCCAAGATAGTAAAGTTGATAGAGGTAATATTCTTAGACGGCATCCTCCAGAGGAAGCTATTCGGCCAGGATACATTGAGATGGTTAATGAAGGTTTTGATCATGATCGGTTACCCCGGGATACTCATCGCCGGCCATTTGAAAGTGGAGGTGATGCCCCAATTTGAACATTTTCCCTACCTGATCAAATTTTTCTATGCGCCATTTTGTGATTTTTATTACTTTCGCGATGTGGCTACCCCCTCTCTGAGCATGTCCGATGCCCTTTTCGCAATTTCCTTCGACCTCTTTGGGGCAATGATATTGATGGGAGAGTTCATCGCTATCTATCGAAGATTTGTGGTAAAGGCCCTACCCTATAAGACATCAATTGGAGATATCGTTGCCGTTAATCTACTAGGAGGGTGGTTCATCCTTCGTTTTTTCTGTGAGGCGGGGAGCATTCTGACCTATTCCCTCCCGACTTCCGTTAGCAAATATTGGTTCGTATCCTTTGGCCTGAGCAAGATCTTTACCCTTTTTGAGCTACCGTGGTCCTCTCTTAATTATCCCCTGTGGGTCCTCTCTGGGCTGTTCCTTGCCACACTCGTTGCCTTTATCCCGTACAATAAGAAGCTCTGGCATATCATCACCATACCCGTCGTCATGTTCATCAGATTGATGCCAAAGGAGGCCTTCAGGCCAGGAGTGAGGAGGGCTTTCCTCCCCCTTCCTGTTCAGGAGCTTATTGCACTCGATTCCTGTGTCAAATGCGGGAGCTGTGTGGATGTCTGCCCGGTCTATGCTCAAACACAACAACTGGAAACGACAATGGGGGCACTATATAGCAACCTCAAATCCTTCATCGGACGGGCATATGGCCTTCCAAGGATACTCTTCGGATCCAACAAGTCCCCCAATGATGTACTAAAGGAATATTCCGAGCATTCCTACCTGTGTACCCTATGTGGCAGGTGTAAGATTGTATGCCCTGCTTTTATCGATACAAAGGATGTAAGGATGGCGTTACGGGGATTCATGGTAGAGAAGGAGGAGTATCCTCAGATCATGGGGCGGCTGGCAGAGAATTTGGCAAAAGATCATAACATTACCGGTGAGCCCAACGAGGACCGGGCGATGTGGGTTGAAAACCTTATTGATGTCCCTGAGCAAATGTATCAGAAGGAAAAAGCGAGGGTGGTTTACTTCGTTGGGTGTGTAGCGTCCTATTTCCCAATGACGCAGAGGATCCCTCAATCCTTTGTTCAAATCCTGGATAAGGCCGGGATCGATTTCACCATTCTGGGGGGGGAGGAGTGGTGTTGTGGGTTTCCCCTCATCGGAGCCGGGATGGGGGAAAAAGCGAACGATTTGATGGATCATAACCTCAAAAAGATCGAGGAGGTGAATGCAGAAACGGTGGTCTTTGCCTGCCCCTCATGTCACCATACATGGATGGAAAGGTATAAGACTGATGTAGGGTTGTTTCACACAACTGAGTTCATGGTGAAATTGATCGATGAAGGGAAGATCAAATTCAAAGAACTCAATGCTATAGTAACCTATCATGACCCGTGTGATCTGGGCAGAAGCAGCGAGATCTACGAGGAACCAAGGAGGATACTACAGGGCATTCCCGGCTTGAAGCTAGTCGAACTTGAGCATAACCGCGAGAACTGCACGTGCTGTGGAGGAGGGGGTAACCTGGAGATGGTGGCCCCGGAGCTCTCAGCAGCTCTGGCCCAGGAGAAGATCAGGGAGATCCAAGCAACTGGAGCTGAAACGGTGATTACCGCCTGCCAGCAGTGCGTACGTACTATCATGACCACAGCACGAAGAAACAAAATTCCTATTCGAGCAATGGATATAACGGAATTCGTTCTGAGCACGATGAAATGAGTTTCTTATCATATCGTAAAAAGAAGGGAGAAATTCCTGATAAACTCGGAAAAGGAGCTCTGAGCGCACAATCATATGGTGTTGCAGTCGTTCAGTGATGCGATTTCGCGGTCCGCGTGATGGTCATTCTTCCACACTTTTTGCTCAGCCCCAATCAGCTCCGAACCGAAGAGGAGGATGTCATCGGCCTCCTCTTTTTCATCACCCCACCACACAGCAAACTGCTCCGCATCATACCCTCCTCTATGAGCGTTATCTCCGATCGGCAAGAGGAGTTTACGAAATTGTATCCTCGCCGAAGAGGCCACCCCATGCATTTTTCTGAAGGGAAAGCTCATTTAGGCTCATTGATAGGGGATTCCCCAGAAAATTGTGAAGGGATGCTCTATTGTTGCGTTTCCCGAGAGGGTAAACTATAGTATTGAGATCTGGATTTTTTCGGAAGGTGAATTGCTGTCAGGGGTATCCATGGAAGGAAAAGAGTGGCACACCCTCAGCGGAGAGGAGATTCTCCTGGCTCTTGGCTCAGATTGGTATGGTCTCGGCCAAAATGAAGTAAGGAGGAGGTTGGAGAGATACGGGCCCAATATCTTAGAGGAAGAGGTGCAAACGACCCCTGTGAAAATCTTCCTAGAACAGTTCAAGAATTTCCTCATCCTCATCCTCCTGGCCGCGGTCGTGGTTTCTGGGGCTATCGGTGAGATCTTCGACGCAGGGGTGATTCTCGCCCTTGTAATTGGTTGCGTTTTGTTGGGATTTGTGCAGGAGGTCCGTTCCCAAAAGGCCATTCAGGCATTGAGGGAGATGGCTGCTTCAAGGGCTAAGGTGATACGGGATGGCAAGCAGGAGGAGGTTCCGGCGAGGGAGATCGTTCCGGGCGATATTATTCTTCTGGCTACTGGCGATCGGGTCCCTGCGGATGCCCGTATCCTAGAAGAGGCCAATCTAACAATAAACGAATCTAGCCTTACCGGTGAATCCGTCCCCATCGAGAAGACAAAGGAGCCCATTGATCAACAGGAGTTGGCTATGGGAGATAGGACCAATATGGTCTTTTCCGCCACAGTGGTGACCTATGGGAGAGGGAAGGGTGTCGTAACCGCCACGGGTATGGGGACCGAATTTGGAAAAATTGCCGGTATGATACAAGCAGTTGAGGAGAGAAGGACGCCCCTGGAGGAGAGGCTGGATCATCTCGGAAAGTGGCTGGGAATTTTGTGTCTTGCTGTTGTAGGCGTCGTCTTTTTCCTAGAGGTCTTTCTGCGGGATGCCGATTTCCTGGAGATCTTCATCTGGTCGGTGAGCCTCGCCGTAGCCGCTGTTCCGGAGGCATTGCCAGCAGTAGTGACGGGATCTTTAGCCATAGGCGTTCAGCGAATGGCGAGGGACAATGCCATCGTCCGGCGTCTTCCCGCTGTGGAAACCCTGGGTTGTACTACGGTCATCTGCTCTGATAAGACGGGCACATTGACGAAAAATGAGATGACGGTTAGAAAAGTCTATGTCTATGGGGAGATAATCGAAGTCACGGGTGTGGGATTTGAACCACGGGGGGATTTCCTTCGGAATGGAGACTCTACCGATCCCAAAGGGATGAGGGATTTGGAGCAATTATTAAGGGCGATGGTCCTGTGTAATGACTCCAAACTGGTGAAGGATAATGGTGGTTGGTCAATCCAGGGGGATCCGACGGAAGGGGCCCTCTTAGTTGTTGCTCGAAAAAGTGGGATTGATGCCGATCATTTGAGGAACGCATATTCCCGCATTGGAGAGGTTCCCTTTGAATCCGAAAGGAAGAGGATGACCGTAATATGCCCGGATGAAGGAGAAAAGCTGATTGCGTGGGTCAAAGGGGCTCCAGAGGAAGTTTTATCCGTGTCTTCACACATCGTGCGGGATGGGCGGGTGGAGGCACTAACAGAGGAGGAGAGGAAAACAATACTAGCGATGAATGAGAAGTTCGCTTCCGAGGCCCTCCGAGTCCTCGGGGGAGCATTTCGTCAATTAAACGAACCGATGGTGAGATACAATGCCGAAGATGTCGAGAAGGACCTTATCTTCTTGGGGTTGGTAGGAATGATCGATCCACCACGGGAAGAGGTGAAGGAAGCTATCGTCTCATGCATCGGTGCGGGCATTCGGCCGGTCATGATCACGGGGGATAACAAACTGACGGCGATAGCGGTGGCGAAGGAGTTGGGCCAGTTGGATCAGGAGGCGCTTGCGGGGGGAAAGCCAGTGGCTATCACCGGGGTTGAATTAGATCGGCTCAGTGACGAGGAGATCGAGGGACTTGTTGAGGGAATCAAGGTTTTTGCACGGGTTTCCCCTGTACATAAATTGAGAATTGTGAAGGCCTGGCAACAGAAAGGCCAGGTCGTAGCAATGACTGGGGATGGTGTGAATGACGCCCCTGCGCTAAAACAAGCTGATATTGGCGTGGCCATGGGCATCACCGGTACCGATGTCACTAAGGAAGCCTCGGATATGACCCTCACCGATGACAATTTCGCCACCATTGTAAGGGCAATAGAAGAAGGGAGAGGAATCTACAACAATATCAAGAAATACCTGGTGTTTCTCCTCTCCTGCAACGTGGGGGAAATTCTCATCCTGGGCTTGACGGGCTTGTTGGGGCTTCCGGTTCCCCTTATTGCCCTTCAGATCCTTTGGGTGAACCTCATTACCGATGGATTGCCGGCTTTAGCCCTCGGTGTAGATCCCCCTGAACCGGATCTCATGGAAGTTCCCCCTCGAGATCCTAAGGAAAGTATCTTTACGAAAAAGATCAAATGGTATATAGGAGGTCTAGCGGTGAACATTTTCCTCGGCCTATTCCCGCTCTTCTATTGGTATTGGAAGGCAGAGGGCTTGGTCAAGGCCCAGACAATGGTCTTGGTTACCATTATTCTCTTTGAAATGTTTATTGCCTTCAACTGTCGGTCAACTCGTTATTCCATTTTTAAGCTGGGCTGGTTTTCAAATACATGGTTGGTACTGGCTGTCCTTTCCTCAGTTTTCCTCATGGCCTTGGTCCTGTACATTCCCACCCTCGCCTTACTCTTCCACACCGTACCCCTCACCTTACCTGACTGGATTGTGGCCATTGGCATCAGTTGCTCGGCATTGGTCTGTATCGAGCTCTATAAGCTCATTTGGGGAAGACAACAGGGAGGGTCATGACACCGAGGAGGGTCATAAAGTCAAAGAAGTAACCGAGGGAAGGGTAGAGAATGGATCTTTCGGCCTCATAAAGGATGCTGGATCTCTGTAGCCTGGAGCTGCGAACCCCGAGAGGGTCATCTCACGAAGCACTAAAGCGAGGGAGCAAGGGCACTCTATCATAACGAGGGATAATTTTTCATTGACTAGATCCTGCGCTTTTACTATAGGTGGAGGCCTAACAAATTTTCCTTTATGGAGGTTCTGCCATGGATGACATAACGTATGGACTCACCATGACCATTCTCGGGATGGGCGGAACCCTGGTGAGCCTCTGGATTATCAGCCTGGCTATGAATATTCTCAAGAAATTCTTTCCTTATCAACCGGCGGAAAAGGAGAAGAGAGGGGAGGGAAATGTGGGAAGCCATTGAAATAGGCCTTTCAGGTCTTGCCGTGGGCGCGAGAAACCTCGCCCCTCCCAATGCGGTCATGATGGGCGTGGGATTTCTCCTCCTCTATTTGGGCATCAAAAAAGGGTTTGAGCCATTGCTGCTTGTGCCCATCGGGTTTGGAGCCTTCCTGGTTAACCTGCCCCTTTCAGGCCTCATGGAGGAGGGGGGAATTTTTCGAATCCTCTTCAATACGGGAATCGGCAATGAACTCTTTCCCCTCCTCATCTTCGTCGGCATTGGGGCTATGACGGATTTCGGGCCCCTTCTTGAAAATCCAAAGATCCTTCTCCTCGGGGCAGCCGGACAATTCGGCATCTTCCTCACCCTCGCCCTTTCACTCCTTTTCGGATTCTCCAAACTGGAGGCCGCGGCGATTGGGATAATCGGAGCTTGTGACGGTCCAACGGCCATTTACGTTACCTCGAAGTATGCGCCCCACCTCCTGGCAGCGGTCTCCGTAGCAGCATACTCGTATATGTCCCTTGTCCCCATCATTCAACCTCCCATTATTCGTCTTCTCACCACGAGGGAAGAGAAAGTTATCAGCATGGGGGCAGTTCGTCATACCGTGTCTAAGCGGACCAAACTCCTTTTCCCCGTAATCGTTGCCCTTATTGGGGGCCTCATCGCGCCCAGGGGTATTCCCCTCATCGGAATGATCTGCCTGGGCAATTTTATGAAGGAGTCTGGCGTAGTGAGCCGCCTGACTAGGGCCTCTGAGAACGAGATTACCAATATTGTAACCCTGTTTCTCGGCCTCACCATCGGGGCGACCATGCAGGGGCAGACCTTCCTCAGGTTCCAGACCCTCATCATTTTTGGACTTGGATTCGTGGCCATCTGCGTCGATACGGCGGCAGGTATTATGTTCGGGAAGATCATGAAGGGTCTCTCAAGGGGAAAAATCAATCCCATGATCGGAGCCGCAGGCATATCAGCGTTTCCGATGTCGGCCAGGGTGGTCCAAGCTCTGGGGCAACGATACAACCCACAGAATTACCTCCTCATGCATGCCATGGGGGCCAACACGGGGGGCCAGATTGGTTCCGTGATGGCTGCGGCGGTAATGCTTTCCATCATCGAGGGCATGGGAATCATATAGAGAGGGTTTTCCTCGGCCTTAGAATTCGGTCTCAATTCGTCCTATCTCTTGGTTTTTTCGACCGTTACTTGGGTTCCCCATTTCATTTGACATTTGGGAGAAAGATGCTAACATTTTATTGTTTGGATAAACGGCGTCTCGAAATCCCTTGTCCCTTGGTTGTAGTTATCTACCCGATATCTTACCACTACTATGCCGAAGATACGGTCTTTTTTAGCTATAGAACTTCCTCCCACAATCGCCAAGGGTATAGAGCGAGTTCAAGGTGATCTCAAACCATCCCATGCCGATGTAAGATGGGTTGAGCCCAGCCGGATTCACCTGACCTTGAAGTTTTTCGGAAATATCGACGAAAAGGCATGTGATGAGATTATGGATGCCGTGGGTAAAGCGGTATCGGAGGTGGAGCCCTTCAGCCTCACCGTCAAAGGGCTCAGCGCCTTTCCCAGCATAAGAAATCCCAGGGTCATATGGTTGGGAGTTGAGGATACTGGCGAGGTGCTGAAACCCCTCCAGAGGGCGGTTGAGGGGAACCTCCGGCAAATTGGGTTTCCAGGAGAGGAAAGGGAGTTCAAACCTCACTTGACATTGGGGCGCTTAAGATCGGGAAGGAGGAAACCCGAGCTCCTCGGGAAAATGGAGGATCTTTTCCACATTGATTTGGGGGAGTTTCGGGTGGACAGGCTTGTGTTATTCAAAAGCGATTTGAGGCCCACCGGTCCCATTTATACCGAACTGAGGGTCCTCAAATTGGGGGGAGGATGAAGCCATGGTAGGGGAGGGGGATAAGGAGAGGGCCATTGACTTGGCAGTAACTCAAATCGAGAGGCAGTATGGAAAGGGGGCCATCATGAGGTTAGGTGGCGATGCCCTCCTGGCCGATGTGCCGGCGATACCGACCGGATCGCTCGCCTTGGACATCGCACTGGGGGTGGGGGGGCTTCCCCGCGGAAGGGTAGTGGAAATCTTCGGCCCTGAGGCATCAGGAAAAACTACCCTAGCACTCCATGCCGTTGCAGAGGCCCAGAGGAAGGGAGGAATTGCCTCCTTCATCGATGCAGAGCATGCCCTGGATGTTCACTATGCTTCGGCATTGGGGGTGAAAACGGATGACTTGCTTATCTCACAACCGGATACGGGCGAGCAGGCCTTGGAGATCACCGAGATACTGGTTCGGAGCGGTGCCGTGGATATGGTGGTGATCGATTCCGTCGCGGCCTTAGTTCCCCGGGCGGAGATTGAGGGGGAAATGGGGGATGCCCATATGGGGCTTCAGGCGAGGCTGATGTCCCAGGCCCTCAGGAAACTTGCAGCTACGATAAATAAGTCCAAAACCATAGTCATCTTCATCAACCAGATCAGGATGAAAATCGGCGTACTCTTCGGCAATCCAGAGACGACGACGGGGGGAAATGCGTTGAAATTTTATTCCACCGTGAGGTTAGATATTCGGAGGATAGCATCGATCAAACAGGGGCAGGAGGTTATCGGCAGCAGAACCCGAGTGAGGGTGGTGAAGAATAAGGTTTCCCCTCCCTTCAAAGAGGCGGAGTTCGATATAATCTATGGAAAGGGAATATCAAAGGAGGGCGACGTCTTAGATCTGGCTGTAGATCACAATATTATCGAGAAGAGCGGGACATGGTATTCTTATCGGGATCAACGTATTGGCCAGGGAAGGGAGAACACCAAGACCTTCTTGGAGGGAAATCCAGAGGTTTTTCAACAGATCGAAGAGGAAATAATGGGGCGGTTTCACTTGAAAGGGGGATCAAGAGAGGAGGAAATGAAAAGTGGAGCTGAATGAAATCTTATTGGAAGCCCTGACGAAGGGAGCATCGGATGTCCATATAAAGATTGGACAGCCGCCCATTATCAGGATTGATGGACACCTCAAACCCATGCAGGGAGGCAAACCGTATAATTACAATGAGGTAAACCAGATGGCCCTGGGGATCATGAACGAGTGGCAGAAGGAACGGTTTCTGAGGGAAAAGGAAGTTGACATGGGATATGAAATCCACGGGTTGGGCCGTTTCCGTGTCAATATCTTTCAGCAGAGGGGGAAAATTCGCGTTGCATTGAGGATCGTACCCTATCAGATCAAGGGCCTTCAAGAACTCAACCTACCGGGAGTGCTGGAGAAAGTCGCCCTAGAGAATAGGGGACTCATCTTGGTCACGGGTACCACGGGAAGTGGAAAGTCTACTACGTTGGCCTCGATGATCGATATTATTAATTCCCGAAGAACGTGTCATATTATTACTATAGAGGATCCCATCGAGTTCGTCCATGATGACAAGAAAGCTATCGTTGATCAGAGGGAAGTGGGGTCCGACACGGGAACCTTTGCAAATGCCCTGAGGAGTGCCCTGAGGCAAGACCCGGACGTCATTCTGATCGGGGAAATGAGGGATTTCGAGACCATCGAGACTGCATTGACCGCAGCGGAGACGGGGCATCTTGTGATGAGCACCCTCCATACCATCGATGCCAAGGAGACCGTAACCCGTGTCATATCGACCTTTCCGCCCTATCATCAGAGGCAAGTCCGCATGCAGTTGGCAGGGGTTCTCAAGGGGGTTATCTCGCAGAGGTTGGTTCCCAAAGCGGATGGTGTGGGAAGGGTTCCCGCCGTGGAGATTTTAGTATCAACAGCCAGGGTGAGGGAGTGTGTAATCGAGAAGGAAAAGACTGCAGAACTCCAAGACGCCATAGCCAAGGGGTACACCACCTATGGAATGCAGACATTCGATCAGTCCTTGATGTCCCTGTTAAAGGGGAACCTTATTAGCTATGACGAGGCCTTGAGGCAGAGCACTAACCCCGATGATTTTGCCCTGAGGGTAAAGGGAGTTCTGGCTACGGGCGATACCCCATGGGACGATTTTGAGAAGGTTCGCGAGCAAGAAGAGGAGAAGGATAGCACAAGAGGTAGAAGGGCCCCTCCAGAGCGCTTTTAGGGTTGGATGGTATGGGGATGGAGAGCAACGAAATCAGAACCGCTTTTCTCAGCTATTTCGAGAACCGGGATCACCGGATCGTCCCGAGCTCGCCTTTGGTGCCGAAAGAGGATCCCAGCCTTCTCTTTACCAATGCGGGGATGGTTCAGTTTAAGAAGGTTTTCCTGAGGGAGGAGAAGAGGGATTATGCCAGAGCGGTCTCATCACAGAAGTGTGTAAGAGCAGGAGGAAAGCACAACGACCTGGAAAATGTGGGAAAGACGGCTCGCCATCATACCTTTTTCGAGATGCTGGGGAATTTCTCCTTTGGGGACTATTTCAAGGAGGGTGCCATTGAATTCGGGTGGGATTTACTGAACGATCATATGGGCCTCCCCGAGGAGAAGCTCTGGGTTTCCATCTACGAGGAGGATGAAGAGGCCTTTGACCTCTGGCACCGAAAGGTGGGGATCCCGCCGGAGCGGATTGTTCGGCTGGGCAAGAAGGACAATTTTTGGGCAATGGGGGAGGTGGGGCCTTGCGGACCCTGCTCGGAGATTATCATAGATCAAGGGGAAGGGGTTGGATGTGGTAAGCCCGATTGCGGCGTTGCCTGTGAGTGCGATCGGTTCTTAGAGCTTTGGAACCTGGTCTTTATGCAATTTAATCGGGAGGAGGACGGGCACATGACTCCCTTGCCCAAGCCCTGTATCGACACGGGGATGGGATTGGAACGAATTACCGCCGTCCTTCAGGGAGTTACCAGTAATTACGATACGGATCTCTTTCGCGATATCATCGCCCGAATCGAGGAGATCAGCTCGAGAGGATATGGAAGGGATGCAATAGATGATATTTCCATTCGAGTGATCGCCGATCATGTCAGGGCCGCTACGTTCCTCATCGGGGATGGCGTTTTGCCTGATAAGGCGGGGAGGGGCTACGTATTGAGAAGGATCATGCGGAGGGCCATTCGCCACGGCAGGACGCTGGGAATTAAAGATCCCTTTCTCGGGGAAGTATTCGGTGTTGTAGCGGAGCTGATGTGTAAGCCATTCCCGGAACTGATGGAGCATCGGAACTATATCAGGCGCGTGATAGAATTAGAGGAAACGGGTTTCTCAGAGACTTTGGATCGTGGTTTGAGCCTCCTGAGGGAGGAGACGTCCAGGTTGGCACAGATGGGAAACAAGGTCCTTCCAGGGAATGTCGTTTTCATGCTATACGACACCTATGGGTTTCCGGTAGACCTGACGGAGGATATCGTTCAGGAGGAGGGGTTTAGCATCGATTTAGAAGGATTTAAAGGGGCAATGGAGGGGCAGAGGCGCAAGGCAAGGGAGTCCTGGAAGGGCA
>Ga0209636_10005340_pt1 | contig 13119 bp, 15 predicted proteins | sample DeeMarSWOR152_54_FD_187464 | JGI IMG/M metagenome (GOLD analysis project Ga0209636, IMG submission 187464) | Marine sediment microbial communities from White Oak River estuary, North Carolina - WOR-1-52-54 (SPAdes) (version 2) | ecosystem: Environmental > Aquatic > Marine > Intertidal zone >...
ATAGTGCCAAGGTGAGTGCCATTGCCAATTTTATTCTTTTCACAATAGTCACCTTTTGCGTTTCTTGAAGTAGACCAGCAGACCTGCACCCACAAATGCTACTGATGCTATGGGAGCCATTACCATTGTTGTTGGTAAAGACTCTGGCTTAGGAGGCTCTGGTATAGTGAAGGCTATTGTTTCGGATGCCCCGATATTTCCAACGTTGTCAGTTGCGTAAACTGTTACGTTATGCTCTCCATAAGGTAGGTTCGGTAATGTTGTATTTCCAACAATAGTCATGTTGCCCTGCCCATCCAAGCTATATGTTATTTGGGATGGTGGCTCGTTTAAGATGAAAATTAAAGGCATATCGAATGTGTCGTATGTTTTGTTTTCAACTGGAAAAACTAATATTGTTGGAGGAGTAGCATCAACATTGAAGTACACCACATCAGACGAACTATTTATTGGTACTTCATATTCCCAAAGCCCATGCATCTCAATGAACCACCCTGAAGCATATGCGTAAACCTGCAAGCTGTGCACTCCATCTCCCAAATTTGTCAAATTCACAGAATAATCAAAAGGAGACTCCAAGCCACTGTTAACAGGAATCGGACCATAATATTTCCCATCTAATTGATATCTAACGCTCTTAAGAATTTGTTGAGCTTCATTCCCACCATGTATCAGCCAAAAATCTGGTTTTGACACAGTGAAGTGTAATAGAACAGAATCAGGAAATGTTTCATTGTTCACTAGTGAACGTATTGAAATAATTGGGGGTGTTGTGTACTCAAATTCCGCCCCATAAGGATTTGCCACTCCAAAGTTAACAAAATGTGTTCCAACTACTGCTGAGAATAGAAGCGCTGAAATGAAAGCTGCTGTTAGCAACTGCTTCTTTTCCACTGGCAATCCCTGCTTAATACTGGGTTTTTTCGCGATAAAAGGGTTTTTATCAAGGTTTCTTGACAAAACAAGCCCGCAGCAAAGATTTTTAGTCAAGATTTCTTGACAAAGCAGCTCAAGCGTTAGTCAAGGTTTCTTGACTAAGCCAAAGTGGAATTCTAATTTCTAAATTTATAACTTAGAGAGAAAAATGGAAAGTTATTTTAGCGCGCGCGGGTTGCGGGAGGGCTTTGCTGGACAGTTGCCCAACCTTGTGTTCAGGTTATCTTGTTTGTTTCGGATTAGTCGAATGAGCGCTGATGAGGTTAGAGGATATGAGAAGGTAACTTCACTTGTTGAAATACAGGATTTAGATCGGGCTGTACTGCAACGCCTTGGTTTCTTGGCTTCTAAAAAGCAATTATTCTTGTGCTAGTCTCGCAAGCAGTCTTTAGCTTGTTTTTTATTATATGGTGATGGTTTCGCCTTTTTCTGGAATCCAGACTTCTGTCAGTTTCTCAATTTCTTGAGAAAGTGTTTGCGCTTGTTCCAAATCTCCATGAACAAGAATAGTTCTTTCAGGCTTCAACGTTTCCACCATCTGAACGAGCTCCAGCTGATCAGCATGTCCAGAAAGCTCAATCTGCTCAATTTCCGCCTTGATCGAGATCTCATCCCCATTGTTTCTGAACCTTCTTTCTTCTTTAGCAGATTTCAATGGGCTGTCTGGAGGGAGATATCCCGAGGTTAATACGACGGAGTTGTTTTCATCCTCTGCCCAATCAGTTAGCAAGCGCAGGCTTGCTCCAGCGTGGCCAAAGCCTGAAGTGCAGATGACTATGGCTGGCTCCTTTATTTGACCGGTTCTGTAAAGGTGCTTGACGTGGCTATACTTGAAAGGTTGTTTTTGTCGCTGTATTTTCTTTGTGAAACACTCTTTGTTTTCGTTGAAGTATCCCGTGATTTTGTTGGCTAGATTCGATATGGTGTAAACATTGTAGCGCGGCAGTACACCGTCCTTCATGGCATCGTCGATTCTTTTCGCCATCTCTTGGCTTCTGTGGAAGGCGAATGTAGGGATCAAAACGTTTCCTTTCCGGTCCATCGCGGCTAGTATTTGCCTGAAGAACTCGTCGATCAATTCGCTTCTGGGTGATCTGATTTTTCCTCCGTAGGTTGACTCAGCAATCAAAACATCGGGTTTTTTTGGAAGTGTCTTGGTGTTGCATCCTTCTAGGATTTCGCTGTCGTGAATGCAAAAGTCTCCAGTGTACAAAACTTCTTTGTCCTTGGAATGGACACTGATCATTTTTGCTCCTGCAACGTGCCCGGCGGGATGCAGTTCTATCGTCATTCCAGGTAGTGCAACGTAATCGCGGACCCACCAATGTTCATTGATTGCGTTTGCATCATGCTTGAAGTAAGGATAGCTGTAGTCGTTTTGGTTCTGAACTTTTATCATGTCCTTCAAGAGAGCAACGGTTACTTCTCGTGTAATCTTGGAGCCAACTATTACTGGCTTCTTTTTGGATAAACTCAACAGTTGTCCAGAATGGTCCAGATGAGCGTGGCTAATTATTATTGCATCAAAATCCTCTGGAAACTGATTACGCGAGCTTTCTTCAAATTTTGTTCCGTAATCTAACGCAACCTTACAGTCCTCAGTTTGGACTTCTATGCAAGAGCCGCCTATTTCCCTGGCGCCCCCATGTACTGTAATTTTCAAATATTCATCTCCTTTTGTAATTCAAAACGTTAATGTTCTCAAAAATCGGGTGAAACACTCCAACTTTAAGATGGCTACACTATTGAAACAGTGTTAACTCCACGTTTTAATAGCACACAACACTGAAACGAGGAATATTAAGGTATTGATGGTTTTATCTAATACTCATGTTCCTACTGAAGGCAAATCAACTTCGAAAGCTTTAGGTTTTAAAACGTTCAAGAAATAATGCGAAAGCAAACATAATTAGGAAACTTTCAGTAATAGAGTGACGAGTTGTGTTATGAGAAGAATTGGAATTGTAGCTAGTGGCTCAACTGTCTTGGATGCAGGGGTCATTCTTGCTGAAGGTGAAGAGAAAAGTGTCAAAGCGGAAGATCTTGTCTTAATTAAGAATCGAAATGGTAACAGGATAATGGCTGTTACTCGCGGTGGCTTGGGTGGACAGCCCTTTCATGCCGCTGATTGATGAAGTGACTTCCGACTTTATTTACGTACGGTGGGAAGGAGACCGCAGACGAGTCAAAGGTACCTTGGGCAGGATTGAGATAGATAGATCTGCGAAAATAAAGCAGTGGGCGGACAGGATTAAGCCTTTCTTGGAAAATCAAATTGAGGCCTTTGGGTATTTCAGCAAGTATTATTCAGGCTATTCTATCTCTGATGTTCATGAATTTTTGAAAGTTTTAGGAACAGTGGTGCAGTAAAAGCGCGTTTGACAATACGTTTAAGAGACTGGAAGAACCAGTTTCTCATAATAGTTCTGGGTTTTGAGAATGACTCCAAGAAAAGTAGCAGTCATAATAATCCTGAATTTGGCATTTGCAGCTTGTGTTATCGGAGAAATAGAAGCGCAAACGCAATACTATATAGGCATTTCAGAAGCCACATGGGATCATTCAACCATCAGAATTCTGCTTATTCCCAAAAGAGGCGAATCTTGGTGGAACTCGGCGTTCATCGACTCGGCAGTTCAGGCTATCGACATGTGGAACAACGCATTCTCGACTTTTGCGTCTACATACCAAGATTTTGCATACGTCTCGAATATCAGACTGGACGCAATAGAATCAGCAGAAGCAACACAAGATTTTGATGTCTACATCTCCTGGAAAGAGCAACTAACCGACAACAGTCCAGAGACGGTAGGACTAACCCTACAATACACGCTTTCCGGAGTCATAGAAAGCTGCAATATCACTTTGGCGGCTAAAGATGGGGTTGGCGCTCCACTAACCGATGTTGTCAAGCAAGTTGTCGCCCTTCACGAGATCGGTCACGCCTTAGGACTACTTCACACCAACTATTCAGACGATATAATGTTCAACCGAACCAGTTTTGACATTTCAGTTTTGCCAATCTCCACCCTTGACGTATACGGTGTTGCCCATGTCTTTCGATGGAGATCATTTTCTTCACAGTTTAATCCTTCCAATCAAGAGCCAAGCTCTGACTCTGTGAGCCTTCCTTCAGGAATGGAATATGAATAATTGAATGAGCCCCAGCGAGATCCCTTGAGCAGAATCATATCATCCTTTTTGCGATACATTCAAACTCCAGAAGGTCTGGCGCGCCTATTTGTCTTCCTAATCGTCATGGTTGGACTCACGGCTATAGCTTCCGCGATATACCGATCCCTCAGACAGCGCAAAGCGCGCGTTGAATAAAACAACTCGATTTTCAAGCTGCCATCAAGATATAAAGTAACTTTGCGCGCCCGCTTTCTTCCTGTTTTCAGAAAAAGTTTTTAGGGGGCTTTAACTGCAAGCGTTTTAGGCAAGAAGGAAACCCGCAGGCACTGCAGTGACTAATAATCTGCAAGGACGATGCCCTTGCCTTGCTATAAGCGTGATTGGGCATAAGCTTCAAAAGGGGGATGGAGAGGATGAGTGAAAAAGATGAGAGGGTAGCCGTTCGCGGATTGAGAGATGTCGCTGCAGCTGAAAGCAAAATCAGCTACGTAGACCCCAATGGCGCCCTCTACTATCTAGGATACAACATTGACGATCTTATAGAGCGAGTCGTCTACGAAGAAGTAGCCTACCTCCTGATCTACAAGAAACTGCCCAACATGCAAGAACTGTATAATTTTAAAACTAAACTTGTTTCCGAGATGAAACTGCCCCACCCGATTGTAGAAAACATCAAGTCTGTCCCCATAAACTGCTGCCCAATGGACGTGCTGCGAACCCAGGTTTCCCATCTCAGCGAACATGATCCTGAAGGCAAAGTCTTCTCTGAACCCGCAAACATAAGAAGAGCCATACGACTGATAGCCCAAGTACCCACCATAGTAGCCACGCTTTACAGAAGCCTCCGTGAAAAGCCAGTTCCAGCGCCAAAGAAAGAATTTGACCTCGTCCAAAACTTCCTCTACATGCTCAAAGGAACCATTCCAAACGAGAAGGCAGCAAAAGTCATGCATCGTTTCATGACGCTTCACATTGATCACGGGTTTAACGCTTCCACCTTTGCTGCCCGCGTGACGGCAAGCACCAATTCAGACATGTATTCAGCCGTAACTTCTGCAATCGGAACCCTTAAAGGACCATTGCATGGAGGCGCCGGCGAGAAAGTGATGGAGATGCTTGATGACATGTTCCTTGACGAAAAAGTAGAAGAATACATTCAAGGCCTTTTGGACGACAAGAAAAAGATCATGGGCTTTGGCCATCGAATTTATAAAACACAGGATCCCAGAACGAAGCATCTCAGAGACATAGTTGAGGATTTCTGCGAAAGCTTCACAACTTCATACTTTTATGATAAATGCAAAAGAATTGAAAGGATTGTTTATGATAGGAAGAAGATTTATCCCAATGTTGATTTCTATGCGGCAGTGGCTCTGGACGCGTTAGGAATTCAAAAGGAGTTCTTTCCTCTATTTTTTGCTTCAAGCAGAATATCTGGGTGGGTTGCTCATATACTGGAGCAGTATGAAGATGCAGTTCTCCTTCGTCCATCACAAAAATACGTCGGAGAACTTGGAAGGATCTTTGTCCCAATTGAACACCGATAAACGTTGGCGCTGCAATTCAAGGGAAATAATGGGCAAAGTTGCGCGGTGAAAGCTGGAGCCCCCTGCTTCATCAAGCCGCTGAAGCAGTAGATTGACGTTCAGAGGCACCAATTGTTTCCGTGCCCCATCAACCAACCGTTGCAATTCTATTGCTTTCTTTGCTTTTGCCCTGGGAACATAATCCTCGAGCGCGCGTTCCTTTTTATGCGATAGTATATTCTGTGATTTCCACTTGGCGTGAGTCAATCAGTGCTAAGCCACTTGATGCAGAGCGACATGATGCTTCATAAATCGAATTAGAAGAAGTGACGAATTCACAGTTAGGGTTGGAAGCGCGCGCTCCTACTAGTAGAGTTTTTCAAGTAATTTTTCTACGGTAAACAGGTCTTTGTTCATGCTATAGATTTGCTCCAAATTTACCTCTACCTGCTTGGTTTTCATTACTACCAGTGACTTGAGCAGCGGTTCATTATTTCTATTAACAATTTGGTCCTTCCTTAACTTCTTGTAGTTACCATTAATTGAAGCGCGATACTCCGCCCCTTCAAACACTGCAAGAAAGGCTATTAAGAGTGCAACAAGAGGAATTACGATCTCTAGGTCTTTCGTCACGTCTCTGGCTACTCCAAGGTAAACCTCAACATAAACTTCGCCAGCAGTCAAAACGATTACGAGAATTATCAATACTATGAAATATGGATTCCCAATACTATACCACAGACTCTTCTTGTATTTTGAATCAACTAATCGAATAAGCTCAAGAATAGTGCTGTCCTTATTTTTTTCAGATTTTTCCATGCGCCGTCTCCATCTTGGGGGAGTCCCACGTCTATTTGAAGGGCGTACTCTTTTCCTTCGTCAAAATGTTTGTTTTGATTTCAGTTTAAGTCTTTCTGAAACCCCGATGGGGAAAAAACATATTCAACGCGCTTCACTAAATTAGACTCTGATCCAGCAAATCGGGCGTCATTATTAAAATCTTCAATGTAGCATCAAAAAAATGCTTCTTCAGGGCAGAAGCTTCTCCCTCGGGATAAGACGACCGCTCAAAAGCAGCAAACCCAATGAAAAAAGTAAGGTCATGATAGCAATCGAAATTATAATGACTAGGGCGTATGAAGGAAAGATGAAAGGGACCATTAACGCTGGCAGCACAGGAACCATTCCGATTGCGATTCCAAGAGGCTGGTTAGCTCCCAACTGCGTTTTCTGAAAAGAACTAAAAGCCATCATAGAAACGGCGCCTAGCAAAACCCCGGAAAGCCCCACAGCAAACGTGAGAACAACTACAGTTGCCAAAAAGTCCAAACTAGTTCCCAGATAGATCCCTATAGCGGTGTTGAGTACGTTAGAAAAGACTAGGAGAATACTTGCTAGTGACAATGAAGCCTTCACGTAACCTTTGTAAACATCAAATTGGTTAAGGCCTGTTGAAAGAAGATACTCAAGAACCCCGGTGTTCTTGTCAAACACAAAAAGCATCATCACAGGCATCGAAAACATGAGAGCCGACATGGAAAGAAGAGACACTGATACAAGCGGCATACTGTTCATCAAATCAATTGATGTGCCTTCAATATTCAAGAGATCGGCTGGGATTAGAGAGTACACATTCGAAATAGCTGTTCCGAAGACAGCCATTAATACTCCCATTATAAAGTAAGTTCTGCTGAGTTTTACGCTTCTTTTCATGGTAGCCTGCCAAAAGCTCATTTTACTCACCCTTAAAAAATTCTTGCAGTGGGTTATCTATTTCCCTAACCTCTGTCAGCCCAGCTCCAGCATGGACTAGATCATTGATGATTTTAGCAACTGCTGCGGGATTATCCACTGTAACAACATAATAGCCATTGTCAAACTCGGATTCAGGCAGTAGATCGGAAATATCGTTCAGAGCTTTGATTCCCACTCGATACTGCTTGGCTTTGATATTCTCTATTTTATCAAAAAATTTGAGTTCCCCGTTCTTAATCAATATCAGATATGTCCCAATTTCCCGTGCTTCGTAGAGATTATGCGAGGAATACAGAACGAACTTGTCCTTGCTCAACTTAATGATAATGTCTCTGATCTCTTTTGAGATCTTCGGATCAACATTAGAGGTCGGTTCATCAAGAAGGTAGAGCTCTCTTTCACTGAGGAAGATTTTGCCTATTGAGACTCTCTTCTTTTGTCCTTGTGAAAGAGAAGAAAACTTACTGTCCTTAAGATCGCTCAAGCTTAAGAGTTCAAGGCTATGCTCAATATCTCCGCCTTCCATGTTGGCGTAGTATTTCAAGGCGTTGAAAACAGTCATTTCTTCTGGAAGTGCGCTCAAATGGGAAAGGTAAGCTATCCTTTTGCGTGCCTCTTTCGAGTTAAAAAGATCGGTATCATCAAGTGTTATTCGTCCTGAAAAAGGTTTTAGAATGCCACCTATTGTTCTGAAGAGAGTAGTCTTTCCCGCCCCGTTTGGTCCAAGAACAATGTAAATCGCTGGTTCAGTTATTTTTAGGTCAATGTTATGAATGACCTCTTTTCCTCCATATCCCGCGCTGATTTCGTTGATCTCAAGCTTCTGCATTCTATCCCTCTTGGTATGATTAACGCGTGCTACAGAGTGCGAAGTTAAACCGCTTTCAGCGCTAAGCTTGTTTTGGAATAGTCTCTTTCTTTGGAAGAGCGAATCACCGATTTAGCGTCGCAAGCGAGTGTGCTCGGCGTGGTCTGCTCATTTGCGTGCGATTACCGTGAGTGTGAATGCCTTTGGACAGTTTTTGCCTCTGCCAGCGGCTTCCCCTTTCACTTCGCTGTTTCTTTTGTGTTTTTCTTGGTTTAAGACTTTCGGAACCCATCGATGGAACTAGAAACACCTCTTTGCTTTTGTATCGATTATTTGGGCAGTAGAGCGTGCCCTCCGCGGAGATGTTCACCGTTTGGTTAGAGCGCTAGGGTTGGTGTTATCTATTTTGGGATAGTATGCAAGAGCACGCAAGAATCGCGAGGAGAAAAAAATTATAAGTTGAAACAGCTGAAAAGGCTATTCATGAAGGTCTTCCAATGGAATAATATTGTTGCGGGATTGCTTGTCTTGATGTTCGCATTAATCTTGGCTGTCGATGCTCTTCTAGTAACCTGGGGCCAACCTGGTATACCGTTATCTGATAATGATGTTAAAGGCATAACGGGCGTTACTTTCGTTATAATCGCCGGGTTTATTCTCGTAAAAGCAAGAGAAAGCAAATAGAAACCCAACCTGCCAAGACAACAACACAAGAAGCAATCGACCTCATAGCGTGCGCTGGGTTGCCAGTTAACCTTAAGAAAAGTCACAAGCTCAATGCATGGAGATTTTATTTAAACTAAATTAATTTGTTGGATAGGCACTTGTAGGAACCTATCGCGCGTTATAGGATTTCAAAAGCTCCACCCATTGGTTATTGGCCTTGGTGTTTTCTTCTTGTTGTTTGTGTAGTGAGATATTGCAAGCATGATCTTAATGTTTGAGTTGGTGTTTTCAACAAGTTTGGTTAGTTCATCAATGTAGTAGTATTGCTTATTGCAGAAAACAAGGTTATAGGCTTCAAAACTCTGATATTTCAACTCTATGGAAATTTTCCTATTGTCTTTCTCTACCTCTTCAATAAACTTTCTGCTGTTATTTGCAATATATTTCAGTTCAATAGCAGTCAATAGTTCTTTTTTTGAGCCGCGCGCGCTTGGAACCTTGGTTTGCTACGGACAAGACATTAAAATATTTGAGCGCGCGATGGTATTTTTCTGAACGCGTGTGAATAAATGTTTTATAAACTTCAACTAATTCTTTTTTAGTTAAGCTTTGAGGAGTAACTATAAATGTTGGTTCAAGCTGTGAAATCAGAAATCGTTTCTCACATATCATATATTATAGGTTCGCAAAACGAAGCAGCCGTTATAGACCCGAGGAGGGATTGCCGTGTTTACTTGGAAATCGCTGCTAAATGGGATGCCAGGATAAAATACATCTTTGAAACTCACAGAAACGAAGACTACGTTATCGGCTCTAAAGAATTAGCCAATTTAACCGAAGCAACAGTGTTACATGGTCAAGGATTACCTTGGGCGTATGGAAAGATTATCAAGGATAATCAGGAGGTTTCGTTGGGGCTACTGAGAATAAAGGCTTTGTCTACTCCAGGTCACTCTCCTGAGAGCACAAGCTACTCTGTCATCGACACCGAAGCCGAAGATCGGGTTGTGATGGTTTTTACAGGCGACACGCTTTTTGTAGGCGATGTGGGAAGAACTGATTTTCTTGGGCCAAAAATGACCCCAGTAATGGCTGCAAAGATGTATGATAGTATAATGACGCGACTTATGCCTCTTGGCGAAGACGTGATAGTATGTCCTGCGCACGGTTCAGGTTCAGTCTGTGGTGGCAAAATTAGAAATAGAGAAATAAGTACATTAGGAATTGAAAAGACAACGAATCCGATGCTAAAACTCGGTAAAGAGGATTTTGTCGCGCGAAAGGTAGCGGAGAGACATCAAACTCCCCCCTATTTCAAGCAAATGGAGAAATTTAATCTGAATGGCCCACCAATACTAGGAGATGTATCTATTCCTCATGCGTTGAAAGCATCGGAATTTGCCAAAATAGCAGAGAGCGCTTGTGTAATCGATACGAGAAGTCCAGCGGCTTTCGGAAGTGCTCACATAGCCGGGTCTTACAGCTTGCCGTTGAAGAGGCTTTCAAATGTGGGGTGGGTTGTGGATTATGAGCAGTCGATACTGATTGTTGCGGAGAACCTTGAAGCATTGGATTATTCGGTGCGAAGCCTGTTCCGTTTAGGTTACGACAAGATTGAGGGGTACCTTACTGGTGGAATAGAAGAATGGTACAAGGCAGGATTACCCATTTCAGAAGTCTGTCAAGTTAGTGTTCAGAGACTTAAGAAGATGATTGAGTCAGAAGAGATTTTCACATTAGATGTTCGACGGGAGAATGAATGGAATGAAGGTCACATTGGAGGTTCAAAACGTATTTATCTGGGTCTCCTTGAGAGAAAAACAGATGAACTGCCTCGCGATGTTCCAATAGTTGTCATATGCAAGACGGGAAACCGGTCGAGTTTTGGAACGAGCATACTGTTGAGGGCAGGGTTTAAGAGCGTTTACAATTGTCTCGGTGGAATCGAAGCATGGACCAAATCGGGCTTCCCCCTATTGAAATAGTGAAAGGGCATAACCAAAACAGAAAGCTTTTAGTTCTCTAGGAGGCTAGCATTTGACATGTTCCCTCTTGGAATAGAACCGTACCTGATTGGCGGCATAATAGCCGGAATCGGCGTAAGCTTAGTTTACTTGACGACTGGCTTGCATGCCACACAGAGTAGTTTTTTCACAACCACGTTATCTTGGCTCTCAAAAAGAAAACACTTTCAGAAAGAAAGAAACATAAAGGAGAGAAACTGGAGAGTGGTTCTTGCTACTGGGTTGATAATTGGAGCGCTACTGTATACGCTAACGCTTTCACCTACAGGTTTTTGGACGACCTCGGTACAATTGTGGAGGCTCACCCTGGGTGGCTTGCTAGTTGGTTTTGGAACTCGATTCTCTAAAGGATGCACATCTGGACATGGAATCAGTGGGCTGGCTTCTGGATCTAAGACTTCTCTGTCTGCAGTGATTGTTTTTATGGGAATAGCCATTGTAACCGCTAACATAGTTCAAATGCTGGGGATTTCGCCATGAACAAAAAGAATGTTATGGTACTGTTGGGCGGCATCTTATTTGGCTTTGGGCTGGCTTACAGCGGAATGACAAGACAGGAGATTGTGTTGAGCTTTCTCCAATTGAAAGACCTAGGACTTCTGTTCGTGCTGGGAGGAGCAGCAGCTGTCACTTTCATTACAATAAACGTGATAGCAAAATTTCTGAAAACCCCTCTTCTCGGGGGCGAGTTTAAGCCACGTCGCTTGCCATTTTCTCGCAACGTGATCATTGGCGCAGTGATTTTTGGTGTAGGTTGGGGTTTGTCAGGTCAATGTCCTGGGTCTGCTGTTGCCAGTTTGGGAACAGGAAATCTGCCTGTATTGTTAGGATTAGCTGCAATGTTTATTGGCGCATACTTATGGGGCTTCTTGGATTCTCGCCGCTAGTCGGAGTAAGTTCAATATGATTTTTGAATTAACCTATCTTTTCTTGATTTTTCCCGCTTTTTTAACAGCAGTTATTGACATAGTCTTCGGTATGGGTTTTGGTCTTACTATGACGCCGATTCTGCTGCTGATGGGTTATCCTCCGCATGAGATTGTTCCTGCTCTATTGTTTAGTTCCTTGGTGGGTAATTTGTTCAGTCCAATCTTTCATCATAGGTTTAAGAATGTAGACCTTCGTCTATGCAGCCAACATTTTTGCATGTCGATGCTGATTGGAATTCTTGGTGTCGTAGGCAGTTTTGTTGGTGCCTCAATCTCTATTGGCATATCAGATTTCTATTTGGGCTTGTACATAGGACTCTTAATAATGGCGGTGGGGCTCTTTCTTTTGTTAAAGAGAAAACTTAATGCAACATTCTCGTGGCTTAAGCTGGTTTTTTTAAGTTTTTTTGGATCATTCAATAAGGGCATTAGCGGAAGCGGTTTTGGACCGATAGTTACCACGGGGATGATAATAATGAATGTAAAGGAGAAGGTTGCTGTCTCGATACAAACTTTCTCAGAACTCTTCGTAAGCATAGCTGGTTTTCTTACCTTCTTGTTGGCGGGAAGCCAGATTTCATGGAATCTACTTTTGCCACTGTCCATGGGCGTTGTTTTTTCCACTCCCTTAGCAGCGTTTGTAGTTCACAAGTTCGAGAGCAGAAAGCTTAGAACTGGAATAGCTTTGGCGACCGTTGTGCTAGGCTTTCTTACTTTGCTTGGCCTGTTTTGGAATTAGCTTGCCGATATCAATGCGCGCGCTATCGAAAGACAACTGTGCCAAAATGGAGTAAACGACGAATTTATTGTCAAAGTAGTAAAAACATCTCAAGAAATTACCGTGCTGATAGAAGCTGGATTCGAATATATAATGACTAAAGACAACTTAGCATACTTTAAGAAGCGAAAATAAACAACGGATTATCGAAAAAATCAAGGAATAATCTCGCATGCCCTTAGTGTGGTGATATCTCCCGCAATGTGAAGTCTAACTTCCGATTTCTACTTTCTCCAATAAATGATTGATTAATCACATGCTTAAAAAGACTGATAAAAGACTGATCTATTGTCGTTTACCGATTGATTTATGACTTATTGAACTTGCCTTGTTTACTCGCCTTTCTCAAACAGCAAGTAATGCTTAACATCTGTACCAAAACCAGTCGCCTGATACGTGCACAGACACCAACCCTTCTTCTGCCATTCCTCGATGACTTTTCCAACATCTCTATGATGACCAACTTGAACACATTCATACTCTTTCAACTTAACTATCACCCCCCTTCCTGTTCCCACAATTCTGATTAGTCTGTTTCAATTCAGCTACAACTTTTCCGCAA
>Ga0209636_10005341_pt1 | contig 13119 bp, 10 predicted proteins | sample DeeMarSWOR152_54_FD_187464 | JGI IMG/M metagenome (GOLD analysis project Ga0209636, IMG submission 187464) | Marine sediment microbial communities from White Oak River estuary, North Carolina - WOR-1-52-54 (SPAdes) (version 2) | ecosystem: Environmental > Aquatic > Marine > Intertidal zone >...
GCAGTTCAACAATTTTTGGCAATATTGAACCAACAACATCCTATTTTCCTGGATGGCTCAAATCGAAAATTAACTTTTCAGGTAACTTCTAAAGTTGGCAGTCGTTCTTAGTGCTGTTGAGGTCTGATATTATATTAAATCAATGAGTCTGACTGGAATTGAATACAACGGGGGAATTATACATGAAAAAAAGTATAGACACAGAAAACATACTTCTTGAACATTACTATGATGTTTTGTTAAATGATTCAATTAGATTAATGAAAACAAGAAATTGGTGCATTACTGTATGGATTGCTACTCTGGTAGCTGTGGGAAGCGACCAATTAAAAACAGATTTTATCCAATCACTTATTTTGATTTTATCACAAAATATTTTCTTTTGGATAGTAGAATGTCTACAACATACTTACTTACTAATTGATAATGAAAGAGCTTCTGAATTTGAGTCCTTCATTAGTAAAAAAAATGATGATACTCTATTACCACTCAACTATTTTTATGTATCTGGAGATAAGAAAATTCCTCTCTGCGAAAAATTTAAAAAGTTTCGTTATTCTATTTTTAAAGCAGATTCAATATGGATTTTCTATTTACTTTTAATAGCTTCGTCAATTATTTTTATAATAATTTTTAAAGAGTGCACTCTGAAAAGGTGGATTACCGATTCCATCGCTTACATAAGTAATTGTATTTATGAAATGATTCAGACGTATTTTAGCGATGGAATCGGTTTTTAAAGTTGACTCTTTAAATAATTATCAATAATGCTATGGGACGATTGAATTATAATAACTTCATTTCAAAAAAGCAAATAAAAAATGTCTCCATGAGATTTTTTTATTATTTAACTGGTTATAATCTCATATACTTGCTTGCCCATATTTCATTCCCCTAGCTATTCGAATAGGATTTTTGAAGGCTGGTAGAATTTTTTCTATCAGCCTTTTTTGTGTTATGAAAATAAGTAGATTCATAAAATTTTATATGTAATCTTACTACTAACGAACAGTCGAAACAAAAAAATAACATCTCCGAGGGAAAACGCTTGATTTTAACTTTTTATCCTGTTATATTTAGACCTAAAAAATTTTAATTTTGAAAATTTGCTGGAGGGCACGATCATGATTAAAATAAATAAAATCCTCTGTCCGCTGGATTTCTCCAAATGTTCCAAAGTCGCCATGAAAAATGCCATCGAATTGGCAAAAAAAGTGCAAGGCGAATTGCACCTCTTTCATGCGATTTTAATGTACGAAGATGATTCTTATAAACCCGATGATCGATTACCCGATAATATTGTGAGTTATGCACTGATTGAAGAAATTTCCAATCAAAAATTGAACAATATCGCTGCAAATCATGCTGGTGATTCATTCAAAGTTGTAACCGCCAGCTCCCGTGCCTTTTCAGCAGCAGAAGAAATTTTAAATTATGCAGAAGATAAACAGGTCGATTTAATCATCATGGGCACCCATGGACGTACTGCAATATCACATTTGTTGCTTGGCAGCGTTGCCGAGCGGGTTATTCGGATGGCAAAATGTCCTGTGATGACTTTCAGGAAAGACTCAAAAAACCTGGGCGAATACCAAAGAATTTTGGTTCCGACAGATTTTTCAGATCACTCCAAGCTTGCCCTGCGATATGCCCTGGAGTTGGCAGATTTCTACAAGTCCGAAATTACCTTATTTCATGCCTTTGAACAGCAGATGCATCCTTCATTCTATGCGTCTGGAAAAACTTCGATGTTTGGAATCGATAGCGAGTTAAAGCAACGGGCATCCGAAGCCATGACCCGATTTAGAAACGAGGCTGGTAAAACAGAAATTGATACAAAATACGTATTTGCTGAAGGCGCTGCCTATCATGAAATCGTGGAGCATACCAAAAAGGAAAATTACGACCTATTGGTCATTGCAACCCAGGGTTTACGAGGGTTGGAACATTTTCTGATTGGGAGTACAACCGAAAAGGTTATCCGTCACGCTGAGATTCCTGTGCTTACGGTTAAGCTGCGTGAGCGGGATTTTGTTAAAATGTAGGGCGTAAAGAGTAAAGCGTGGGGCGTAGCGAGTAGGGTGTATATTAGAAATCCTTTCAAAGGTTTGCAACCTTTGAAAGGGTGGTTTGATTTCAATAATATTTAGCCGTTTTGATCTTATCATCCGTTGGAAATAAATTTTAAAAATTCGTTCAATAAGTTGGCTGATATATACTCATTATGGGTTAAAATTTCATGATTGTATATGTCATTGCGAGAAGCGAAGCGACGAAGTCGAAGATGCGCCTTAGCGTGCAATCTCCTGATTTACAGATAATTATGAGATTGCTTCGCTTCGCTCGCAATGACAGAATCCTATGAAATTTTTAACCAAAACAAGTATAAACTTAATCATTAAACAAAGAATTAGACTCAACTTATGAAAAAAATTAGCTTGTTATCCATTTTTTTGATTTTACTTCTATCTTCTCAATCAATCAATAGCGCTACGATAAAGCACACTTACCATTTCTCTCCGCCAACCGTTCAGCAACAATCAAATGGAATGAGCCTGGTTTATTTCCCAGATTGTTACCAGGCTGGAAAAATTGGGGAGCCGATGCTGCCAATTTATCCGATCTCCCTTCTATTACCACCGGGACAGGCAGCCGATAAATTCAAGCTTATTTTTAAAGGCAAGACAAAACTGGATCAAAAGATCATTTTATCGCCAAAACAAACTCCGAGGAAAACTTCGGACTCTCCTTCACCGCAGTATTTCAATCACCAAATTTACAACAGCACTGATGCGTATTCAGGTTTTGATCCAGAGGTTCAAACTCATTTCTTCTTCGGTCATGCTATCGCCCTGGCTTGTTTCAGTCCCATTGAATATATCCCAGCCAATGGTGAACTGTTTTACTATTCAGAGGTCGAAGTTGAGATCACGATTCATTCCGATACCAAAGCAATGGAAGCGCAGAAAAATTTTCGATCTTCCAAAGATATCATTAAAAAATTAGCTAAAATAGTCGATAACTTTGAACAGGTTATTGGAATGTATCCTTACCAAAATGATGAAGCAGTATACGATTATTTAATTATTACAACACATGATTTTATAGATGATTACCAGCCATTGGCTCATTTCTATAACGAGCGGGGAATAAAAGCCCAGATCGTTACAGTAGAGGAAATTTATCAATCGGCATCGGGAGCGGATGAGCCTGATAAAATTAGAAATTACATTATCAACCAAGCACAAGAAAAGGGGATCAGTTATGTTCTATTGGCAGGTGATGCTGACCTCAGTCAATTCGGCGAAATGCAGGTTCCGATTCGAGGTCTCTATTGCAAAGTCCTTTCTGGAGAAGATGTATATGAGGATAAAAATATTCCGTCAGATTTATATTACGCTGCCCTGGATGGGAACTGGAATGATGATGGCGATGATATGTGGGGAGAACCGGGTGAAGATGATCTGCTGCCAGAATTAGCCGTTGCCAGAATTTGTGCCGATAGTAGCCATGAAATCAGTGCGATATTGAATAAAATTATTTCCTATCAATCGAATCCCATCGTTGAAGATGCCACGAAAATGCTCATGGTTGGCGAAAAGATGTGGAACGATCCACTATCGTATGGGGCTGACTATCTTGATCTCTTAATTGGAAACAGAGATGATAATGGCTATGCCACTATTGGTATGCCTTTGGATTTAAATTTTACTTACCTCTATGATCGAACATTGGGATCGTGGAATCGAGATGATTTAATTCAAAACATAAACAATGGTTGTAATATCATTCATCACGCTGGACATTCTTCTGCTGGTACCAACATGAGCATGAGTCGATCAGACATCACCAATGAAAATTTCTTTAATATTGATGGCGCAAACCGTATGAATCCAATCATTTACTCACATGGATGCCTGTCTGCTGCCGTCGATGTTACCAATATAAGCGGTCAGGATTGCATTGGAGAAATGATGCTGGAGATCAATAATTTTGCGTCTGCCTACATTGGTAATACTCGTTATGGCTGGTTTAATGAAGGTCAAACTGAGGGACCCAGTCTGCATTTGCATCGAGAATTTATCAGCGCATTGTACGGGGATAGCCTTGTCGCTATTGGAGCCGCTCACACGCTTTCTCGTATCCGAAGCGCTCCATTTGTCACTGCCCCGGATCAGTGGGAGCCAGGCGCGCTTCGCTGGTGTTTTTATGGATGTAATGTGCTGGGCGATCCGGCAATGTCTGTCTGGACGAACCAAATCAAGGAATTTTCTAACGTCAACTATCCTGATAAAATTTCAAATGTGCCCGCCGATATCTCAATACAGACAGGTGTCGCTAATGCCAGAGTGACGATCTCATGCAATGGAGATTTGGTAGCAACCACAGCGACAAATAATCTTGGTGAAGCATATCTTACTATCGATTCCACTTTCACTTTATCGACATTAAATTTGACCATAACCTCTATAAATTATAAACCTTTTATCGGGCAAATCAGTTTTGAATCCACTGAAGTCGATTATCAGACATCAAACGAGGGAATTTCTTATGAATTAAAACCACTTTTCCCCAATCCATTTAATCATGAAACAACGATTCCATTTTCGACAACAAAGACCAGTCATGTTAAATTGGAGATATATAACCTCAATGGTCAAAAAATAAAGACGATTTTTAATAATAAGCTGAAGCCTGGTACGCATCAATTTAATTGGAATGGTCGAGATGAAAAGGAGCATATCGCCACCAGTGGATTATATTTTGTAAAATTAGAAACAGATGAAGGTATTCAGTTAAGAAATTGTATTTTGTTGAAATAGTTTAATTTGAATCTAATTGACAATTGTCAATTGACAATTAATCTTTAACCAAAAAAAGGAACCTGCCCATGTCAGATTTCAAGCCATTCATTCCTGCTGATGTAACAATGAAAGACTTCAATCTGAAGACAGTCGTTCTTGGAGTTCTTCTGGGCGCTCTTTTTGGGAGCGCCAATGCTTATCTCGGTCTACTGGTCGGATTGACCATCAGTACCGCAATCCCGCTGGCGGTCGTCTCTGTTGCGATCCTGCGGATTTTAAAGCCAGTCTTTGGCAAATCAACCATTCTCGAATGCAACATCTCCCAGACCACAGGCTCAGCCAGCTCATCATTGGCATCGGGAATCATTTTTACGATCCCTGCTCTATTCATCTGGGCGAAAGAACTCGGCGCCGATGTTGAACCATCATTATTACAGATGACTTTGCTGGCAATGTGCGGCGGAATTACAGGTGTCTTATTCATGATTCCACTTCGTGGATTTTTGATCGTGAAAGAACACTATACCCTGCCCTATCCAGAAGGCACCGCCAGTGCTGAGGTGCTCATCGCAGCTTCAGAAGGTGGCTCCACTGCTAAAAACGTATTTGTCGGATTGGGAATTGGCGCACTGTACAAGAGCTTGATTTCCTTGCTTTACCTCTGGCCCGACAAAGTATTCATTCACATCCCGCTTATAAGAAAAGCTGTCGTTGGTATTTCAACGACACCGGCACTCATCGGTGTTGGCTACATCCTCGGACGAAGAATTGCAACCATCATGGTCGGTGGTGGCTTGATCTCGTGGGTGTTGATCATTCCATTTATCGTCTACAAATTTGGTGATGCAGCGATCTGGGTGGATACGTTAGCCTATTTAAAATCAAGGGGATTGGAAGATGGTATTACTACCATCGGACAATTGTCTGCCAAGCAGATCTGGGAAGGATATATCCGAATTATCGGCGCTGGCGCCGTTGCTGCTGCGGGAATTATAACAGTTGCCAAATCGATTCCCACCATGATCGAATCGTTAAAAATCGGGATAAAAGAACTGAAAGCCAGTGCCGCAACCCTGGATAAGGGGAAATTTCGCACGGAACAAGACCTTCATTTAAAATATGTGCTCATGGGAGTCTCAATCGTTATTCTGGTTATCACCGCTGTTCCTGGCATCATTGGGCATGAGACCACTTTAATCATGAGATTCATCAGCGCCATTGCAATTGTCATATTTGCATTTGCTTTCGTTACCGTATCATCTCGAATCGTCGGATTAATCGGCGTCTCATCCAACCCGACTTCTGGAATGGCAATCGTTACCCTATTAGGGACGGGACTCGTTTTCTTTTTACTGGGTTGGACAGATATCATGGGCAAAGTGACTGCGTTGACCATTGGGACGATTGTCTGTATTGCCGCTTCAATTGCTGGAGATATATCACAAGATTTAAAATCAGGGTATATTGTTGGTGCTACTCCAAGGAAGCAACAAATCGCTGAGATTATCGGTGCCACAGGATCGGCGTTTTTCGTCTGTCTTGCTGTTTACTATTTGGGCAGGGCTTATGGCTTTGGCTCTGATGCGTTACCAGCTCCCCAGGCAACGTTAATGAAAACCGTTCTGGACGGTGTGCTTGGCGGAAACCTGAGATGGGACTTAGTTGGAATCGGCGCTGCTTTTGCCGTTGTCGTGGTCTTTTTCAAAGTTCCGCCGCTGCCCTTTGCCGTTGGAATGTATTTGCCGCTATACACCATGACCCCGGTATTCATTGGCGGAATGATACGCCATTACGTTGAGAAGAAATACAAAATCGAATCGGATGAGAGAGGCAAAGACCAGGGCGTCCTGTTAGGCTCAGGCTTGATCGCTGGCGAAGGATTAATGGGAGTTGTTATCGCTATTTTCGCTGTTGCCATGTCCAAAACACCGAAATTCTTAGAAATCCATTATTCACCTGAATGGATCGGTGAAGTTGTATCGTTTGTTATTTTTGGGATCTTGGGGTGGTTTTTGTATCGAATAGCAGCCAAATCCAGGAAAACTTGAAAATGTATAAACTATACCTATTAAGGAGTAATTTGTCACTGAATATTTACTGATTCCATCCGCACCGGTGGATGGAATCAGTGTGAATTTTTCACTTTTTAATCCTACTTGAATTTATAAATTGAACAGGTGTGAAAAAAATGAGTGATTTTTATCAAACTGGAGTTGTCGCTACTTTTCACAGGCTCAATTATAATGCATATCCGAGCCTTGAAAAAGAACTGAACGAAATCTGGAGAAGGCGGGGAATTGCTTTAGTCCTACCTTCATTATATACTGAAATCCAGGGCAAAGCTTTGAAAATCATAATTGATGAATTGAAAAGTGTAGAGTATTTGAACCAGATTGTTGTAACAATGGGTCCTGCAACGCATGAACAATTTGTTGAAATGAAAAAATTTTTTTCAGTTTTACCCCAATCCACTACATTAATCTGGAATACAGGTCCTAAACTAAAAGCATTATATGATGAACTGAAAGAAACAAAACTCCATGCCGGACCAGAGGGTAAAGGCAGAAGTGCCTGGATGGCTTATGGATATGTTATTGCCGAAGGAAAGAGTAACATTATTACTTTGCATGACTGCGATATTCTAACTTATTCAAAAGAAATGCTTGCTCGACTGGTGTATCCAGTGGCTTCAAGAAATCTGGATTATGCATTTTGCAAGGGATATTATAGTCGAGTTACGACTAAAATGCACGGTCGTGTAACACGTCTGTTTGTCACCCCTTTAATCAGATCTCTCATGAGAATCCTGGGTGATCTTCCCATCCTGAAATATTATGATAGCTTCCGTTATCCACTGGCGGGAGAATTCTCAATGTTAACTGACATGGCGAATATTATACGGATTCCATCTGATTGGGGATTGGAAGTCGGAGTTCTGGCAGAGATCTATCGGAATACCTCTTTAAAACGTATTTGCCAGGCTGAATTGTGCGACAATTATGAACATAAGCACCAGGCTCTCTCTCCAGAAGATGCTGAAAAAGGACTTCACAAGATGGTGATCGATATTGCAAAATCTATTTTTCGAACACTGGAAACAGAAGGTGTTGTTTTTAGTGATGCTTTCTTTAAAACGTTACGCGCTGCCTATCTACGTGAAGCCCAGGATACAATCACTCGCTACCACGGCGATGCATTAATCAATAGTTTAGAATATGACCCTCATGAAGAAGGAACTGCGGTTGAGCTTTTTACTAATGCTATTAATAAAGCTGGAGAAATCATTCTAAAAGATCCATTGGGACCACCGCTCATTCCTGCATGGTATCGAGTCTCTGCCGCAATCCCTGATTTTTTGCAACGATTGCTAAATGCGGTTCGAGAAGATAATGAATAACTTTTGTTATGGAATGCTGGAATTTTTACATTAATAATTTATTATGGTTGTTACTCCACTAATCCACTAATCCAATACTCCAGTAATCGGTTACTCTACTACCGAAATAAAAATAAATTGGACAAACATTATGTTATCTTCTTCTCCCAAAAAACACATACTGATATTCAGCGATCTTGACGGCACAGTTTTATCATCAATCGATTATTCCCCGGGTTCATCCTTGAATGCAGTAGATCTGGCACTAAAACAAGGGATGGAATTTGTCCTCGTCTCCAGTAAGACCAGAGCAGAAATTGAATTCCTTCAAAATAATTTTGGATGGAATTTTCCCTTTATTTCAGAAAATGGGGGCGCCATCTATATGCCGGAAGAAAAAGCATTAAAAAACATGTCGGAAAACTTTGTAAAAGATGGACATTTCTGGAAGCGTGAATTTGGTGTGAGCTATTCCGAAATCTGTAACGCCTTACGGCAAATTTCAGAAAAATTAAAAATCAAAATCACTGCTTTTCATCAACTCAGCGCAGAGCAGGTAGCCGATTTAGCGAATTTACCGCAGGAACAAGCCAAACTTACCAAGATACGAGAATACGATGAACCTTTTCTTATTGCAAAAGAAGATGAGAGCAAAATCCCATTAGTGATTCAGGAAATCGAGAAGTGGGGATTACGCTACACACGAGGGGGACGTTACCATCACATCATTAGCTACTTTGATAAAGGTCAGACGGTTAAGGTGTTCAAAGAACTCTATCAAAAAGATTATAACGAGTTGGTTACCGTCGCCATTGGTGATGCCAAAAATGATGTGCCCATGTTTAAACAGGTTGATTACCCATTTTTAGTACGAAAGAATGATGGCTCTTATGACAAAGAAGCTGCTATTCAGAATATCACTATCACCAAAGGGATTGGACCTGAAGGATTTGCTGAAGCTATCAACCTTTTTCTCACATAATTTAGTAAACTTTGAATTAAGTTTTTGAAGCCATGAACTACTTAGACTGGTCAATCTTAATCGGATATTTACTTGGACTTATTGCTTTCGGGATGTACTTAAGCCGTTCTCAATTCTCAATTGAAGATTATTATGTCGCCAGTAAAAACATGCGTTGGTACAATATCGGTCTCTCAACCATGGCAACACAACTAAGTGCCATCAGCTTTATCTCCGCACCTGCCTTTGTAGCCTTGAAGGAGAACGGAGGGCTAATCTGGCTCGGTTACGAATTTGCCGTGCCTTTTTCTATCATTGTGGTAGGAACAATCATTTTGCCTTTGTTTCATCGTCTGAAAATAATTTCAATCTATGAGTATCTGGAATTCAGATTCGATGTTGCAACTCGAAAATTTCTTTCCATCGTCTTTCAAATCAGCCGGGGACTTGCCGGTGGAGTTGCCATTTATGCTGCTGCCATCGTTCTAAGCGTCATGCTCGGGCTAAAAATATGGCAAACCATTCTCATTATCGGAACCGTGACCTTAATATACGACTTTTTAGGCGGGATGAAAATCGTTGTCTATTCCGATGTGATTCAGATGATCATCCTGTTCGCCGGTATACTCATTTGTACACTATCCGCTTTTAATACTCTTCCCGATTGGGGAGCGATTACTAACATGGTTCCTTTTGAACGACTCAAAACAATTGATTTTATTAATACCGGATTAGGAGATGGCAACGACTTCACATTCTGGTCATTATTATTTGGTGGCTTTTTTTTATATATCTCTTACTATGGATGCGATCAAAGCCAAATGCAAAGGGAAATCTCTGCCAAAAATCTGGCAGAAGGGCAAAAGAGTTTACTTTTAAACGGCTTTGCCAGATTCCCGATTGTTCTCGCTTACTGTTTAATGGGCATTTTCATTGGAGCATATTTCTACCTCAATCCTGATATGATGAAACTCGTTCCCTTTGATAAGCCCGACATGATGGTACCAGTTTTCATTATCCACCATCTTCCAAACGGAGTGATCGGCTTTCTGTTTGTCGCTATACTGGCTGCAGCCATGTCCAGCCTCGATTCCACTCTCAACTCGCTCAGCGCCACAACAATGAATGACTTAATTCTGCCCAGGTTGAAACAGAAAAAAGCTTATTCTGATACAAAAGTTCTTCTTTTTTCGCGGTTAACGACCATTTTTTGGGGGTTCTTTGCAATTGGCTTTGCTTTTCTGACTGGTGCAATCTCTGAATCCGTCATTGTAGCCATTAATAAAATCGGTTCGCTATTCTATGGTTCCATCGCTGCCGCTTTTCTGGTCGGTCTGCTAACAAAAAAAGCAAGAGGGATCAGTGTCAGAATCGGCATTTTGGCAGGGGTCTTATTCAATTTTATTTTATGGAAATTTGTACCCGGCGTATCATGGCTCTGGTGGAATGTTCTTGGCTTTGCAATAACTTTCGGTCTTGCATGGATTTTGGGAAACAATAAAGAAACATCTGTTGAATTTCACTTTTCAAAAGTTAAGGATTGGATCGAAAGTCCTATTTTCTGGAAGAAATCGGTCTTTCTTTTGATCGGTTTTGGGATTATGATTACTCTGGTGACATATTGCTTACCGCAATTATTTTAGAAAGAGTACATCTAAATATATTGAGTCTTTGTGGTGTTCATTAAAATTTTTAATGATGTCGCTTTGTAAGATCACTTTATTACGAATTAGCTTTATCCTGTCGGCGTTGGTCATTTCTTCTCCAGGATGGCATGATTCGCATGAAAACCATTGGTACCAGTATTTGACTCAAACTAAACTTCTTTACCCCGTTTTATTATCTTCAATTCTGCCCTTTTTGCAATGTCAGCTTTAGCTGGATCTTCGTAACGATGTATATTCGTCGTACTACAATTTAATATCAGGACAATATTGACTGTAATTAAAAGATGCAAAAATATGAGTCTTCGAACAATCACATTTTGAAGTCGAATTGAATTCAGTTTGCAAGCAAACATTTTTTCTCCTGATATTATAGCAATTCCCATTTCTTGCTTGCTAATAAAGCATGTTTAAATAAAATCAATTAATTTACAAAAATATATTGACTTAGAATAATAATTTCCTTATATTTCAAAAAATCAATAATTGTTTACAAGTTCCGAAATTTTAGAGGATATTAATTATGGCTACGTCAATTAAAGCGCTCAAAAGATTAGTAATCAAGCAAATCAAGAAAATGTATCCCAATTTTAACCAACATACTAAAAAAACGAAAAAAGAAATCATTAAAAATATCTGGAAACAAGTATATAATAATTATGATTTTAGTACCGAGCCTGAGTTTTCAAAACAACAATTACTGAATATTGAACCGCTGCCACAAGATATTATCACTATTGAACAAATGAAAAAACTGATGGCTCAAAAACAAACCAAAATCATTCCGCTCATGCCCAATGCCAGTATTAAATATATTCAAGACCCTGAATTAAAAGACATATATGATATTGTAAATTGGAATCTTATTAATCGATTACTGGCTGATCAGCATTATACCCCTGGCAAAAGAGATCTTCAGCCAGTTCAATTTTTTAAAGCCGAGTTATTAAAAAATTTAAAATATGCTGAATTGAGTTATCGAAAATATACTAAAAATGAGATCAACAATCCTGAAAGAAAAGAATATCGAGCTTTTATCGGATTAAAGTCTGATCAATCGATCAGCCACAGTCAGTTATCTCAATTCCGCAGTGCTTTGACATTCAAAAAGCTGGTGAATGTCATGGTTTATTTTATCTGTTTATTTTTAGAGATCAAGCCGTTGATTTCAGCGACATTTTATGCTATGGACTCAACAGAAATTGCGGCTAAGACATCACCTTACCCATTGTTTAAAATGAAGCTAGGTGATAAATATATCCGTGTATACCAGGATATCGACGCCGATGTTGGGACTCGCCGACAAAAGCGTGACAAATCCACTTTTGTGGTCGGTTATCGGCTTCACACCTTAACGGTGATTGATGCCCAAACCGAGATTGCCTATCCCTTACTTTCAATTCTGGCACCGGCCAATCATCATGACAGCAATTTTTTAGAATTACTGATCGATTTTGGCAAAAAAATTGGCTTAAATTTGAATATCGTGACCACCGATCAGGCTTATGGCGATCGCGATGAATTGGAATATATTCATAACAAACATAATGTTACTATTTTAAATGCTCCCAAAGAACTCACCCAGCTTCCCAAAAATGTCGATGCCAAAACTTATGCAGTGAGAAAAAACGCATCTTGTTCCGTCGATATGGTTTATGCTGGTTGCGACCAACAATATGGTCACGAATTTCACTGCGATGCCCAGGCTGGTGATTGTCCTTTTGAAGGGAGTTGTAATAAATTTAGATATATTCCTATTGATACCGGTGTTTTCGGGAAAATACCCTACTTTTTAGACGGGGCCCAAAAGATAGTTGCCATGCGCAAAGTGGCGGAACGACCGTTTAATTTGATCAAACACCGTGATGGGTTAGAACCGTTACGGACCAAGGGGATTCATAATTCAACTGTGGTGGCAACGATTGCCAATATAGCCACCTTATTGATTGAAATTGCGGGTCACCGTAAAAAAGTGAAAACTAACAAAGAACAAGATAAAAACTTAACATTTGAATTTATGAAAAAAGCTGCCTAGTAACTTGATATATATGCAATTATAGATATATTATTTTCATGGTTATTTTGCTTTTTGAAAATTTTTGTGTCACTGTTCCTTTTTATGATGATGAACTCCAAAAAGTAATATTGTATGTGAGAAGCCTTTAAAATAAGAGCAGCAATTAGGCTGAAAAACCAGAGTAAACTTCCACAATTTACAATATTGCTTGCTTAGAGTTGAAAAAATTTGGATAAAAATAGCACGGGAGACGAATTTCCTCTAGTTTAAAAAAATTTGTTTAAACACCCTTTATT
>Ga0209636_10005342_pt1 | contig 13118 bp, 13 predicted proteins | sample DeeMarSWOR152_54_FD_187464 | JGI IMG/M metagenome (GOLD analysis project Ga0209636, IMG submission 187464) | Marine sediment microbial communities from White Oak River estuary, North Carolina - WOR-1-52-54 (SPAdes) (version 2) | ecosystem: Environmental > Aquatic > Marine > Intertidal zone >...
TTTATACAGGAATTTCATAGTGCTTACGTTTCGTGCCACTGGCCCTATGTTGAGGCATTTTAATCCCTTTTTTCGCGCTTCAGAAACAACTGTTTCTATTAGTTTTGTTCCTATTCCTTTGTTGCGGTATGGTTTGCTGACTATCAGGGGTTCTATTTCAGTTTCTTCGCCCTTCAGTATCAGTCCAACGAGTCCAACCACTTTAGAGTCGTGGACGGCTACCCAGAGTTGGTCGGGTCCGACTTCAGTTAAGTGCTTATCGAACTGGTCTTCTGGATGTTCTCCGCCGATGTTTGGATCTTCATAGATTTCACGATGCCATTCAGTTAGCTCCCTCCACAAAGCACGGCATTGCTCCCTGTCTTGGTCTTGGTATTTTCGAATAGTAAACGATAGCCCCATTTTTTCACCTGCATTGAAAATTTGGCTTGTTGTTTGTTTTAAATATTGCTTATACGTTTTCAGAGAACATGGAGCGGCGAAGTGTGCAGATATGTGAATTTCAGGAAATGATGCGGCGTATATATTTTCACAGAGATTCTAACCGTGGCATAGAAGGAACATTTGATTGGCTTGCGGATGAGGTGAGAGAACTGAAGGAGGCCTTGAAAACAGATGACAAGAAGGCTTTGGAAGATGAATTCGCAGACGTCATTGCATGGCTAGCCTCACTGGCAAATGTCGCCAACGTCGACCTCGAAAAGGCAGCCTTAAACAAGTATGAGAATAAGTGCCCGAAATGTGGACATTCACCCTGCAGATGCCCATTTTTCAAGTGAGTATGTTGGTGGTTTCTTTCACTGTTTCGTACACTATGCAACTCAACGTGTTCTCTATTCCCTCAACGATCCTCAATTTGTCCATGACAAACTTTCCCAAGGTATCAACGTGGTCAGCCTTGACTTTGATCAGAATGTCCCAACCTCCGGTAATGATATGTACTTCCTGTACTTCTGGGAACGCAGCGATCTGCTTCGCCACGTCTCTCTGCGATAACGGTTTTTCCCTGCCTTCTGGCCGATAGACAAACGAAGTTAGAATGAAGGCTGTTGTTCCTTTGTCAAGCTTTTTTGAATCGAGAATAGCCCTGTATTGTTTTATCACGCCGAGTTTTTCCATTCTCTTTATCTTCGCGTAAACCGTGGTTATGGGGCTTCCGATTTTTTTGGCTATTTCCTTCGCTGTTGTTCTGCAGTTTTCTTGCAGTAGCTTCAGTATTTCTGTATCTCTTTTGTCTAGCGATTCCATGCTGTAATTTTTACAATACAAACATAAATATCTTGTGCTATTTCGCATTTTTTACATTATTGTTCGCAATAAATTTATCAAGATGAAAACCATTACATTCTTTATGGAACTACAAGATCTGAGTTCACTGGAATCCGTCAAGCTAAGGTATCGTACTATAAGACACCCTGAGATGAAACTGGTTTTAAAAGTTCAGGATCAAATCCTCACTTCCTTGAGAGACTTCTTAAGAAAGGATGGATTCATAGAGATACTAGCGCCCATCATTGGTCCAGCAACCGATCCCGGAATAAGGGGGGCAAAACAAGTTTCCATTCAGTACTATGACGTGTCATTCAAAATAATGAGCAGCATGATCCTCTACAAACAGATGACGATCTCGTCGTTCGAAAAGATATTCGCTTTATCGCCGAACATTCGTCTAGAGCCAATTGAAAGCGCAGAAACCGCTAGACATCTGGCAGAGTTCAGACAGATCGACCTTGAGATGGTTTATGCGAGTTATGGCGATGCTATGAACTTGGCGGAAGGGCTGTTGATGTCGGTTGTGAGAGATGTAAGGGAGAATTGCAGCGAAGAGCTGCAAGCGTTGGGAAGGGAACTTAAAGAAGTACGTGGTCCTTTTAAAAGACTGACCCACAAGCAAGCTGTTGAGTTGTTAAGATCCAACGGATACATGGTTAGTTATGTAGAGGAAATTCCTTGGGATGCAGAAGCAGCTTTATCCGCCATGCATGACGAGCCCTTCTTTGTCTACGACTATCCACTGGTGTCTAGAGGATTCTATGACAGGGAAGATCCTTCCAGGCCTGGAATACTGAGGGATTTTGACATGCTCTATCCTGAGGGTTTCGGTGAAGCCGTTTCTGGAGGGGAGAGAGAGCACACGTGCAAAGGGGTGTTGAAGAGAATGAAACTGACAGGGGTGAACCCAAAAGAGTATGGTTGGTATTTGCAGATGCTTAAGGAAGGTGTTCCTCCCTCTGTTGGGTTTGGCATCGGAGTTGAAAGACTGACAAGATGGATCTGCGGCTTGAAAACCATTTGGGAAGCAGTGCCGTTCCCGAAAGTGCCCGGAGTTGCCTCTCCTTAAGGGCTGGATGACAAATTCGATTAGCGCGCGCTTATTTCTCTAGTGTTCTTCTTATTTTGCGTAGTTCTGTTAGGATTTGTTGGTTTATGTCTTTTGCGGGTTTGGTTTCGGCTTCTGCTTCTATTGCTTGTGGTTTTAGTCCTTTTACGAAGTTGTTTATGATGTCTTTTATTTCTTCAAAGTTCTTCACTCCGAAAATCACTGCTTCTGCGACTTTGACACCGCTGCTGCCTGTCCCAGAGAACCCTGCAGTTTGAATCGAAAGCTTACCCAATCCAAAACGCCTAGAAATTGGACCTTGATAAATGTTAATATTGGTTATGCGGTTGTAAGGCACAAAACTCTTAGTCTTCCACCACACACCTCTAGTAACCGTAATCTTGTCATCTTCCAAAACGTAAGTTATCGAAGAATGAAACTTAGGAATCCAATACAACGTGATTCCAGCAGCAATGAGAAGCAGACCAAAACACGACAGGGCAACAACAACTCCAATCCACATCTCGTAAGAAAGCACGACAAAAACAACAACCGGAACCATCCACCAAAGAAAACCGCCAACCACCACAATACCAAGATAGACCAGATAAAGACCCTTTAACTCCAAATCAGCCCCAAACTCCTTTGCCACCACCATACGAACACCAACTCAACACAGAACAAAGCATACTCAAGCTTTAAACCATTTGGTCACCCTCCCGGCTAAACCTCCATCACCGAAACTGAAACAACAGGTTTCAAAACCAAAAACGATAGGGGCCTACATTTTATCAAAGCTCAAACGCATAAATCGCACATACCTCAGCAAGCCTTTGAAAGCCTCTTGAGCTCTTTCTGCAAGTTCTCTTGGAATCGCTAAGGCTTAACGCCTCCTCTGACTTAGTGTGGCAGCAGTGGCAAGAGGATTGTTCACGAGAATTAGTACTTTAGTTCACCCAAATCGAAACCCTTAAATGGCACTGAACATTTAGGTTGATTCGCTTAAGGTGCAGCTTAATTGAGTAAGAAGATCGATGATAAACAGTTACAGACCATACTCTTCGAATCTCCCAAAGGAATAGCAGAACTACTAAGATCAGCTGCCCATCCAGCAAGGATAAAAATACTGGCACTACTCTTACGAGGAGAACATGAATTTTCCAAACTAATGCAACACATAGAACTGTCGAAAACAGCTCTAGCCAACCACCTGAAAATGTTGATGATAGAAGGACTCGTCCAAAGGGTTACCAGAGGAGAATACATTCTAACAGTTGATGGCAAAGAGCTAATGAACGCTGCAGCAACCACTTACAGAGATTCCGGTCGGAGAGAAGAAGAGAGACGAGAGCTTCTACTCAGAAGTTACACCAAAGGCCTGATTGAGGGAAAAAAAGTGAATAAAAAAGTAATAAACAAAAAAACTGAGTATCAACCATGCTGGCTTTCCTACACAGGCGCAATAGCCGGATCACTGAGAGCATTAGGCGTTGACTGCGACACTGTTGACGTAGGCGGCTACTCTGGTTACGCATTCCTAATCAACGTTTCCAAAGGCGTAACTTGTCCTTCCGGACCAACCGCCCTCCCCCTAAAAACTTGGCGACAAATTCACAAAGGCACCGAAAGTCTCGGATTGAAGATAGAACACTACGAGTATCCACACGATTACCCAGCAAAGGAAGGCAATCCAACGCCTCAAGAAATTGAGATAGCAAAGAAACTATTCCAGAAAATCAAACGGGAGATAGACGAAAGAGATAGACCTGTAGTCCTCTGGGGACTAGTCGTGCCAGAATATGGAATTGTCAAAGGTTATGAGGGAAACTCCTACATAACAAGTACATTCCGAACACTCACTAAAAAACCGGAAGACCCCATCAACTTCTACGACTTAAAAGCACCAGGTTGCATTGATGCTTTCTTCTTCCGAGACAAAGTTGACGTGGATACTGTAGCAGCTGACAGAGAGGCGCTTGAGAGAGCGATCAACTTCGCCGCAGCCAATGTCCCAATCCTCGACAACTATGTTGGAGGTCCCGCAGCGTTGGATGAATGGGCGAACGTTCTAGAGAACCTTCCGAAGGAAAAACAGAACTATATGGGTAACAGTTATGTTGGTGCTTGCGTCGCTGAAGGTCGGTGGATGTCTAGAGAGTTCCTAACTCGACTTGCGAAGAAATATCATGGAGAGCAAATGAAGCACTTACAAGAAGCTGCAAAGTGCTACAAGAAAAGTGGGAAGCTCATGGAAGATTTTATGCGAATCTTTCCCTTCAAATTCCAAGGTGAAATGAAACTAGAGGATCGAAAGAAAGGAGCGGAGATACTCAGAAGAGTTAGACCATTCGAGGAAGAAGCCATCAAACACATGAAAAAAGCACTCAAAGAATGAGCCGTTAGAAAGATGAAGATGTGATGCCTATGTATAATGGTTTAAGGTGGCAAGTGTGGTATCAAAGGTTGCTATAGTTGAATTCAACGGAGATGTCCAAAGATCTCTTAAACAAGCGCTCAAACTTATCGGAAACATAGACGACCTGAACACAAAGGAGAGACCTGTCGTCATCAAGGTAGGAGTCTTCAATCATAAAACAAAAACACACTCCACAGTCAACGTCGTTGACGCAATCGTTAATAGCTTCAACCGAGCCCCACAGATTTTCCTTGCTGAGTCAGACAACTACAAGGGAACGGGCACAGAAAGACTTCAAATCTGGAAGAACCTTTTCACTGAACGCGTTGTGCCTTTCAATCTCTCAGACGATCCAAATACAACAACGGTCAAGATTGCTGACGAAGAAATAGGCTTCTCCCATATACTCTTTAAACCCAACGTCTTCGTAAGCACCCACGTGCTACGTGCATATGAAGTAGGAAGCATAGTGAAAAACCTCTTAGGCCTGATCCCAGACGCAAAAAAAGCACGGTTCCACAAGAAGCTGGAAACAACTCTCCTCGATGCCTATGACGCAATAGGACGAATAGACCTCGCAGTCCTAGACGGCACATACACATATCACAGAGCAAAAACCATTGCCAGCGCACAAAGAACAAAAACAAACACCCTTCTAGTAGGCAGAGACGCAATAGCCGTAGAAGCCGTTGGAGCAGCTCTCGTCGGCTTGGATCCCAAGAAAATGCCAGTGATACAAAAAGCCGTGAAAAGAGGCCTCGGAGAAGGGAACCTTAGAAAGATCGAGGTGGTCGGAGTTTCTTTCCAGAATCTCAAAGAAAGATTTCGTCAGTTATTAAAAGCCGCAAAGAAAAAGCGAAGGCATCAACCGTGATTGTCTGTCCGAGCAAAATCCCAACGCGCCAACTCAGCACATTTCAAGCTTAATATTCGCTGCAAAAACCTGGAGAGAATAAACCGTATTCCAACAAAAGACTTCAAGCAACGCGCTAAAATCCAATACAACCTATATATAAGGGGGGTCTAGACACACTGAGTACAAACAAAGCTTTTGAGACAAAAAGTTTGCTTGAATTTGGCATTGTTTCTAGTTTCGCGCGCGCTCACGCGCCATTGAGAACCTATCCTCGTTTTCTATGGCTTTTCTTGATTAGTTCGCGCTTGTGTTTGCCCATTTCTTTCAGCTTTTTCATCCACGCGCCCCTAACGTACAATGCTCCAACGCCTGGCTCAACGATAGCCCCTAAGCCAACGGCTTTACGCTTCCTCTTCTTCCGTGACTTCTTACGAGGCATATCGTTTCATCTGCCACAATTAAGAATTCCAGTATAAAAACTCACCACTGCAACCTCTTCTGCCCCAAGCCCGTAAGCTTCCAGACTGATGGCCTACTCCCTTTCCGTTGGACCAATCCCCTTGCTTCTAAAAGTTTCAGGTGATGCATGACAACCCCATAATGCAGTCCCGCCCTTTTCTCAATGGTTCTAGCGTCGCCAGAAATGCTCTCCAAAGCATTCAATATGCGCGTTCTGGCTCGCAAACCAAGTTTCACGTTTCTATAGTCAACTAGGTAAGCATTAGGGTGATAAGCTTCCTTAACCATACGCACCAAAGCTTATTATGTATCTATGCATAGAAAAGGTTTCACCCTTAGACGAAGTCTACTAGGCTGATTTGCTTCGGCTTTTTACCTTCAAACAAAGATTCAATCTCCTCTCTCACCAGCAAAATCCTTTGAGCATAATACTGCGGCAGCCCATATTTTTCAATCAGATGCTGTGCCGCATCCAAATATTTTTCTATTCCACCTCGATAGACAGTCAAGGTCAACGCCCCACCACATCCTGGGCATTTACCACGAAGCGGTAAACGTCGGAACCGTTTATTACATGACTTGCATCTGAAGCCTTGCGTTGAGAAAGCCCGAAGGTTCCCGGCAATGTCTCGGATAAAATGCGTAGTTAAAACCTTTAAAGCTACTTCTTTAGCATCAACAGCCTCAATCTTTTCAGCTAACTCAAGTTGACCATTCAGCTTTTCAATCATTGTCTTAAACCGCTTATAGGAGCTCTCACGGTTTCCAAGATTGATGTTTGAAACCGGTATCGTGTAACTAAAACCTTCAAACTGCGCTTCTGTTCCGAGCCTATGCTCAATCAAGTCTACGAGACGGCTGACTTGTCTGGCTTCCACGTTTTCCCAAGTCTTTTCATAAAACTCAACCGGATAACCACTAGCAACATCAAAGTCATGCACCTGTCTATCCACCTCCTTCGTATTGACCACCGGAATCAAAAGCAACGGAGCATCCATTATTCCACCTATTTGTGCAGGTAAATATTCACGAGAGAAGTTAAGCAAAGTATCCAACGCAAGCATTAACGCGTCTTCCTCCCCATCACAATCCCTCCTCTTGGCCGAATGCCAAACTGGATGACAATAACAGACGCTCAAATTCGTGAAGCCTACAATGCGTCCCAAAATGCCTACACAAGTGTGGGGAGCCAAACCAACAACCAAACGCCCCACAAGATCTTCCACACTCTTAACATTATAGTAAGACGAAAGACCATAGACCCTTGTCAGAAGCTCATCAATGAAGTTCGCAACCCGTATAAAGTACTCCCCACATCTCCTAGGAATAACAACATCTTGAATTTTAAGTTCACATATCTGACCTGCATTCGTTAAGGGCACACCATTAAAATCGTTAGTGTAGCCAAGTTCCCCAAGCTTCTCAACGGAAACCCCGATTTCAGAAGGCTTAAAATGTGTTAAAGGAGCATTCGTAGCATCAAAACGAATTGTTCCATCCTTGTAAACCGACAAATCATATTTCGCACGTAAAATGCCCTTTTCAATAATCTCCGGAGTCTTCGACTCATTAATCAGGCCCTTGACACCCTTCAAAATTTTCGGAACGGAAACACCCAGACGGCTACACGTGCTTTCAAGAAGTTCTTTAAAATCGATAGGTTGTTTTCCAAATGATTTGGCGGAAACCTTACAGACTGGGCATAGATCTCCCCTCAAGCTTCTTCCACATCTAGGACAAACCTTCTCAGGAACGGTTTCTGCATCACACGCCGGACACTTTATTCTAATAGTGTAGGTTTTACATACTAGACACTTGCGCTTAACAACTTCCACGAAGACTGGCTCTCGCTTAGCCGCCTCAACAACATCTCTACGAGAACCACCAGCCAAACCAACAGGAAAAAGCACATGCACAAGGGGCTTCATCTCACGCCTTCTCGCCTTTTCAGGACGCCCCATTCGTGCACCCACAAGTGTAGGAGCCTTCTGTCTAACAGGCACACCTGAAAGCATACTGACGGCTTCTAAAACAGATTCTGCAGAAGAAAACTCCACATTCGAAACATTGTGACCTAGGCAAGATGCAAACGCATGCGCATCATCATCCTCAACAACAATTTTGCCCTCCAAAACCTTATGAGGCAAGCAGATTGTTTCCAAGGCCTTTTTGACATTTGACTCAGCTTTCCCCACAATCTTACGAACAAAACCATCTTCACACAGTATTTCTGAATTAACAAGCCAGTTTCTCAATAATTCAAGCTCTTCAAGTGAGGCAAGATCCGACCAGAAAAACGTGAAGGACGGGTGAAGAGGCACATGTAAGGTTAACGATAGAACTATTGCTTCTCTGCTGTCAGGCTTATTGACAAACGGGCTTTCCAAAAAACTTCTCAACCTTTCCAAAGGAATCTTGACGGCCTCAGCTGCCTTCTTAAAATCTCCATTGGACTCTTCCATTACTGCTTTCTTTAGGTCCTCAACCCACCACTCCTCAACATACCCAGAAGACACAAGAGGCTTACTATTATACAAAAAGTCCCCAAAACTGATCAATATGTCGCCTAGAAACAGAATTCTCTCAATCTTATCCTTTATTTCGCCGAAGCTCTCAACTGAAACCCGAACAACCGAACCATCCCTTAACCTAACGATAGGAGGCTCTATCGCATCAACCGGAACCACAATGCAACTCTTTCCCGGAAGTTCCAGACGCAATTGAGTGCCCGTAGCTAGAAAACCTTGAAGCACATGCATAGTTGCTGGATGGATGCCCACAGCCCCCAACCCTGTATTTCGCGCCCTACCATATTTTAGGCGGAAACCGCCTCGCCTCGATGGAAATGAAAATACTGGGCGGCCGGCGATGATGTCTTTCATGAATCCAGCGGATTTTTCCTTATTAGATGTCTGATGGATTTCTTTGAGCCAATCCCAGCCTTGAATCCCCAGTTTTTCTATGACTGCCCAAACCTTTGAAGAACGTCCCGCAATTCCGTCGTTCACAACGCGTAAGGCTCCACCCCTAACCCGGTTTGTTTCTATGCGTGGAAGATTCCGATAAGAAGAAACCTCTACGGGATCAGATTCAGTGCCCGTTACTTCCACTGGTAGCCATTGAAGCGGCTTCCGTAATTCCTCATCTGAAACATGGTATTGGAAGCGGCTTACAGAACGCTCGTAAAGTCTTGCCTCCTCAATGAACCGCGCGATTTCCTCTTCCGTAGGCTTGTAACGGTCAAGCCCGAGAAGTCTACGCACAAAATCCCCAATCACCAGTGTCAAAGCTTGATCTGTGCCACCAGCACCGCGTATGGGACCCGCAAAATAAATCGCAAGATATTTTGTTCGGTCTTTGTTGGTTTTGATTTTTACATGTACCACCCCTTGTAAGGGTGCGGCGGTAAGTCCCTCAGTGAGAATTGCCAGTGCAGTCCTTACGGCTTGTTCCGCTGCAACCTCAGATTCCATATGTCCAAACTTGCCATAGACAATTTCCTCTGCGATTTTAAAGGCCAATTCTTCCCTTGGAAGCTTGGTGCTTAATTCTCTGATGCTTTCAGCAACTCCATTCGGTCCAACAAGTCCCTCTACAAGGTCAGCCAAATCTTTGGCAACATTACATTCAGGTTTAAATGCGGGATCAAGGCCTTTTTCTCTTGCCTTTCTGCTCAATGCATACAAATGTTCGAGTTTGGTTTCTAGGTTTCCCGCATATTGTTTGTACGCTTCGCTCATCTCACTGTTCAAGCTGTGCCTCCGCACTCTTGTATCCATCAAGGTTTATTCTGGTTTTCTGACACAAACAAATCAAAAGCTACTGCTACCAAGATTTTATTTCGTGTGAATTCTACATAAAAATAGTGTAGACCACTTCTCTTTCGGGCGACCAGTTGCCTTCTGATATGCCTCTTTTGCTCTTTTGCTTCTTTTTTCAACGCATTCTTTGCAGCGCACGTGCCTCAAATCAGAGGGGCCATCACATACGCCACAATTCAATATTAGAACTTCACCTAAGCCTCTCAATGTTGTCCATGCATATTCATGCTCATCGTATTGAGGTTCAAAATCTGGCCAAACCTCATAAAGGTCTTCATTTCCCAATACTTTCTTTAACGAACTGAAATAGTTTTCAAAGGCTGTCAAGGGCTTTACGCCTTACGACTTCTTATGCCCTCGATGATCTCGGAAACCTTACGTCTAGCCTTAGTGTCTTCCATGATATTGCCAGTAACGATTATGTCTGCGCCGGCAGACGCTGCAGTTAATGCTTGTCTTCTAGACTTTATTCCGCCGCCAACAACTAAAGGAACATCTATAGAATTCTTAACATTTCGAATCATCTCCGGAGGAACAGGCTTTTTAGCTCCGGAACCTGCCTCCAAATATATGAAACGCATACCCAGATATTGACCCGCTAGGGCGTGAGCCACAGCAAGTTTAGGCTTGTCGTATGGCACTGGAACTGCTTTACCCACCACACCTGCAGTGCCACCGTCACCAATAATGACGTATCCGAGAGGAATGGGTTCTAAACCATATTTTTTGACAAGTGGAGCGCCTAAGATCTGCGCGCCCATCAAGAAGTAGGGGTCAACAGAGTTTAGCAGAGACATAAACCATATGGCATCAGCATGACGGCTTATACCTGTCACGTTGTTTGGGAAAAGGATTACTGGAATCCTTACAGTGCGTTTAACAGCCTTAATCACGTTATCAAGATGTGTTGTTGAAACAAACGTTGACCCCCCTATCATTATGGCTGAGGTCCCACTTGATTTTGCTTTGCCAGCAATTCTTGAAGCGTGCGGCGGTGTTGCCTTCTCAGGATCTATTAGAGTAATGTGAATAGCCCCTTCAGATTCGATTTTTTCAAGAAGATACCTTTCAACAGAGCCAACCATGAAGATCAAACCTAACTGGCTAACACCTTCTTAGAGCTTCCGTAAACTGTGTCTGTGAACATGCAGTAAACATCAACTTCACTCTGTGCGGGCTTAACTTGGAACTCTTCGCTTGCGCCGCAACTGCCGCAGCTTACAACAGCTCGACCCTCATCACGAAAAATTTCAACCCTAACCGTTTCCTTTCCACATTTAGGACAAGAAAAGAACTTTGGCAAATGCTTTTTGGGGATGTGAACAACTTTCCTTCTTCTTCGCCCCATATTCCAAATCCTTCTACGTTCTTAAACTTCATCCTTTCAGTATTTATGTTTGTCCTTAAATACTTGCCTAAATACTCATAATCAATGGGGGGCTATTTGAAGTTAGGACCAACCATTCTAGATTTAGACTGGTCGACAGTAGAGACAAAAGTAAAGCTATTCATTAAGGACTACGTCGAAAAATCTCAAGCTAAAGGCATAGTTTTGGGATTATCAGGTGGAGTTGATAGCTGTACTATTGCGGCGCTTTCCGCTTTAGCCATAGGTGGAGACAGAGTTTTTGGCCTTTTGCTCCCAGAACAAGAAACATACAACACTAGAGACGTTGAACACGCAAAACTTGTCGCTGAAAAATTCGGCTTCAAAACGGAAATTATTGACATCACACCAGCCTTAGAAACCTTTTACAATTCAATACCAATATTTGAACCGACTGAAAAACTTTGTAAAGGCAACGTAAAAGCGCGAACAAGAATGACATACTGGTACTATTACGCTAATAGACTTGACATGCTTGTTTGCGGAAGCTCAAACAAATCAGAGACAATGATCGGGTACTTCACAAAATGGGGAGATGTTGCAGCGGACATATCACCACTAATGGACTTATACAAGACACAGGTTCGAAAATTGGCTCATCACATAGGTATACCAAAGGAAATAGTAATAAAACCAGCCTCACCAGCCTTATGGCCCGGACAACTTGCAGAAAAAGAACTGGGAATAAAGTATGAGACTCTTGACCTCATCCTCTACGGGCTGGAACACTTCATGAAGATAGAAGAAATAGCGCAACAACTAGACGTAGAGAAGGAACAAGTAAGCAAAATAAAATGCAGGTGGCTGTCTATGGAACACAAAAGAAGGATGCCACTCACGACAAAAATCCAGTATCGGACAATGGGAGCTGATTTCAGGCTTCCACGTACACGCTGTTAGACGGAGGAAGAATGCGCATGAAAGAGAAAATCAAGATAGCTCTCGCACAGATAAGCTGCAAGCGAGGAGACAAAGCAGAGAACACAAGAAAAATCGAGAGAGAAGTGACGGAGGCAAAGCAACAAGGTGCAGAGCTTGTTATTTTCCCAGAGCTTTCAGTAACAGGCTATACTATGAGAGACCAAATCTATGAACTAGCAGAAACAATACCTGGACATTCAACGACCGTTATAGAAAAATTAGCCAAGAAAACAGGTACATACATTGTATTTGGCATGCCAGAACTCAGTGAAAAAACACAGGCAACGATCTATAATACTGCGGTTCTGGTAAGCCCAGACGGTTTTATTGGAAAATATCGGAAAATGTATCTTCCAACCCACAGTGTTTTTGAAGAGAAAAGATACTTCCGCCCAGGATATCAAACACCAGTGTTTGAAACAGAGCTTGGCAAAATGGGCTTAATCATATGTTATGACATCTTCTTTCCCGAAGTGAGTCGACTGGCGCGCTTAAAGGGAGCCGAATTAATAGTCTGCATTTCAGCTTCACCTGCAACCCGCAAAGCATTTTTCGAAACGTTAACGGCTGCAAGAGCAATTGAAAATACGGCTTTTCTAGCTTACGTGAACCTTGTTGGCATAGAAGACGGATTGCAGTTTTGGGGAGGAAGTAGACTTATTGGACCCAACGGGAAGGCTCTGATAGAAGCAAAGTATGACGAAGAAGACCTTGTAATAGGCGAGATTCACTACGCTGACACAAGACCGACGGAAACATTTGTCCCGATGTTGAAAGATTTACGTCCAGAACTGTTCGACAAACTAAAGGAAACTGCAGAGAAACTGTAACGAGCCTTTGAGCAAGGGCATAGGCACACAAGAATAATCCACAACGAGGACATGGAAATACAGCAATAGAGGGGCAAACGCTTGCGATAGGTACATTAGATGCCACTT
>Ga0209636_10005343_pt1 | contig 13116 bp, 12 predicted proteins | sample DeeMarSWOR152_54_FD_187464 | JGI IMG/M metagenome (GOLD analysis project Ga0209636, IMG submission 187464) | Marine sediment microbial communities from White Oak River estuary, North Carolina - WOR-1-52-54 (SPAdes) (version 2) | ecosystem: Environmental > Aquatic > Marine > Intertidal zone >...
GCGTTACGTTGCCTACTTTACTGAGTGTGAAATGTTAGAAGGTCGGGTTAGATGGTAGTCGCTCACAAGCATCCATCCACCCGCATCAACAACAAGTTAATTTATTAATTTGATTTGTGGTAGTAAGATACTTACATTAGCGTGAAACGTCGTGGACGTGAAGGAAACGGAGCACTGGGATCTGATAGTTGTGGGTGCGGGACCAGCGGGCCTCGCAGCCGGACTCTACGGCGCCCGCAGCGGACTAAAAACATTAGTTCTTGAGGAGAAAACACCTGGAGGCGCAGCCGCCGAAACCCCTCTGATCGAAAACTACCCGGGCTTCTACGAGGGCATCAGCGGACGAGACCTAGTTGAAAAAATGACAAAACACTGCAAGAAGGTCGGGGCGAAAGTCAACGAGCTGGAGAGGGTGGTTGAGCTAAACCTCAATGGTGAAAAGAAGGTGGTCAAAACGGATAGGGCGGCTTACACGGCTTCTGCGGTGATCATTGCCTCTGGCTGCCATTATAGATCGCTAGGAGTACCAGGTGAAGAAGAGCTTCGCGGGAGAGGAGTCAGCTACTGCGCGGTTTGCGACGGAGCCTTCTTCAAAGGAGGAAAAGTACTCGTTGTGGGCGGCGGAAACTCAGCTGTTGTCTCTGCCATATACCTGGCCAATTTGGCGTCGGATGTGAAGCTGGCTCATCGGAGGGCTCAACTGCGAGCAGAGGGAGCCCTTGTAAAGAACTTGCAAGCGCAAGGGGTAGAGGTTCTGTGGAACACGGAACTTGAAGAGATCAAGGGAGATGTCAGGGTGAGAAGCGTGGTTCTGACTAACAATAAAACGGGCGAAAACGAGGAAATCAATGTTGACGGCGTGTTCGTCCAAGTGGGCGAGGTGCCGAACAGTCAGGTTGCCAAAGAGGCTGGAGTTGAGGTTGACAGGGGCGGCTACATCGTCGTAGATATCCGTCAAAGAACCAACATCAAAGGAGTTTACGCCGCCGGCGACGTAACCACAGGTATTGTTAAACAGATCGGAGCAGCTGTTGGACAAGCCATCATAGCAGCTACAGAAGCGTTCGGATATATCAAAAGACCCTACTACTACGAAAGCTAATTCCTTATACTTGTGAAAGGACGAGAGAAAGATTTAAGTTCCAAGTTAAGAAGTGAACTACTCCACTTCGGTAGGAAGAGAAAATGCTCTTCCACTGTATGGAACAGAAGAATACGGAAAAAGAAGCGTGAAGGCAATGTATGAGGCGCTCAAGAAGCTGGAACTGGCTCCGAAAATCAAACTGCTTAAAATTAATGCTCCAGAAATTGCTAGGAAAGCCAAGGCAGGTCAGTTTGTGATCCTTAGGATAGATAAGAAAGGGGAGAGAATCCCTTTAACAATCGTAGAACGAGACCCACGGGAGGGGACGATAACCCTCATTTTTCAAGAAGTGGGATTATCAACTATGAAGCTTGGCGCACTCGAAATTGGAGACGAAATAATGAATGTGGCTGGTCCGTTAGGGAATCCAACCGAAATAAAACATTACGGCTTGGTAGCTGTTGTTTGTGGTGGTACCGGCACTGCTGTCTCCTATCCCATAGCTAAAGCACTAAAGGAAGCGAGCAATCAAGTGGTTTCTATAATTGGAGCCAGAACCAAGGAACTACTTATTCTAGAGGATAAAATGAGAAACATCAGTGATGAACTTTATATCTCCACTGATGATGGCTCAAAAGGACACAAGGGTTTTGTTAGTGACGTACTAAAAATGCTTATTGAAAAGGGATATCGTTTTGACGTAGTATATGCTATAGGACCTACCTTGATGATGAAAGCAACAGCGAATGTCACAAGGCCTTACTCCATTAAGACGATAGTAAGCTTGAATCCAATAATGGTCGATGGAATGGGAATGTGTGGAGCCTGCAGAGTAACCGTAGGCGGAGAAACCAAGTTTGCCTGTCTCGACGGTCCAGAATTCGATGGGCACCTCGTTGACTTCGATGAGCTTATCAAACGACTAAGGGTGTATATACCGGAGGAAAAACAAGCGGTAGAGTTACACGAAAAATCGGGGGGGAATCAAACGTGACTAAAGCAGATAAACAAAGGAAAAGGCAAAGCATCCCGATGCCAAAGCAGAAACCTGAAAATCGCATTAATAACTTCAACGAAGTAGCTTTAGGTTACACCACGGAACAAGCCTTAGCGGAAGCTAAAAGATGCATACAGTGTCCTAAGCCACAATGCATACAAGGCTGCCCTGTAGGACTAGACATACCTGCGTTCATTAAAGAGATCAGAGAGAAAAACTTTGACGAAGCTATTAGAAAAGTGAAGGAAAAGAATAGCCTACCCGCAATTTGTGGTCGAGTTTGTCCACAAGAAACCCAATGCCAAAAGTTCTGCGTGATGGGGAAAAAAGGAGACCCCTTGTCTATTGGAAGGCTGGAAAGGTTTGTAGCTGACTATGACCTTCAGAAAGGAGTAACTGTTCAGTCCAGATCAAAGTCATCCGTAGACGGGAAAGTGGCAGTTGTAGGGTCTGGACCAGCCGGACTCACAGCAGCGGCTGATTTGGCAAAACTAGGACACAAAGTTGTCATATTTGAAGCGCTACATGCCCCTGGCGGTGTACTTATGTATGGGATCCCAGAATTTAGGCTACCCAAAAAAATAGTGCAAGCTGAAGTTGACTACATCAAAAAGCTCGGCGTTGATATAAAAACTGATTACATGATAGGAAAGTTGTACACGATAGATGAACTGTTCGAGCTGGGATTTGACGCTGTCTTCATTGGAACTGGAGCAGGTCTTCCTCGTTTCATGCGGATACCAGGAGAGAACTTGGGTGGAATATACTCTGCGAATGAATTCTTGATCAGAGTGAACTTGATGAAAGCGTACACGTTTCCAGAATACGACACCCCAATTAAGATTGGCAAGAGAGTTGCAGTGATAGGCGGCGGTAACGTTGCCATGGATTCCGCGAGATCGGCTCTAAGGCTGGGAGCAGAGGAAGTATGGATAGTTTACCGAAGGTCCAAGAAGGAAATGCCAGCTAGATTAGAAGAAATAGAAAATGCAGAGGAAGAGGGAATAAAATTCAAGTTTCTCACTACTCCAGTGAAGTTTCTAGGCGACAAAAGTGGCTGGATAACTGGAATGGAATGTATTGCTATGCAACTTGGAGAACCAGACGAGTCGGGACGAAGAAGACCCATTCCCATAGAAGGCTCCGAGTTTGTCATCGAAGTTGATGCCGTGGTAATAGCCATAGGACAAACTCCAAACCCGGTAATTCAGCGGACTACTAAGGGGCTTCAAACCACAAGGTGGGGCACTATAGTGGTCAATGAAAAAACTGGAAAAACCTCCAGAAAAAGGGTTTATGCAGGTGGAGACGTGGTCAGCGGCGCAGCCACAGTTATCAGCGCCATGGGAGCCGGAAAGAAAGCTGCACGCAGTATTCACAGGTCTCTACTGAGAAAGAAAAGGATGCAACAACGCAAGGAATCATAAATTTTGAGGATTACGCGTGCGTACATTTGTGGTTGTGCGCGGGGACCAAAGGGCATTCCAGTGGTCGTCATTAACGGCATCCTAAAGTTTGTAGGAGTGCCCAGCAGAGAAGACTTAAAGAAAGCCATAGTTGAGGAACTGGAAGCATAAAAAGAAGGAAGTTAGAAGTATTTCTGAACGCTATTTATCGCCGTAACCGTTAGCTTCACGGTGTTTTCCACGTCGCTGAGACTGAGCACTGACGCTGGGCTGTGAATGTAGCGGGTGGGAATGGATATCACCCCGCTGGGCACGCCCTCCCTGCTCAAGGCGATTCTAGCAGCGTCCGTGGTGCCACCCAACCCTGTTTCCAGCTGGTAGGGAACCTTGCTCTCCTCGGCTGCATCGATGAACCACTTCAACACTTTTGGGTGGGTGATCAGACCATAATCAGTCACGGTTAGGGAAGGACCCTTCCTCATCTTTATGGGAGCCTCCACCTCCTTCACCCCAGGCACGTCTCCAGCCACCGTTACGTCCAGCGCCACGCCCACGTCTGGGCGTAACTGGAAAGCCGCCACGGTGGCTCCTCGCAGTCCCACCTCTTCCTGTATGGTTCCCACAGCGTAGACTGTGCAGTCTACTTTGCGAAGCCTTCTCAGAGTTTCGATCAGGGCGACGCACCCAACACGATCGTCGAAAGCCTTTCCTACAACCGCGTCTTTTCCTACTCGAGCGAATTTGATGTCGAAACTTATGGGGTCGCCTATGCGAACTCCCATCTTCTCGGCTTCTTTTTTGCTGGTTGCTCCAATGTCGATGAAGAGTTTGTCTGCTTCGATGACTTTCTTCTTTTCCTCTTCTTTGAGTATGTGGGGTGGTTTAGACCCGATGACTCCTGTGATTGTTCCCTTGCTTGTGTGAACCAAAACTTTCTGTGAGGTGAGAATGCGGTCGTCGATTCCTCCGATCTTTGTGAAATGTATGAAGCCTTCTTTTGTGATGTTTTTGACCATGAGTCCGATTTCGTCCATGTGGGCTGCAAGCATGACCTTCGGAGAGTTCTTCTTTCCCTTTTTAATTCCGATTATGTTTCCAAGCTTATCCTCTTTGACCTCATCTACATGGGGCTTTAGCAACTTCTTCATCAAGGCTTGAACCTCTTCTTCTCTACCAGCTACTCCGCAAGCGTTGGAAAGCCTTTCCAAAACGTCTACCAACTTCATGAATACTCCTCCTACTCCGCTAAGAACTTCATAAGGCCTATATCAAAATAACTGTTCTGTTCGTTGTTGAGGAAAGTTTCGGTGTGCTAATCACTTGATGGTTTTCTACGGCTTTTAATCTGCCACAGCTTTTCCGCCAGCTCCTCTATGTGGGCTCTTCTCTCCAGCCTAGCTTTCCATCGTTCGGGAATAACTTCGACTCCGTGGTATGCTCCGCTGATGGCGCTAGTCATGGCGCCTATAGTGTCGGTGTCCCCGCCTAGGCTTATGGCATAGAGTAGAGACTCTTCAAAACTTTGGGGGTTGCACAGGAAGGAGTAGATGGCGGTGGGAACCGAGTTTTGGGCTTCGATGTCGTTTCCAAGCTCCCTCACAACCCTCAGCCTGTCCTTCTCGCCAAGCAACTTCTCCGCCGCTTCCAGCTTTCGCCTCAGCACCTCGCTGCGCGTAAAATCTTTCAACTCCCCCAGAAAAGTAGAGATCTCCAACTCAGAGGATGGATCCGCGTTCACTGCTAGGGCAACCGAATAGGCTTGCAGAGCCGCGCCCTCCTTCCCCAGCTCGTGAGCGTGCGTGATCTGACTCTGGCTGTAGGCTACGGATCGCAACCGCCTAGGATCATCGTGGTAGAGGATGCCGACTGGAGCAACCCTCATGGCCGCACCGTTTCCATAGGAGCCAGCTCCGCCGAACAGCCTTTTTGCAGCTTGGGTCCAAGCCACACCCGACTTTATCCATTTGAAGACTCGGGGTGGACCATAGGCGTAGCCGCGCCAGGGCTCACGTTCGTAGTTATGGATGAAAGTCTGTGCCATGTGATTTCCATCAAAGCCCTCGTTCTCTATTAAGGATTCGGCCACGCCGATCATCATGTGGGTGTCGTCTGTCCAGCGACCTGAGAAGCCTTCTTCGATTTTGAGTTCTGAGATCCGCAAGCCCTCGAGTGCACTGCCCAGCGCATCGCCTACAGCACTGCCAACCAGACACCCGACAAACTTTGATCCCAGCATGGCGTTTTCTAAAGAAATTTTGACGTTTATAGTTTTATGAGTGTTTAATAAACTGAGACTTTTGCTACGCCCTTTACTTTCAGGAATTTTGGAATCAGCTTTCCTGGAATTTTTCTGTTCGCTATCAACGTTAGTTTGGGCTCGGGACTGAGCTCCGGGTCGTCGGTGAGAGCCTGACGGATGCTTATTCCCTCTTCAGCTATGATGGAGGCGACATTAGCCAGTATCCCAACAATCTTCGGATCTTCAGGAGTGATCTCCACCACCCCGAGGTTGAGGGGCCTCGCAATCTCCCTAAGAGAGATTCCAGCTGATCTTATGTGGGTGAAAATAAGTTTGAGCTCATCGTTTTTATGTATCATCTTCAGGGTTTCCACAACCGTTCTCCTGTCAACCTTCGAGACCCTGGCCACCTTCACAATTGGAATCTCGATTTCGTTGCAGTATATCTTTTCGTTCTTTATGTTTAATCCGTTCTCTACGAGAACCTTGGCCACCGAGAGGCGCTCGGGATAATTCTTTAAGTATTCGGACACTTTTTTCCACAAAGTTTGATCCAGCTCTTGATGTACAATATTGTACACGTAAGATTTAAATGTTACCTTTATCATTAACAATGCACCTACATGAAACAAAGACGTTGCCTAAAAAGGTGAAAACGCATGCCATCTCAAAAAGTGTTGTTAGACGAAGAAGAGATACCCAAACAATGGTACTGCATTCTGCCGGACCTCCCAAAACCGCTACCTCCCATGATAAGTCCGGAGACAAGGGAGCCCGTACCCCCTGAAGCTCTAGAAGCCGTATTTGCCAAGGAGCTCATAAAGCAGGAGGTTAGTAAAGAACGTTGGATAGACATACCCGAAGAAGTGCGTGAGGTGTACCGGTTATGGAGACCAACACCGCTTTATCGAGCAATCAACTTTGAGAAGGCTCTAAAGACCCCCGCTAAAATCTACTACAAATATGAGGGCGTAAGTCCACCGGGAAGCCACAAGCCGAACACTGCTGTTGCTCAGGCTTACTACAACATGAAAGAAGGTATACAGAGACTTACCACGGAGACTGGAGCAGGTCAATGGGGCTCAGCATTAGCGTTTAGTTGCCTGATGTTTGGAATGAAATCGACCATTTACATGGTTAAAGTGAGCTATTATCAAAAGCCTTACAGAAGAGTTATGATGGAAACTTGGGGAGCTGAGGTCTTTCCGAGTCCAAGCGAGAGAACAAAGTGTGGAAAGAAGATTCTGGAAGAAGACCCTGAATGCTCAGGGAGCCTAGGAATATCCATAAGCGAAGCCGTAGAGGATGCAGTTACACATGAGGATGCTAAATATACTCTTGGAAGCGTTGTTAACCATGTTCTCACGCACCAAAGTGTTGTTGGTTTAGAAACTCAGAAACAGATGAAATTAGTAGACGACTATCCAGATGTGGCAATAGGCTGTATAGGTGGAGGCAGCAGCTTTTCAGGTTTATTCTGGCCTTTCTATTACGACAAGGTTTCTGGGAAGGCTCCTAAGAACGCAAAGTTCATAGCGGTGGAATCCACAGCGTGTCCATCGGTAACGAAAGGATATTACATGTATGATCATGGAGACTCTGCTCGAATGATTCCTTTGGTTAAAATGCACACACTTGGTCACATGTTTGTACCTCCGCCTATTCATTCTGGTGGCTTACGCTATCATGGAATGGCTCCAACTCTATGTTTATTGAACAAGGAAGAAATTGTAGAGACGCGGGCTTACAATCAGATCCAAGTGTTCGAGGCAGGAATGCTGTTCGCTAAGACTGAAGGTATAATTCCGGCTCCTGAACCTATGCACGCTATCAAGGCTGTGGTTGACGAAGCTTTGAAATGTAAAGAAACTGGTGAGGAGAAAACCATCCTGTTCTTGCTGTGCGGGCACGGCCACTTCGACATGCAGGCCTTCGACGACTACCTGGCTGGCAAGCTGCCACCCTACGAGTATCCGAGAGAAAAGGTGGAAGAGTCCATGAGAAAGCTTATGGAGCTCTATCCGTGGCTGAAAGAAATGTGATAGGGGTCAACCTTTTTCCCCTTTTTGTTTTGTTCTTTCCGATGTAGATGATGGCAGCAGATAACTTTGCAACCCCAATTCGAAACACGTTTATAGCCACGTGCGCGCGCTCGACCTTTGGAAGAATCAGGGAGGAGGCTTAGGCTACAGCCTCTCCACTTTTTCATGCACTGTTATGCCTTTTTCAGCTAGTTCAGCTAGGAACGCCTTTCTAACCTCTGGTTCCAAGCCCTCAGGAGGAACGACTCCCCTAGTTTTAATCTCCCCTTTTGCAAGCATTTTGGTGAAGGTTGAGGCTGGAACGCTGGTTACGTAGGCTACCGGGTTCGCACCCGGCATTCTCTCCTTCAATTCTTGGATGTCTGGAAAGAGAGAGTAAAGGATGTAGCGCATTTTTGCATCATCCTTCTGACCTTTAACATCCACCGCGATGCATCCTCTCATGTTAATAATCCCAGTTGCAATCATTTTCTCCATCTCTTCCATTGAGGGAGTCGGTGGAACTAGCGCGAGAAAAACGTCGCGAGGAGCCACTTTAACACCCTTGACATCTACTGGTTTATCACTCAACAAGCCGAACTCAACTATAGCTTTGGCTAGTGGAAAATCAGGTCCACCCATCTTGAAATCAACGTATCTTACCCCTTTACCTATAAAGCGAGGCAGGGTTTCCGGCTCTTCGTGGGAATGCATGTAAACGGTTTGCGGACCAATCGGGTCAGGAAAAACATACACTTCCTCGCCACTGAAAGGCGATACTTCCTTGTATTCTCCGTCCTCATACACTATCGGTTCCGCTGCCATGTCGCCCCAAGCGGTTTCAGGAGACCACATCGAGACGGGCTCCTCGCTTTCAACTGCACCCCATAGTTTTACGCGTATTTCTTCCACGCGATCAAGTTTGTCAGCAGCCTGCGCCGCGAGCACGTTCGTGAACCCCGGAGATACTCCAGTGTCTATTAGAGCTGTTAGCCCAGCTTCCTTCCACCTATCGCTAAGGTCCAGTTGTTGAGGTGGATATGAAGCCAGGTCTTGATAGTGTGCTCCACTCTTCAAAGCCGCCTCCATTATGTTTAAGTTGCATTTGGTGTTCCATGTTGTCGCGTTCACTATCACATTCACTTCCCTTGCCGCTCTCCTTATATCATCGACTTTGTTTGCGTCAACGCGATAGGTGCCTACTCTCTCGCTCTTCAACCTCTCTGCGAGCCGTTGAGCTTTCTTCAAATCTATGTCAGAAAGTCTAAGCTCGGACACTTCTGGGCTTTTGACAATCTCAGTGGCAATCACTGACCCTTGAGCCCCAACTCCAACTATCAAGATTTTCATACGCATCCCCACAGTATGCTAGCCTATTCCATTCTTAAATCCTTTGATGCTATAGCCACTTTAGGCTCAGACTTTCAAAGTCGTGGCTGACATGGAAAGAACTACGACAAAGAGACGTGTTATTCTTCTAGATGCATGATTAGTTTTGGCATGAGTTCGATTCCGCGGAGTAAAACACCTAGTTCTCCCTTTTTGCATTCATTTTCTGAGAATTTCTGAACCTTGTCGCCTCGAATCTTGTTGCCTGATATGAGGAGGGGCACTGGATCGTCGCTGTGGGCTTTTAGTTTGCAGGGTGTTGAATGGTCTGCTGTGACGCAGATAATGTGGTCTTCTAAGTTTATTTTTTGTAGCATGTTCCCGATGAAATGTGTGTCAACAGTGGCTATAAGTTGAGTTTTTAGGATGAAGTTCCCGTCGTGGCCAGGTTCATCTGGACCTTTGATATGTATGTAGAAACAATCGTAGAGAGGCAACACTTCCAGTAGTTTCTTTACTCTTAGTTTGCAGTCTTTTTCAAGGCTTTTAGACTGAGGAGGAAGATCTACCAAGTGCATGCCGGCCAGTTTGGAAATTCCTCGTTCAACAGGCATGTCGGCTAGGCAAACGAAATTGAAGCCATATTGCTGGTTAAGGTGGGAAAATTTTGGCATCCGATCGCCTGCATCTCTGACGAGGATAACGTTTGCTTTTAGCTTTCCTTCTTTTATGCGTTTCTTGTTTACCTTATGTTCATCTAGAATTGCTGTGCTTTTCTGGGTGAATTCATTGACAAGATTTGCTGAAATTTTTGCTTCTTCGGTTTTTTCCAAAGGTTCACATTTTTTGAGAACCATTTCGGCTTCGGGTTCTGCTACGCCTATGCCTTTGATTCTGGTGTAGGCTGGGTCTGTGTTAGTGATGTTGCCTGAAAGTTTCTTGTCTTTGCTTTTTATGACTAGAACTCCTCTGTGACCCAGAGTGTTTTTGAATTGGAAATTGGCTGGGTAGGATTCCAATTTTATCTGCTCGTTTATGACTTTAGCTAGTTCTGTGGCTTCTTCTGTGGTAAGGCTTCTTCCCACCCTTCTGTCAATAATCTTGTTTCCAAGATCTAACGTGGCGAAGTTGCATCTTAGAGCCAGATCGCCGTCCTTCACGGGCAGAGTTGCTCCAAGGGCTTCGAGGACTCCCCTACTCACCTCGTATTTAAAAGGATCATAACCTAAAATTGAGACAACCGCTACATCGCTTTCAGGGGCTATGCCTTTACCAACAGTATACATTAGTCCCGTTTTTCCGATTTTGGCGAGAAAATCCATGTTTGGCGTATCAGCGGCCCCGAGAGGAGTCTTATTTCCTAATTCTTCAATTGGCAGGTCACTTATGCCATCTATGACCACGTAAATCAACTTCAAACGTGACGCTCTCCCACATCAACTAGTAACAACAACTCCCATTTAAATCAAAAACCAAAAACTATCGATAATTTAAGCCAAGATAATGGTAATTTTCTGAACAAGTAGTATGGCGCCGGGAATGGGATTCGAACCCATGCGGTCCAACAGGACCACAGGCTCTCAAGGCCTGCGCATTATCCGCTCTGCCATCCCGGCGGTCAAATAAAATGCAAGCGTTCCGAACGTTATAAAATGTTCCTTCATCTGCTTAACAAAAAGTAGAAAAGATTTAAATCACGATGTTCGCGAACCTTCATAGCCAATCTCAGGGAAGATGAAAGCAGCCGTGAAGTGCCAATACTGCGATAAGGACGTTGCTCTGCCGTTCAAATGCACCTTCTGCAACCAGTACTACTGCACTGAACACAGGCTCCCCGAAAACCACGAGTGTCCGGAATACTGGAGAGCCAGAGCCCCCCGCGAACAAACGCAGCCAATTGTCGTGGAAGAAGAGAGAGAAGCAACGCGTTATGAGTACAAGTATACCTATAAGCCCCCATTGATCCACAGGCACTTACGTTTCAGCGCCATTGAAATCCGTCACCTAACTCTCAGCGCCTTGCTGGTCATGGGTGTAGGATTGTCTGTCGTCCTGCAGATTAGGATAGGTCTCCTTGTTATAAGACCAGAAATCTTGGTGAGCCTCGCAGTGGTGTTCACCTTCGGCTTCATCCTACATGAACTCGCTCATAAACTCGTAGCTCAACAGTATGGGTTGTGGGCGGAATACCGGCTAACCCTACTCGGCGCGTTGCTCACCCTGCTCTCTATAATTTCTCCGATCAAGTTCATTTCACCAGGAGCTGTAATGATAGCGGGTCCCATGCGTAAGGGAATCGCTGGAAAAACCGGCCTCGCCGGACCCCTAACAAACATTGTGCTCTCGATTGTATTCACTGCGTTGTATCCTCTAAAAGGGACTATTCAAACAATCGCGATGATGGGGGCTGCCTTCAACTCGTGGATAGCGCTCCAAAACCTCATTCCTTTTGGAGTGCTGGATGGAGCGAAGGTGTTCGGGTGGAACAAGGCTGTCTGGAGCGTAGCCTTTATCACGTCTATCGCCTTCACAATTTTCACTTTCGTTCACCTGTTTTGACAGACTATAAGCTTTTGTATTGAAAGCTTGACATGTTATGGTTCTTTTTGAGGGAATCTAATGAGGCTTGTCCCGTCAGTGAAGAACAAATATCCGGAGTTGACGATAAGCTAAGCTATCGCGCATAACTTGAGGTGCTTTTTCTACAAAAGTTCGATGCTAACAAAGACTTCTTCGGGTACACGGATTCTCATGATCCTTCTCATGGCACGTTCTTCCGCATCGATGTCGATGAGACGCTTGTGGATGCGTAACTCCCACTTGTCCCAAGTGGCTGTTCCCTGACCGCAGGGGGTCTTTCGAACAGGAACACGTAGCCTCTTCGTTGGAAGGGGGATAGGGCCAGTTATCTTCACGCCGGTCTTGTCAGCGATAGCCTTCAGGTCCTTGCATACATCTTCCAGTTTCTGGTAATCCGTGCTGGTCAATCGAATCCGCGCTTTTCTCACCATCGCCACGTTTTCCCCTAGCGTTGCCCTTATGGATTTATTCAGGTTTTAAATACTTTTTGTCACGGAACCACTCCGAACCCCGTTCCTTTATGGGGCCTAGAAAGAAATTGAAAGTGTTTAAGATGGCGAAATCATCAGGGAGGTATGGAGGAATCTAGAGAAAGAGAGAAACTATGCAAAACAAGCAAACACCACAACATCTTTAACCTCCTAAACCTTCAAAACAACAGAAGAGGGCACGAGCAATGAACTGGCTAGACGTTCTCAAAGAATGCTCCCAAAAAATAAGAAGAGAGGTTCTCCCCCTCTTCGGAACAAACGAGGCCAACATAGAATTCGGAAAAGGGGCGGGTGGAGACGCTATAAAAAAAATAGATCTAGCAGCTGAAAACGCTCTAATGCAAAGCCTCGAAGACCGCAACGTATCATGCACCCTCGTCAGCGAAGAAACAGGAACCAGAAAAATAGGTCCAAAACCCCAAAGCTTCTACCTCACAGCAGACCCCATAGACGGGACAACTAACGCGGTCCGCGGACTTCCCTTCATAGCCACCTCCGTCGCAGTGTCAAAAACCCCATACCTCAAGGACGTGGAAACAGCCTTAGTATACGACATTTTATACAACGTTACCTACACAGCGGAACGCCATAAAGGAACTCTACGAAATGGAGAGAAAATAAAACCTTCCCCAACAACATCCCTAGAAGACGCGGTTATCGGCATTGACTTCAATTCCGTCAAGATAAAAGAACTCTTCACCCGCCTAACGCCATTACTCCAAAAGACAAAACACCTCCGCCACCTCGGAGCCAACGCCCTCGAAGTCTGCTATGTCGCCGACGGCACCACCGACGCTTTCATCGACCTGCGAGGCAAGTTGCGAGTCACCGACATCGCCGCCGCCTACCTAATTCTGCTTGAGGCTGGAGGAATTATGGTCACACCTGAAGGAACGGAAATAAACGTTCCATTAGATGCTGCCGAACGAGTATCCTTCATTGCAACCGCAAACGCGTCACTCTATGAAA
>Ga0209636_10005345_pt1 | contig 13114 bp, 13 predicted proteins | sample DeeMarSWOR152_54_FD_187464 | JGI IMG/M metagenome (GOLD analysis project Ga0209636, IMG submission 187464) | Marine sediment microbial communities from White Oak River estuary, North Carolina - WOR-1-52-54 (SPAdes) (version 2) | ecosystem: Environmental > Aquatic > Marine > Intertidal zone >...
TCCGGCTGGTGTTTACTTCCTCGCATATTCCATAGGTCCTGTGGGGGACAAAGCTCATTACAAAGAAACGAGAAAACTCATCTTGTTGAGATAGAAGGCACGGGATCGTTTTTGTCGAGAATCAATAGGCACGGATAGGTATATTTCATAGAGCCATCAGCATATATTTGAGTGTATAAAGATATTCTTATTTTGAGTAGAATTAACTCATACAGAATGTAAAAGGACAATGATGTTTTCATAGATGGGAGATGATGGAAAGGTACGCAGCGTTGACAATAGAGGAAATTTCAATATATTAACATATTGAGGCTGATGTGTCGGAGATGGAGAAAAAACGAAATCTTGTTGTTGTGCATTATAAGGACGGGAAATTGCTCAAGGGCTACACCTACGATTTTACGGCATTAGCCGACGTATTTCATCTCACATCAGAACAAGAAGAAGATAAAGGTACAGTATACGACGTTAACGTCACTGATTTAAAGGCGGTCTTCTTTGTCAAGACACTAGATGGCAGTTTAGACTACAAGGAAAAGAAGAAATTTGAAGAAGTCGACACCTCACGCCATCGCGGTTTGAAGATAAAGATTGTATTTAAAGATGGTGAGGTAGTGAGAGGAATGAGTCTTGGGTATAGTAAGGGGAGGAAGGGATTTTTCCTTATTCCGGTTGATCCTGATGGCAATAACGAAAGGATTTGGGTCGTCGTGGATGCTGTGCAGGAAATTAGGGTTGGCAGTGCTGCGATACCATAAACTCGAATATCGTATTCTGCAAAAGCCATGGATATCGTAATCCTCATACTTACCATCATCGGTATAGTTGCCGCAGTGGTCTTTGGTTTTCTCCAAGTGATTGTCCCTTTTGTGAAGCGTGAGGTGAGGTTTTCAAAGAGATTTCCCTTTGTAGCATCTCTGGAGGCTGCAGAGAAATCAAGATATCAGCCTTTTGTTGACACGAGAAGCAAAATTGCGGTCAATTCGATTGCAGTATTGCCGCTCGAAAATCTCGGTTCAGCTGAAGATGAATATTTTGCTGCCGGTATGACCGAGGAGATTACGAGCCGCCTAGCAGCGATCAGAGATCTTGGTGTTATCTCCCGCACCAGTGCAAATCAATATGCAAAGACCAACAAGACAATTCGACAGATCGGTAGTGAACTCGGTGTTGAGTACATACTGGAAGGGTCTGTCAGGTGGGCACGAACTCCTGACGACCCTGGTCGGGTGCGCATAACACCGCAGCTCATACGTGTTTTTGACGATACCCATCTGTGGGCAGATACATATGATCGCGTACTCGATGACATCTTTGAGATTCAATCAGACATCGCCCAAAAGGTTGTTGAGCAACTCGGGATCACCCTGTTGGAGCAGGAACGAAAGGCTGTTGAAAAAAGATGGACAGAAAATTTGGAGGCCTATCATGCATACCTTCGCGCACGGTACTTTGCGACGCGACCTCACTTCTCAATCGACAATTGGAAAATGGTTGTAGAGCATGCGCAGCGTGCAGTCCAACTCGACCCGTGTTTTACCCGCGCCTATGTTGAGTTATCTAAGGCACACGCAAAGTTTTACTTTTTCTGGTATGACCATTCAGAGAAACGACGTCTCCTGGCAAGGAGTGCTGTGGACCGGGCAGCTGCATTATCATCAGACTCTCCACAGGTTCATCTTGCTCTCGGCCTACACCATCTCTGGGTATATAGAGATCCTAAAAAGGCACTCGAAGAGCTGGCTCTTGCAGAGAGAGGTCTGCCCAATAGTGGGGAGGTTATTGAGGCAAAGGCTGCAGTCTTCGAGCTGCAAGGAAGATGGGATGATGCTCTGGATGCCTATAAACGGGCATTTGAGTTGAGTCCGCGCGATGCCTCGCTGCCGACTGCCATCGCAATTGTTAGTTGGATTATTCGACGGTATGAGCTGGCAATCGATGCTTGTGACCAGGCACTCGCCATTGCACCGAATGAAGCGTGGCCCTATCTGACAAAGACCTTTACCTACTGGAGCTGGAAGGGTGATATACAAAAGTCCCGGGTTGCCCTGAGAGGTGTACCAAAGGATCATGCATGGTCTCCATGGGCATGGTATTGGCAGGAGATCTTTGCGAAACAATACCATGAGGCAATCAATCAACTCTTTTCCACTCCTGATGAGTGGATACGAATCAAAATCTGTGCGCGCCCCAAATTGCTCCTTGCTGCTTTCGCCTACGAACTCTTGAATGAACCCCAACGCGCCTTGGAGGAATATGAATCTGCAAGGACCATGCTGGAAAAGGAGGCGAAGCTATATCCTGATGATCCTCGATACCATGGCTCACTCGGCATTGCCTATGCATGTCTTGGTAATAAGGAGAATGCAATCAAACAGGGAAAGCAAGCAGTGAAAATCTTACCCATTTCAAAAGATGCCTTTTATGGCATACCCTATGTCCAAGATCTCGCCCATATCTATACAATTTTAGGTGAGTATGACGCTGCTCTGGATCAACTCGAATATCTCTTGTCGATCCCTTCCTGGTTCTCGGCGTCTTGGATTGCGATCGATCCACGCTGGGACAGGCTCCGTGACCACCCAAGGTTTCAAGAGTTGACAAAGTAATCCAGAGAGGCTCTATCCCATAGCGATAAAACAATGAGCCAATACAGAGCAATAATTTTTGACCTTGGTAATGTGGTTATCAATTTTTCCTTTGATAACATATTCAATCACTGGGCCAATGTCACTGGGGTGTCTGCCCACGAGCTGAAACGCAGATTTGATTATGATGAGATGTTTTGCAGATTTGAAAGGGGGGAGATTGATTCAACACGCTTTAGAAAACATGTGTTGGCGAGGTTACGCATTGAGATGAGTAATGCTGAATTTGATGAGGGCTGGAATACTATTTATCTGGATGTAGTGCCAGGAATAGAGCGTATACTTCGAAATCTGAGACGAAGTGTCAGATTGATAGCCCTAACGAACACCAATGAGCTCCATGCTCAGACATGGAAATCAAGGTATGCATCTGTCTTGCAGCATTTTGAAAAGGTGTTCTGCTCTCACGAGATAAAATCACGAAAGCCAGAACCGAGGGCATATGAGATTGTCTTGAGTTATTTGAACCTGAATCCACATGAAGTGATATTTTTAGATGATAATCCTGAGTTTGTGAGTGCTGCTTCACGAGTGCACATTACAGGCATTTTGGTTGGTTCTCTGGAACAGCTGATCAATGAATTGAATAGACATGGAATTTGTTCACCGTGAAATGCGATTCAACGCATAATCTCTCAGAGAATTGGATTAATGGTTTAGCCAAGAGAACGACAACAGATCAAAAGAAGAGAATCCTGCAGACTGCGTGCAGAATTCTGTCCCCCTGTTGGAATGGCTGCTTCTGACTGCAGCAGTTAATTATTATCTAGACTATAGACATTTTCCCAAAGGTCTAATTGCGAGATTGCGGCCCTTGAAGGTTGTTTTTTTACTTTTATTTTTGAAAGAGACTTATTTTTTAACGAGAGAGATGCCAAAAATGTCTTCTCTAAATCCGACAAAGTACATATTGATATTCACATGACCCTACCCTCCTCCTTCTTCTACATCCTATCAAGATTGAGCATACGCTCCTTCACTTTATATATAGTATACCTTTCAGTATTAATGGGTTATTAAGTATATGTTGATTCTCGGTTAAGGATCTATGAAGGGTTTGTTGTTTGGCCTAGTGACGATAATCTGAGGAGAGACTTTTGAGCTTGACACATAACAAATTCTGTTTAGAGTTACAGGATGAGAATTATTGATCTTCGAAGTGATACAGTAACCTTACCCACGGACGAGATGCGAGAGGCTATGTATAACGTCGTACTCGGTGATGATGTCTTCGGTGAAGACCCAACGGTGAACAAACTCCAGGAGATGTCAGCAGAGCTTATGAATAAGGAGGCAGCTCTCTTGGTTGCGAGCGGCACCATGGGTAATTTAGTATGTGTGTTAACTCATTGTGGGCGTGGCGACGAGGTGATCCTCGGTGATAAATCGCATATTTTTCTCAATGAGGCTGGAAGTATGTCAGCTGTGGGCGGGATTCATCCACATACCATCCCGAATCAACCTGATGGCACAATGGGGCTGGAGGAGATAGAGGCTGCGATTCGGGGCGATAATGACCACTGGCCACGCACGCGACTCATCTGCCTTGAGAACACCCATAACCGCTGTTACGGTGCAGCACTGACACCCGAATACTGCGATTCAGTGACATCACTCGCACGGAGACACGGTCTTGCGGTACACCTTGACGGTGCTCGGATATTCAATGCTGCTGTTGCCCTGAACAAGGATGTGAAGGAGTTTACGCGGCATGTCGATTCACTCTCTTTTTGCTTGTCCAAAGGACTCTCTGCGCCAGTTGGGTCAGTAGTATGCGGAAGTCGTGAGTTCATCGCAGAGGCACGTAGAAAACGGAAGGTACTGGGCGGTGGTATGCGTCAGGCAGGGATCATTGCAGGGCCAGGCATTGTTGCCGTGGAGAAAATGGTCGATCGACTGAAGAATGACCACGAAAATGCCCGGCGTCTCGCCGAAGGCATTGCGAAGATCTCTGGATTAACTACTGAATCAGAACGAGTACAGACGAATATAGTATATTTTGACCTTATCGATGAACGACTATCGCCAGATGAGCTTGTGGCTCAGCTCGACAAGAAGGGAATCAAAATTTTGCGCACTGGACCATCACGCTTTCGTGTGGTGACACACTATGGTATCAGTTCTGGGGACATAGATGTTACCCTCAATGCCCTGGCTGAGGTGATGGCTGCATAGTTTTGCTACGATATTTTGAATTAGTCTCTCGTGATATTGTTGTGGATTTCCTAAGTTTCTACTAAAAAACCTTATATGGTGAGGAGTGTGTGAGGAGAAGCAGCGCATATATAATTACTATTTTCTTCCTATGCTATTCATGTAGCACTACTACGATGGCATCACTATCTTCAGACAAAAGAGATGCCATACAGACCGCACTGTTTAAGGAATCCTACATGAATGTGTTTATTGCTGTTGTTGAGATTTTTCATGACCAAGGTTATTCTATAGATCAGGCAGATGAATGGCTGGGTCGCATTAATACCTTGTGGAAAGAAGAGAGGGTTGGATTATTTTCAAAAAAGGATATTCGGAGAAGGATGAGCATCTATCTTGAAAGAATCGATACCAAGACGACTCAAGTGAGATTGAAATGTCTTATACAAGTGAGAGGAGAATCTGGTTGGAAAGATGCTGAGGACGACATGCGGGTATTTGAAGCAAAAAAATTGTACAGGAGGTTCTTCAGTCTCATCAAGAGAAAAGTCGAAGAGCATAGATGGATGAAATAGAATTTAGTGAAACCTTTTGGAGGTATTATACGTAGTATATTATAGACTCCACCCATGTGAGCGGGGTAGAATTTTGGACTATTAGCCGAGAATCCTCGCGCGTTTGATGAGCAGGAATGGATCTTACGGTTCTGGGGCATGAGGAACTTCGCGAAGTGGACAAATCAAACCACCGAGAAGTGTGGCGGGCTCGGGACACTGAAATAGGATAAAGGTAGTCCCTCGACCCACCAAGAAGTGTGGCGGGCTCGGGACACTGAAAAGGGATAAAGGTAGTCCCTCGACCCGCCAAGAAGTGTGGTGGGCTCGGGACACTGAAAAGGGATAAAGGTAGTCCCTCGACCCACCAAGAAGTGTGGTGGGCTCGGGACACTGAATTTTGCAGTCAAAACGTAGTTTTGAGCAAAATTCGTGGAGGTTGATATGAAGAGAATGACCTTGATACTCTGTATTGCAGCACTCATTGTGCTGCCCATCATGACCTCTGCACAGACCTCAGCATTGAACAAGAAAAAGATTACTAGTGTCAATGAACTTCCTCGATACACATATGAAGTAAGAGGCACTGTTACAGAATTGATGAGGTCTGAAGAGGCATTTGCGCCATTCGCTCAAAAGGTACAGGCAGATATCGAAGAGCTCCTCGCGACCTCTGAAATCGAAGATAAGACAACACTGAGAAACTACTATTCAGTGCTCGTTACACTCGCAATGCTCGAAGGTGACTATGATAAAGCAATTGCAGGAATCGAGCTGGTCCGTGAATTGCAGGATAAACCTGCTCGCAGACTCACAACAGGGCTTATTAATCAATCGATCATCCGAGCACATCAAGAGGCTGGAGAAGAAGATACAGTCATCTTTAAGCAGGCGTTTTCTCGCTTCTTATCTCAGTCAATAGAAAAACTTCCTTGGCAGATCGTACAAGAAAGAATTGAGGAGTTGAAGGGATCAATGGAGCTTCTCAATGAGAACTTTCTTCTCGGTATAATACAGAGTGAGCTCGAACCGGTGGTTCAGAAGTCGGGTCACATAAGTGGCGAAATCGCTGAACGGGTGATTCGTATGAACTATGTCATGAACATAGAGCTGCCTCTCAGGAATGAGATTCTCCACGTGCTTGAGGAATGTATTGCCACACACAGAATTGAAAAGGCAAATGTTTGGGAGGATCGAGATGTTGATCTCTCTGAAAAAGAAGAACTCACACCAGTTGTCATAGCAATCTGGGACACGGGTGTCGATGCAGATGTCTTTCCCAACAATTTATTCATCAATACTCGGGAAAAGATACAGGGAGAGGACGATGATAAAAACGGATTTGTAGATGATGTCCATGGCATTGCCTATGATCTCGATGAGGAGAAGACTCTTGAATTATTATATTCTCTCCAGAATGCGAAGCAGAGACTCCCGGAAATGAAGGATATGATGAAAGGGTTATTCGATGTAATGGCTGCCGTAGAGAGCCCAGAGGCGAAGGCACTCAAGCAGGAGATTGCGAGTATGGCTCCTCAAGAGGTGAATCCCTTTATGGAAGACCTTACGCAATTCGCCCTCTATGTTCATGGTACGCATGTTGGAGGTGTTGCGGTTGATGGAAATCCTGCAGCACGAATACTGGTTGCACGCTTCACTATTGATTATCACACAATTCCTGATCCACCGACCATAGAAAGAGCACAAAAGGCTGCGCAGAACTACAGAGAGACAGTGGACTATTTCAAGACACACGGAGTTCGTGTAGTAAACATGAGTTGGGTCGGAACAGTCAGGGGAACAGAGGAAGAACTGGAAAAGAATGGAATCGGTAAGGATGCTGAAGAGCGAGCGCGTTTAGCGCGTGATATGTTCGATATTGAGCGCGAGGCCCTCTACGCTGCAATCAAGGATGCACCTGAAATCCTCTTTGTGAATGCCGCAGGTAATGAAAATGATGACGTTGCATTTGAAGACTACTTTCCTGGTTCATTCGATTTGCCAAATGTCGTGGTGGTTGGAGCTGTGGATCAGGCTGGTGATGAGACCTCTTTTACTAGTTTTGGAAAGACGGTTGATTTCTATGCAAACGGCTATGAGGTGGATGGTCTTCTGCCGGGAGGCGATAGAATGAAGGCATCAGGGACTTCGGTATCTGCACCTCAAGTAACCAATCTCATAGCAAAATTGCTTGCGCTTGAGCCGTTATTGACCACTGAAGAAGTGGTTCGATTGATCAAGGACGGCGCAGACTGGAATAAAGACGGAAGGTTTCTTCTTATAAATAGCAAACGTTCGGTTGAGCTGCTCAAGTCCAGAACAAAAATATAATGTGCGGAGAGTGTAGTACTTGAAGACAGCTAGACATTCACTTTTTTGCAAAATGTGCAACAAATAATAAAGGCGTCGTTTGAAGATGAATTCCATTACCAATAGAATTGTTGAGGCTATTAGGAGAATTCCCCCGGGAAGAGTGGCTACTTATGGGCAGATCGCTTTGATTGCTGGAAATCCACGCGCCTCACGACTGGTGGTATGGGTATTGCACACAGCATCAGAAAAGGAGAACCTTCCTTGGCATAGGGTGGTCAATCGTAATGGTAAGATATCATTAAAGCGTGGGTCTGGATATGATCTACAAAAAAGACTGCTGCAAGAAGAAGGAATTACCTTTGATACAGACGACACGATTGATTTTAACAGATTTTTGTGGGAACCAATCGATTAGACGACGAATCAGTAGAGGACTGCTATTCTTACTCTTCCTCTGCGTCGTAGGGCTCAAATACTTCTTTTTCTTCTGCACAAATTGGGCAGACCCAATCGTCTGGTAAATCTTCAAACAATGTTCCTGGTTCGATGCCGTTTTCAGGATCACCAAGTTCCGGATCATACAAATAATCACAGACCGTGCATCGCCACTTCTGCATTGCACACCTCCTTTTAAGGCAACAGATTCTATAAAAAAAATAGAGGTTGTCAAGAAAAAACATCATCAGATATAATGAGACCATATACCTCTATAGATGGTCTTTCTGGATATGTGTTATGGATATGCGTATGGCTTTCCTGTTTTCAGCATGGACGTCGGCAGATGCTTAAGCCTACACTTGCTGTTAACTTAGGTCTTTACAAATATAGAATTGCCTCTATAATATACTATATGAGCATGTCCTTGATAAACAATGGTACTGCCTTAAATGGGGGATATCTTGGCATTGCGGATCGGTGAATTGTGTGTGAATAGTGGCCTGGTGAGTGAGCAGCAAGTTACCTATGCCCTTGAACTACAAAAGTATAGCAAAAAGAAACTAGGAGAGATCCTGATTGAATTGGGTTATATCAAGATGGAAGAGTTGAATCTCATGCTCAGCGTGCAGAGAGTGGAACCAGTTTAGTAGAAGAGCTCTCATACCTTTAAAGAGAGATACAATACAGGGTTTAATTCGATTAAGCACTGACCCTTGAGAAAGACTCATTTATAATAATGAGAGATCATTTCTATCATTTTTTTTTCATGTCGGGAATAAATAGTGCCTCCACGTGTACACCTAAGTAGGAGGTATCCAATGACAAAATCAACGGAAAAACGTTTCATTGTTCTTATCCTCATCCTGATACTCCCCCGATGTGGGGTGAATCATCATTATCTGTTTGATGATGAGATCAGTACGATTACGAGAGCGGAGATAGAATCGTATTGTGGTCAGCTATGTCTTGAACTCGGTAGTCACATTTGCTTAACCGCAATTGGTCGATGTAGCGAGTGTGGAGGAATGACACCATGCTGCAATATGCAGCTCTGTGATGCCTGTGCTGCAGCACATGGAGTATGTCCATTCTGTCTGAAAAAGGTAGATTGGACAAAAAACACCGACCCCGAGACAGAAGTTCCTCTCCTCCTCGCGATTCTTGCACGTTATGACAACCTTAAGGCGAGGCGGGTCGCGATTCACGCCCTCACTCAGATAAAATATCCAGGTACGATAGAGACGATGATGAGGTATGCTCATGATAAGATGCTCTCAAAAGAGCTTGCTCAGGCAGTGGGTGTATTCAAGGATGCCCGCTATATCGGCTTTCTCAAGAGAGTTCTTGGCTCTGCTGGAGACGATTATTTTGGCGGTGAACAGGATATCGAGACTCAGTATTATCTATCACACGCGGCACAGGCAGCTGCACAGAGTCTAGCAGAGATAGGAAACAAGAGGGCAATCGATGTGTTGCTGCACTCCGCCAAAAAGGGCAAACTATGGGAAAGATGTTACGCGATTCATGCACTCGGGTATAGTGTTGATACGCGTGCAAAAAAGACATTAATATCCTGTCTTAAAGAATTTTTTGATAATGATGAAGATTGGAAATGGATTCCAGGAAGAGACCTCATTGGTGCTACATTGAAATCGCTTGCCAGGGTAGGTGATAAGAAAGCCGCACTCCTTGTGATACACTACATTAGAAATCCAGGATGTGATTTTCTCTATGAAGATCTTAGACAATGTCTATCCTCAATTGGCAGACCCGCAGTGCCTGAACTCATTGCCGCTATCAAGGATGCTCTTAACAACAACGTCTCTGATTGGGGTAGTCAGATCCTCGTTGAGGCACTTGCGGACATTGGTGATCCAGGAGCGATACCCTTTCTCATTGAGTTACTTAATGCACAATACCCTGACCAATGGAGCGAAAGAGACTTTAAAGGGCTCGTTCTCCAAGGACTAGGGAAACTGAGGGCACGAGAGGCCCTCGATTATGTCGCACATGAACTCGTCTGTGGAAAGGACGAGTCGACGCGTCAGAGCGCTGCCCATGCCTTGGGACAGATTGGCGGTTATGAGGCATTCAGAATCCTCGAAGAGAAACTGAGGAAATCAGATGCCCCGTGGATTGAGCGTGAGTGTCTGGCCAGCCTTAATTCTATTGCATTCAACGAGATCAACACCGATGACATAAAACTGAAGGCTGCGCGAATTACTGCTGAAAAAAGTGGGGTAGAGGCTGCATTCCAGTTGATGTATCAATCAGTGCTCGATGGCGAGGCATGGGGTAGAGCCTTCTTTTTTGAGATGCTCGATGAAGTTCCTGTGCAGAGGAATTTTTATCGTATTGTGGAACTCTTAAATACAGGCAGTAAAGAGGTGTTTGAAAAGACCGTCCTCTTCCTCAGTGGATTCACAAAAGAGGACATAGGCATTACCTTCGATGATTCTCCTGAGAAAAGGTCTGAGTTCATGCAAATATTGTACACGTGGTTTCAGGTGAATCATCAGCAGTTGAAATAAGGACGAGCGATATGGTTTTCTGTATTGGTATCAGCGAACATGTTTCTTGAAATCTTGAGGAAGGTGATGCTTGACAAGAGCACGACCATGCCTATAATTATAGTGCATGATATACAGAGCAACCTCTATATATAGTGTTTACAAGCGTAAATGGGAGGAAGTACTATGAGTGGTGTTGTAGCCATCACGTCAAAAAAGGATTGCAAAGAAAATCTATTCTACGCCACTGATTATCATTCTCATCTCGGTACATCTTTTGGGGGAATGGCGATATCTGACGGCACCGTGATTCAGAAAAAGATTCATAATATATCAAAGGCACAATTCAAGTCGAGATTTTCAGATGATATTGATTTCATAAATATGCAGGGGAACAAGGGAATTGGTGTCATAAGTGATAGAGATACCCAACCTCTCATTATGAGATTGAAGTTTGGTGAATATGCTCTTTGCGGTGTAGGATATATTAATAATCAGAATGAGCTTGCCAAGAGATTGATCGACGAAGGCGTTGTGTTTTCAGAGATGCCAAACGGACAGGTAAATCAGATAGAGCTGGCAGCGAAGTTGATCAACAAAGGAAAGACAATCGAAGATGGCATAGAATACTTGCATAGTCAGATTGATGGGTCTCTCTCGCTGCTACTCCTGGGAAAAGAAGGCATATATGCCGCGCGAGATGAATATGGAAGGACACCCCTTGTCTTAGGTGAAAGAGATGGTGATCAGATAGTTGTATCTGAAACATGCTCATACAAGAATCTTGGATTCAAAACGAAACGATATTTAGGTCCGGGAGAAATCGTTCTTATGGATGAACAAGAGATTAGGCACATTAAGAAACCGAATAATACCCTTCAATTGTGTACATTTCTCTTTATTTATGCCGGATTCCCTGCCTCTGAATACGAGGGAAAAAATGTGGAAGAATTCAGAGAATACTCTGGCAGAATCATTGCTCAAAAAGACGACGCCGATGTCGATCTCGTTGCCGGGATTGCTGATTCGGGCACAGCATATGCGCACGGATATTCCCATGAGTCTGGTGTACCAGTGAAGATGCCGCTACTGAAATACACTCCTGGTTGGGCGCGCAGCTATGTCCCCCCCGCCCAAGAAACGAGGAACTTGATCGCACTCATGAAACAGATCACTGCTGATGTACTCATAAAGGGTCAGAGGATGTTGATCACAGAGGACTCAATCGTGAGGGGAACACAGTTGAAGAACTATCTGCTCGTCAAATTATGGGAGGCTGGTGCAAAGGAACTTCATATCCGTCCGGCCTGCCCCGCACTCATGTTCCCATGCAAGTTTCTCTATTCCACACGGCAGTTAGACGAGCTCTTCGCGCGAAGAATACTGAGACAAATGTATGGTAGACATATACAGGAGATAGAACCATATCTTGATCCTGATTCACATTTGTATAGAAAAATGAGGATGAATATGGAGAAGGATTTGAATGTTACCTCTTTGAAATATCAGAGACTGGAAGATATGATCTCGGCGACTGGATTGCCTGAAGAGAGCCTGTGCACCTATTGCTGGACAGGGAAAGAAATTAAATAAAATTCATAACCGAGCTGTGTACGATTCCGAAGATGAAACATGTGGTTGTAGATTTGTATGATGAGGAGATGTCATGATACTGTTGACATGCGAGAGTAGAGAAGTAGAGCTGAGACCGACAAAGATCATCTGTCTTGCACAAAACTACAGAGCACATGCTCATGAGATGGGGGCATCTGTACCGAGAGAGCCAAAGATTTTTCTTAAACCACCATCATCACTTATTGGTAATAACGGTGTGGTTTTTTTGCCAAAGATGTCAGCACGTGTAGATTATGAAGTTGAGCTTGCCGCAATTATGAAAGACAGGTGTCAGCATATTCTCTATGAAGACGCGGAGAAGAGTATACTCGGATACACGGTTATTGTCGATGTGACCGCGCGAGATATCCAAGAAGAGGCAAAGAAGGCAGGAATGCCTTGGACTGTGGCAAAGGGTTTTGATACGTTTGCACCAATCGGTCCGAAACTGATACCTGTACAGAGAGTCGATGTGGGTAATCTCGATATATGGCTTAAGCTAAATGGTGAGTACAGGCAACAGAGCAACACGAAAAATATGATATTTTCGGTTCAAGAACTGGTTGTCTATATTTCAAGAATCATGACCCTTGAGCCAATGGATATCATCGCGACGGGCACACCTGAAGGTGTGGGTCCAATGAAAGACGGTGACTTTATTGAGGCAGGTATTGAAGAGATTGGCGTGTTGAGGTTTAGAACAAAACGGGAAAGCTGAGGAGTGATTCCTTTTCTATTCCCATGCCTCGGGTACCTTCCTTTTGATAAGACCCTTATTGAGTAGATATTTGTAGGCAGAGATCGCGGCCTTTGCTCCCTCACCAGCAGCAACGACAATCTGTTTTTCTGGCACATCGGTTACGTCACCGGCCGCGAAAAATCC
>Ga0209636_10005348_pt1 | contig 13108 bp, 9 predicted proteins | sample DeeMarSWOR152_54_FD_187464 | JGI IMG/M metagenome (GOLD analysis project Ga0209636, IMG submission 187464) | Marine sediment microbial communities from White Oak River estuary, North Carolina - WOR-1-52-54 (SPAdes) (version 2) | ecosystem: Environmental > Aquatic > Marine > Intertidal zone >...
AGTATGAGTGGGGGGATGCGAGGTAGCCTTTTAGTGTTGAGGGAATCGGTGCCGCCTTTCGTTTAAGAGCCAACTTCCCTTGGTTTTGTAGATCTAGGATGTGCGTCATGATTTCTTGCTGGGGCAACGGATGTTGTTGACGCACCAGTTCGACGAGTCGTTGGACGGTTTCTGGATGTTTATGCCTGACTATCTGCAGTATCTGCTCTTTGAGCTCCGAGGTCTTCCTGTCCTTGTTGCCCATGTTCTTGCCTCCTCCCTGTTGATCTTTCTTCTCATGACACTATGATTTGGTAGATTCGTATGAAGACGGTGAACATGAATAGTAGGCCTACGGCTAGTGCGACCCTTTGTAGTCGGCGTTTATTAATGAAGATGCTTGTTTTCCCGTAGTATGGTGACAGTAGCTCTGCGGTGGTCAGCAGGATGATGGCTGTGACTGCCAGCCAGAGGCTGATATCCCACAGGGATAGGGGGAAATGCACGGTGTCATTCCTCGATGATTTGGTAGTGGACTTCGATGGTTTTGCGGTCTTTCGGCGTTTCAGTCTTTTCGATGATGATAGGTTTTCGTGTTGCTCTGGTTAGGGCGATGGCGATGGAGCTGCATAAGGGGCAACCGATGGAGCTGTGAAGATCGGAAAGTCTTCGGGCTTCTTTGCATAAGCCGCTGTACGCGGATTCGGTTATTATCACTTGGATCCCGTTGCTTTCTACGCTGATTTCTAGGTCTTCAGCGATTTCTAGGTCTTCTATGAACAGTTTTGGCAGATTGTTCTGCAGGTAGTCTATATCGACTTCGGCGAAGTCTTTTTTCAGCTTCTCTTCATACAGGTTTGCAAGGTCCAATCCGGGTGGAGTGAGGCATATTCCATTCGGATTTTCTAGGAAGACTTTTTCTTCGGCGACTTCCTCTGCTGGCGGTATGATAAGGTCTCTTTTCGACGAGATGAACACCGTTCCGCCTTTGCGGCTCTTGAGGTATCTGGGAGGGAGGTATATACCCTTCCCTTTGTAGTTCAGATCTGTTACGATCCGATCGATGGTTCTGAACGACGATAAGAAGGTGGAATCCAGGAGGCTAGTGTTGACATATTTTTTGGGCCGTATGAAGAGGAGAAGGGCGCCCCAGAAGGCGAGACCTAGACCAATGAAGGCTAGTACGGATGACGTGTACAAGATGGATGCGATCAGAGCCAAGGTGCCTGAGAGCAAGAATGTGTATGCGACCATTTCTGAGGAACTACGTTTTCTGCTTTCACTGCTCATATCCTGAACACCTCTTTTCGTTTTCCTCCTGCTTGACCATTTCAACAAGGGCTTGGACAGCCTGTTTGAGATTCCACGCGAAGATGGTTCTCAGCTTCAACAAGCGAGCGGTGCTCCTCAGACCTCAGTAAATTGATCACGATAACCATGATTACCGAGGCAATCTGCAACGGTACGCGAATAAATACTTGAGTTGAAGGATCACTGAGATTCATGTACAATTTGCTTACCTCGTCCCAATTCTTCGACACGGGTATTGATACGCACTACGCGTTTCAAAAGCTCTATTCCGAATTCGGTATGCGTGCATAGTCCGCGTTCAACTATCTATCCAACCGTTGGGATCCTTACCGATCTAACTGTAATGTCATAGATTCAACAGCGCTGTGGATGGCATTCTTTGCATGCATGCTCCGCCAACTGGTCATAGGTCATCTGCAAGGGTTGCATGTCGAGGATTTCGACCTTGCGTTCGTTTCTTTCAAGAACGAACGCTATATAGGCTAAACCTAACGGTGGTGCTGTCCTTACACCCGCTTCCTCCGGGTTCCATACCCGTGAAGGGTAGCGAGGATTAACCAAGGTAACGTACAGATTGAATTACCTGCCCTTGAGCACATTAGTGTAGATGCGCAGTGTCTCTGCAGCTACGGCATTCCACGAGAAAGACTTCTGTGCCCGTGAACGACCTTCATCTCCAAGTCTCTTTCTTAAGGTTTCGTCCTGAAGAAGGCGGATCATCGATTCGGCTAGATGTTCTGGATCATTGGGGGGGACAAGGACACTTCCGAGAGGCAAATAGTCAGGGTTTCCACCCATATCTGATGCCAAAACTGGCGTAGCGTTTGACATGGCCCTTGTTAAAACAGAGCTTCCAGATATTTCGTAGGGGTATACGACTAAAGTGAAAATGCTCTCCTGCATTTTCTTATCGAAATCTTCTTCAGACAGTCGACCTCCCCAAACCAAACGGTCTTCAACTCCAAGCTGTCGTGCTCTGGATATTGTAGCGTTCTTCTCCGCTTCTGAGTAGATTCCGTAGATGTGAACGGCCATCTTCACGTTTCTATCCTTCAGGATTTTTAGTGCACGTAGAATCAAAGGCATACCTTTTCGTTTGATTGGTTCCCCAAAGAAAGTGACTACGTTTCGTTTGAGTCCATGAAGCTTGGGAATGAGAGTTCCATGAGGTATGATTTGTATCTTGGAATCGCGAATTCCCATCTGTAATGCAGTCTTTTTCATACTGGATGAATGAACAACAACGCGATCTGCGTCATTGTAGATCTTGTTCAAAAACTGGAGACTGGTATTCAACTGATCCAAGGAGTGGATTGTTACAATGATTCTCTTGGGCAGTGGGATGAGGAGAATGGGAAGAAGCGGAACCATTCCAAATGAATATGAAAAGCTTTGCTGGTAATGGATTATATGACAATCTTTGCTCTTTTTCAAATAATTCAATCCTCTCAGAAGCTGTAACGCGACCTGAATTAGGTTGAATAAAGGACGAAGCCATTTTCGCTCCGTCTCCAAAGAGAAGAGATAGGGGAATGAAACGAAACGGAAATCTTTGTGGATAAACTTGTTCTTGGGAGAGTACATACGGGAGCATATACAATTCGACGTTACAACGTCTATCTCGACTTTGCTGCTTTTCTTCCTCAGTTGTTTTACTAGGTTGTACGTGTAGTTGCCCATAGATATGTTCTTGTACCAACAACTGATCATAGCTACCTTAAAACTGTCCAAACAGTCTTCTTCTCCAGATCAGGTTTTGAATTAGGTTTTGCGCGTCAACCAGAAGCTGTCATCTCATGCGCATTCCGCGTACCGGGACTTGCACCTGATAAGCACGCTAGAAGCCTAGCTATGGTAACACCGCTATTTATCTGGCGAAGGTTTCTGAGCAGACTGGAAAAACACTACAGGCATCGGTAATCGAATACTTTGTTATTGGACATTTTCTGATAAATCTTCATGATGGGCGACGGCAACAGAAATTTATGCCATCCGAATCCTGCCTTTTTGAGTCTCGCAAGAGTGGTTTGATACGGAAACAACATTTCTTCCTGCACTTTCGCAAGCAAGTTTGGATCTATACCTTCGAGTCTTCGTAAGAGAATGCTCCGCTCCCTTCTGCACATTAATCTTGGGTCAGTAACTGCCCCTAGGTTGAACCTGATTTTGCATCTGGTCAAGCTTCTGATTGCTTCGAAAGGCACATGAAAGCTTCTTGGGACGGCACCTGTTCTTCTGGCAAAGTTGTTTGGCGTGCCTGCCTTTAGAGAAACTCTCACAAGAACCTTTCTGAATCTGGACATCGCTTCTACGAAATCTCTATCCGTGCCAAGGAGGATTCCATTTGTTTCTATGACGAAAATCTGGAATTCAGAGTTCTCAACGTATTCTAGTAGCTTGAGGAGATGTGCCTTGCCTATTGTGGGCTCAGCTCCAGAGATTCTCACTCGCTTTGCCCCAACCTTCTCTCCCATGTCAAGCAGCTTCTCGAAAACTTCTTTTGGAGAATAGAACCGTCCACATTTTTCCGGATAGTCGCGGCTCCAATCTGCACCGCAGAACACACAGCGCAGGTTACACCCGGATGTATAGCCTGTGACTATTCCCTGATACTCAGGGTCAAGGACAAAACCCGTATATTTCCTCTTGTCGCCTTTGCAGACTATTCTTCTCGTTTCTTCTGCCAATAGCACGGGATCGAAGTGTTTGAATCCGGGTGTCACATATCTGGTGTAGTGTTCCATCTAGTAGCCTCCTATGTTATCCTCATGCAAGTTGAGACTTCGGGTACTCTGCAGACATAAGAGCTTAGACCATACGTGCGTGCTACAAGCAAGCCCGCACTCATTGCGTCCTTACTGCGATTTCAGTCAACGAAGTGCCCGACTGCTCGTGAAATTCGGGTAACATATTCTGCTGGCGAAAGTCTGTTGATCTTCTTTAAGAGCTGTAGCTTAAGTGGGGAAATGACTTTGTGGTAAAATGAGCATTCCCGGATGAGATCTCCGCCGAAGCATGTCTTAAAGCTATGATAGTGTATCCCATTCTTGGGAGATTCGGATTTTGGCAGATGATACAATTTGAAGGCTTGAGCTTCTGCTTCGTGTTTGCTCCAGCATATCGAGTGCCAGATAAGCAGGTGATTGGGGCAAAGCTTCCAATAGCCTCTTAGGGATGCGGCTATGAAGGGGACAGATTGTCTGTTATAGATAGTGTTTAAGATTCCGGCTATCGGCTTTTCGTTATGCCACGCCAGAAAGAACTTGGCGATTCCATTTGGCTGAAGCTTCGATCTTAAGGCGCTGAAGAAGCTGAACGAATATGGCGTGAAGTATCTTCTTTCAGCTGTATGAAGATAGATTCGGTAGAAGCTGCGCAACTCCTGCTCATTACTTACTTCCTTGATCGCAATCTTACTTCGAATCGCCTTTCTGATATTACGTCTCGCGATTCTCTTCATTCCCTTCCACAGAGCATCTTCACTTCCGGCAAGATTGATTATGATGGAGTATTCGCCGCCAGGATCAAATCTATTGTAGTCATTCTGCTCGAAAACATCGTTCAAGATGCCAGGCGAGAAGGGCGCTCTTATGTCAACGCGAATAGCACCCTTTTCTCGTGCTTCGGAATCTAAGGCTCTCAGTAGTGCGTCTACAGCACCAGAATCAGCATCCTTGGCTAGGATAGGGCCATAGTAAACCTTCACGCTAGGGAAAAACTTGGAAACCAGCGGGGGATCAGGCGAAGTATATGCCAATAATCCCGCCCTCCTCGCGCTTTCAGAAGCAGTTATCGCAAAGGGATGCAGATTCGCTGAGTTCAAGACACTGTAGAACTCATGACTTTGGAAGAAATTACCCATAGGCGACTGCTTGTTCAAGCGTTCAAGGTCTTGAATTGTAATTGTGGTCTTCATTTTCTTTGCTCTTCAGACAGTGTTTTCTGGCCGCTATTTCTTGTGCGGTGTATGAACAATCCTCGCTTTGGGTCCTTTCGAATGACAACGTCACGCCTGCTAAGTGCTATATCACAGGAAATACGAGCTGACTACTCTCTCTTCTTCAACGGGCAATCCTTTACTATGTATCCCACGGGCTGAAATCCGTTATTACCGTGATCTGCTTACCGCTCCTTGACCGGACTGGCGAGTCCACAATCCTGATGGAAATATCGAGATCGCGACGAGATACGCGCTGATAGAAAAGCGTAACCAGACCGTCAAGATCCGGGATCTTCTCTGATTCAGACCATGGATTGAGCAGAACAGTAACTTCTCCCTTCCCAACCTGCTCAAACTGAAATGACTCCACCCAATTGAATTCTTCGCGGCTATCTAGCGGCCAAATAAGATTGATGACGTTTATCCACGTATCATTCTTTGTGAGGAGATAGTCAAAACTCCTTCCAACAAGGGCTTTCAATGTGGGGAGTCCCCTTCCACAGGGGCATTTCCCATCGGAAAGCACGCCCACGTCTTGGTTTTCGTAGCGTATTAGAGGCATTGCGTAGCTTAGTAGATCTGTGAAGAGTAGCCGATCGTCGACCTGCTCAATGATATATCGCTCTGCGTTTATGTGCAGGTCACCATGCATTTCGCAGTCTTGGGCCATCGAGCCCATTTCCCTACTGCCATAAAAGTTGTACACATCACATTGAAATGCGCTTTCCGTCTCTTCTTTTGACGCAGGCAGCAGCATTTCGCAGCCTGTCTGAATCACTCCAACCTCCGGGCGTATCCCTTCCTCTAATGCGTAGTGTGCGAGGAAACGCAAGGGACTTGCGTATGCTTTGATCAAGTCGGGCTTGAATTGTTTGATCAATTTAAGATAATGTATCGCATCCTTGCCATTTCTAAGGCCCTCAACTGGAAGATACAGATTTCTCCATTTTTGGCAAGGGTGCACGCCGATATCTATCGATCCCCATATTTCACAAACCTTCTTTAATGGAGATCTGTACCAGCGTAGGAAGCGTTGCTCACCAAAATCGAACTTCAGACGCTTGTCCTTTACTGTCGTCGATCTGCTGATCGTTCCACTCGTCGTCACTTCGAAACCCGGTACATTTCTGGCTCTGAGTCGATCGAAGTTTTCCCTGATATCCTTCTTGGTTAGGTGCTGTATCTTGTCGAGGTCGTCATGGGATCCTATCTTAGGGAGATTCTTGTAATACTTTGTGTTCCTTCTTGCATGGTGTATGAGCTCCTTAAGGCCTTCCCCCTGTAGTGCTTTGATTTCCTCGTCAGAAAACCATTGACTCTGGTCTAGGAACCCTGGATTCCAGACTCTATAATATGATTTATCGAATCTTCGGAGAACACGGGCTTCTACATCTTTGTACAATTCGTATCCTTTCTGCAAGAAATAGGAGCGCATGCCTACTACTTGATCCTATTGGAGTTTTCTTAGCTTCTTTCGAGGGAGATATCTCTAATGGCCTACGCGCGAGCATTCATCTCGTTGTAGGTCCAATTCGTCGCGCCCACCCCTGTGGAAGATGTAGACCTTTATTGTTGGTCAAATGGCTTCTGACCTATCACGAAGACCCCTAGAAGCCTAAATAGAGTTTTGCGGTAGAACAGCGACAGAGTAGAACCATGTCTGACGGGAAGGAAAGTGTTCTCAATGCGAATAAACCATTTTGACGGAATCAGTAGCTTGTTGGATATGGTTGGAGTCAACGGCCAAATCGGCAAGGGAGAACGTATGTTGTGGAATCCTATGTTCTTCATATCTCTTACTATATCTCCGTAGCTGAATTCATTCAGATGAAAACCCATTGGCTCAGTGGCGTCGGGATATATTATTCTTGTTACGTCATGAGGTCCGGTGAATCGATTTGGTGCTATTGCTATGTAGCACCCTCCAGGTCTTAGCAGTTCGAAGGCGTCTGACAAGTGAGCTAAGTGATCGTCCGGATGAAGATGTTCAAGTACGTCTATGCTCATGACCTTGTCAAAGGATTGAGGAGCAAAGCATTCTGGAAGAGAATCCGCAAGGGCTTTGTAGACCTGAAAGTTTGTGATGTTAGCTTCCAGTAGTAAGCCGCGGGCCTCCTCTACATTAGATTCAGAAGCATCGATTCCAGCAATGCATTCAACGTATGGGGCTAGCTTTGAGCAGGTATGGCCTCTTCCACAACCAACCTCCAGAACCCGGCTATCGTGGTTGCACAGCATTATAAGCGCGTCAACGAGTCTGCGGCTAGAGCCAGCTCTCCTTTTTCTCACTTTCCTCCAGACATTTTCCTCTATTTGACTCGACCTCAATTTTCGCACTGCTTCATAGGCCTCCGAAACCAACGTCCTCCTCTCCTTCTTCGTGCTCTTCCTTAGCTTTCTGCCGTACTGAATTTCCAAAAGAATGCTTTTCAGTTTTCTTCTATTCATTGCAGGGCCCATGTGTGCAGACGGCAGGTTTCATCACTCTGTTTCTTCTTCGGTCGGTTATCCAGAATATCCCTTGAGTACAGTCAAGGAGCTGCAATCATAGATCCTCTGGCATCTGAGCCCCGTATCCTTCAGACAGACAGTTGCATTAGCCATTTTGAGGGGTCTCCCTCCCTCAAGAAACCACAGTCCCAGTCTGTTAAGCTCATTGTTAAGAACAATAGTAGACCCCGCGGGAGCTACAAAGCTCAGGTCTGCAGATTCATAGACAATGATTTGCTGATCAGTTGCGGTATCTGTAATGACTGGTGGAATTGCCTTCGGGACTCTGCCATAAGTTGCGACGATTTCTCTCGAATATGTGTCAATCACAACGGTATCAACATTTAGATGATATCTTATCCAAAAACCAGTATTTCGATAAGATTCGACTTCTGGGTAGTAGAAGGGGTTACGAACGTAGACCGGCCCTGCTAGAACTGTGGAAATCAGCGGAAAAATAAGCAGCAAAGGGGTGAACGTAGCAAGCTTCTTCCGTCTTGCAGGCTTAAGAAATGGTATGTTTACAAGGCCCCAAGCTATCACTGGCGACAATCCGAAGAAGGCGAAGGACCAGGTTCTATGAACATCTATATAATAGAAGGTCGCAGACGCTAGGGTGTAAGGAAGCAATATGAAGACTGCGCCAAATATGAACCAGGACCGAAAAAAGACCTCGTTGGAAGCTTTGTCCCTTTCCAATACGCTTGAAGAAAATTTCAGAACGCCCACAATCGCCAATACACTGTAGCCAGCAACAATCAGAGCTCTCTCTAGTGGAGTGTTCACAGGCATAATTGGGTGCGTATGTTGAATAGTCCCAACGGAGAGACTTAGGAAGCGAGCAAATACCTTCAAATCTCTTTGTGCTACATTATTAGCGACAAAAAAAAGCCACGTAGACAACACGCAAACACTCAATAGTAGAGAAATGGCCGAGAATCTTAGCTTCAAATTATATCTCTGTAGGCGGCCAAGTAAGCGATTGTGTAACAACACGAAACAGAAGAAGAAGGTTAGGATGAATATCAGATTAAAACTGGACCAGTGATGAGAGAGTGCAACCATGATATATGCCATAGTTCCGATTGCCGCAAGCTTAGGGCTCGTCTTCTTGTATACGTAAATATAGAAAAACATCATCAGAGAAATGGCATAGAACGTGAGTCCAAAAGCCTCAGGAACATACTTATCGTCGAAAAAGAGAAAAGTTCGACCCATGGAATATACTACAATGGCTAATGCGGCTACTTCATCTGAAAGCCCTCTAACCATTACATAAAACACAATCATAGTAACGATCCCAGTCAGCAATGGCAAAAGGTAAGCTATTGTTTCAATTGCCGATCCTGATATGTTCGCTAGGACAACAGTTAAGATATACATGGCAGGGAAATAACTGAAGGCTGGAGCTCTACCAGTTCCGATCCCAAAATCAAAGCTTCCTCTCTCATCTATCTGCTGCGCAAGCTGTAGTGCGTCTGCAGCATCAGCTCGAAAAGTTAAGCCTGACAATAGTAGCCTCAACATGGGTAGAATTCTGATGCAAATCAGGAACAAAATCACTGAGACCAGTTTGTAACCCTTTCCCACCGTCGCCCTTATGCTTGCCCAGACCGCAAGGGTAGACGCGATTACCCCAATCCAGAGAAAGATCTCTGAAGGCCAATTGTAATGAGAAATAAAGCAAACAACTGTAAACAAGTACAGCAGCCCTACGGCTAATCCCGTTCTTGAAATTGTCACTTTTGGAGCCTCTTTCCATCGAACGGTTCGCGTTATATCATTTCTTAAGAAATCTTTATTAAGATAACCTCTCAATACTTCTCTTGGCAGTCCCTGTCTTGCGGAGTAGAACCCAGGACATGACCAAAATAGGATCGCGTATGCGCATTCTTTTGCTCATTGTTAGCGTTTCTCTACCCCTACACTGGTTGATGCCTGCTCGTGCAATCACGTTTACCCAGATCTCTTTCCCGAATACTGGTATCATCCTAGGAACGACCCCCATCTATCTCGACTTCTCTGAAAGCATAGGCGGAAACCAGCTGGCCATTGGAAGTCAAGTACACTATTGGATGGAACTTCATAGAAACGCGCTTCTGCGTCAGCAAATAGCAGATGCAAAACTAAGAGTGCTGAGATTTTTCATACGTTGGGAGGCCTCCACTGCAGGATATCCTGGAGAGTATGGTCCATGTCAACGTTGGGATGAGACAACTGAGACTGGAACATGGGATTGGAGTCTCTTTGACTCCACTGTGACAGCAGTCTACGAAGGCGGAGCAATACCTCTTATCTGTCTTAATATCGGGTCAGGTGCTACCTTCAAGGCACCTACTGGAATGTGGACCGACCCAGACATAGGAGTACCGTCACCCGAATCTTTCTCCGCCTACTGCAGTACTGTTGCTGAACACTGCGAAAGAAATGGCTGGAATAGCATCATCTGGGAGATTTTCAATGAAGCCTTCGTAAAATGGAACTTCTGGCCCTTTGATTCCATCTACACTGACCAAAACAGGGACAAATGGGAGAGATTGACAGCTGTCTTCAACGCCGGCTCCCAAGCAATACACGAAGTATTTCCCAACGCAAAAGTCGGTGAAACAAGCACTCAATACAAAGGCTGGAGCGAATGGATCGCTGAGAACGGAATCGGGCAAGACTTTGTGGGGCATCACATGTATGCCTGTGGCAACGCCCCAGAGGAATGGGCCAGCGATCAAGCCCTGTTCGATAGAGCAATCAACGGACAAGGTGTCAACAGCGGTCATCCAGAGCTCAGGTGGGTCTACGAAGATGTCTTCAACATTTTCGCACAAAACGGAAAATATCCTGATTATTGCATTACTGAAACAGCCCTCAATCATGATTGGAATCCCCAAGACTATCGCAAGTTCTCCGAGCTCGGAGCGGCATGGTACGCAACGGAACTGATGGACTACGCGAAGAGAGGTATCGGACTAAGCATCTTCTACAATGTAGCAAGCAACGAGGACGCTGGTGGACCCGTGGGCTTCGGCATGGTTGAACTCTGGGGAGACCACACACCCCGTTACCCCTACTTTGTCAACCAGTTGATAGGCAACAGCCTTGATGTTGGGGATGCACTAGTCCATTCCTCTTCGTCGAACCCAGACATCCTCACGCTTGCTTGGAAACATGGGAACGAAGGTAGAATACTGATCGTTCAAAGGGCTCAGGTCTCAAACACCCTAGCAGTGGATTTCAATGGGGCTTACGAAGAGGGCGGTGTTAGCATTCAAACTATAGATTCAGCGTTGGAGGGAATCCAAACTAGAAACGAAGCTGACGGAAGCAATCTGACAATCGCGTTGAATGGATATTCGGTGTGTCTCGTCACTTTCCCCCTCAAGCTGACTCTTGTGTGATGACAATTGACGCATGCGTGAAGGGGAAGGATGGATAGTCAGATACTTTTCTTTCAAAACAACAACGAGCTCTTCCCTGTTTTCCATCGTCAAATCTCATTTGCCTTTCCAAGGTCTGCTCTGGCAAATCTCTTCTTGAAGATTTGTTTGAGGATTTTTCCATCTAGTTTTGGGAATTTTGGAATACCGAAGATGTATAGTATGGTAGGACAAACATCCCATATCATTACTTTTCCAATAGCAAGGTTCCTTATGCTTGGACCATATGCTAAGATAATCCCATTTCTATCATGGATTCCAGGAAGTGAAGGCTTGAATATCATTGGTTTTGCTGGGTCAATAGAAATCTCCCATACATCTTCTTTATCCGAAACTGCAATTCTCAAATTTGGAGCTAACGAAACCTTTTTCCCCCAATAAATGCTGTCGCGACTTAGCACTTCTAAGGCTAGATCTGGAAATTGATTGAAGTACCTCTGTAAGCCAGAAACAAGTTGCTTCGCTATTTCCTGCACATTCGTTTCTGATGGATTGATGTATATTCCTTTATCTTCAAGACAGAAAGCTTTCGAACGGCTAAAATCAACAGATTCAGAGATCGTAGTTCCCCGGTATTTTTTCCGCAAATTCTCGAGAGCTGGCAACAGCTTGAGTACTCTATCCATGATTCGTGTGAACATGTTTCCTAGAATATGCTTGTTTTCGAGTAATCTTGATATGAGTGTTCTTCTATTGCTCAAATACAAGCTGTTCAATTTCATGTAACGTTCTCTAATCAACCATTTGGCTAAGTTGAAGGTATAGGGTCGTAATGTGAAACCATGATCTGACACAATGAGAAAAATGAAGTCGTGATATGATTCAATGAATTCGAATAATTCTTTAACTACGCTGTCAATGCTTCTGTAGAAGCCAATAAGTGCCTTATCTATTGTTTCAAGTTTGTTTAAGTTGCCAGAGCTTAGCTTAGCTGTTAGGTTTAATATCTTATCCATGAATGCGTGTTGTAACCAATCTGTAGGCGAAACAACATAGAAAAAGAAATCTGCGTTAAGTGAACGTGTCAGTTCAAGCACAGTTTTGCTCTCTTTTCGAACAATCGTTTTAAGAAGATCTATGTATTCTGTGCACTTTTTCTCGTTGTCTGTTTCGAGACTTTTGAGCAATCCGAAAGCTCGGTCTTCAAGAAAAGAGCTGGGACCCTTCACAAGCTTCTTGCCAAGATAGCTCGGATAAGCAGCGAATTTGCTTGCTGATCCAAAACCAGAAACCATGCAACCATTTATCTCGTATACTGGGTAGAGGAAAGGGATTTTGAGCAACGCAACCTGATACCCTCTTTCAGAGAGGTAATCCCATGCTGATTCACCTCTATAAACTGAAGATGATACCGGAGCCATATGGAACTTTTTACGGCTATGTTCGACTACGCTGTAAACTCCCATTTTTCCAGGATTTAGCCCAGTAGCCATGGATGGCCAAGCCGGTGAAGTTGATGGAGGAATGGTTGAAACAAGAGTTCCCGAAGCTCCTCCCCTCACTAACTTCTGAAATGTTGGCAATAATCCAGCTTTCATAAAGGGTCTAAGCACTTTCCATGTAACGCCATCCAATCCTAGAACGAAAACTCTAGTATTCTTGGCGGGAATGGTCGAAGACCTTATCTGTTTCGCCTCCTATTGCGTGTGCACACAAGCCTTTCTACATGGTTCGCCATCAATCTCTTTCTTCCAGTGTAGCGTGGATCAATGCTAATCCTAAGTATCGGTGAGAACATTCTCAGCGTTTTTGCGATTTCTCAAATATTAGACAGCCTTTTAATTCTTCGTAGTTTCTCATATGGCTGAGATTGCTCCACAGACTCTGTTTGATCGATTGATGGTTTTGAATGTTTTTTGCTTAAATGTCAAGAAGAGCTGAATGAAGTCAAGAAGTTCTCTCGTCTTCTGATTTTGTCAAGACAAGGTTTCCCAGATTTCCTGATATATCTTGACAA
>Ga0209636_10005349_pt1 | contig 13105 bp, 13 predicted proteins | sample DeeMarSWOR152_54_FD_187464 | JGI IMG/M metagenome (GOLD analysis project Ga0209636, IMG submission 187464) | Marine sediment microbial communities from White Oak River estuary, North Carolina - WOR-1-52-54 (SPAdes) (version 2) | ecosystem: Environmental > Aquatic > Marine > Intertidal zone >...
GCAACATTATCCAGATAATGGTTACCAGCAATGTGCGATCTACCAGCAAGGGTTAGATCATACACCAGTCTCTCGTAACTATGAAGGGCGATCATTAAGCTGGTGAATCAACGGACAGCCAGCAGGTCAGTAAGGAGCCTGTCCTGTCTCGTTAGATAACAGCGAGGAGGTAAGAAATGCTAAACGTGACAGAAGGTGCCAAGCAAGTGTTGAAGGAGGCGCTAGTAGCCAACACCAGTGACCCAGGGGCTGGCTTGAGGTTGGTAGCTAATGAACCCGGGCTGTTCACCCTGGTACTGGACCAGGAGAAGAAAGGTGACCAGGTGGTAGAACACGAGGGATCAAAGGTTCTTCTTGTGGATAGGGAACTATCCAGAGAGCTTGGGGCAGAGACCCTCGATCGCCAGGATGGTCCTGAGGGGACCCGTCTCGTCATGTCCAAAAAGTAACCTGAGGTTCCTGCGGATATCACGGGCCGAGGTGAAACGCCAGCCCGGCTAGAGACCTAGGGAAGATAAGAAGGCAAAAGAAAGCGGGGCAAGAAGCCCGCAAGACGAGTCCCGGCCATGTTAGAAGACGCCCCAACAGGGCCAAGACAAGCTGAACGTCAGTACGAACAAGTCAAAGCAAGGACAAGACAAGAGTCTCTATGTGGTTTTGCCGGGCGGCCACCGTCCAGCAAAACGAGAAAAAGGAAATGTCATACGAGGAGTCGGGTTGGCATTGATTGGGTGATCATCACCTAGATGTAATGGCTGATGAGACAACTCGATGAATTCGCGCTGCCAATCAAAACGGCAAGCACGGCATGGCAATAGTATCGAATGGTAACAAGGGGCAAGCAGTGAGCTCAACTCGAGATGAGGAGCTTCTGTCTTTTTTCCCAGGTGGAAAAGACGACGGGTTGGACTGTGATGATATCCTCGACATTAAGTCCTACATCGAAGCAGTTGGACTTCCCAGCAGTGCGTGGGATACTTGTGACGAAGGGGAGTCAGAAGAAGATGCGGCCAAGATGCGCCCGTGGGAAGGGGAAGAGGCTGCTAAGCTTCAAGAGGAGTTTGCCGGTAAGCCACAGACCGAAGCTGGGTCTTCACTTGGGGTTGAAGTGGAGTCCACCGAGCATCAAATAGTCGATGATCCAGTTCATATGTACCTCCGCGAGATTGCACAGGTGTCGCTTCTGACCGCAGATGATGAGAAGGCACTAGCCAGCAAAATCGAAGAGGCAAGATATATAGAAAGAATTGAGGAGCTTTACCGTCAGCATTACGGCGAGTACCCTTCACCAGTTCATCTAGTCGTTTATTTGCTTCGTCATTTGCTCGCAGCTCAGCCGATAGTTGACATTCTCGCCGAACGACTCGAGCTCGCTGCTGCGCATAGCGTCACCCAAAGAATTTGCGACCCAAAACTGCGGGCAGGTATCGACCGTGTAATCGACAGGGAACTCGTAAGGGATATAGCCGAGGCTAGTGGCAAAAGTACTTCGGAAGTTCGGCAGAGCTTGATAGACGTTTCCGTAGATAGTCGGCTGTTGCCCCCAGAACTACTGGGCATTATGGGACAGGAAACCTCCTGGGGCCAGCTGGAATCTTTGGTTGCAGAGCCCGTGGATCCCGAATTCCTTTCCGAGCTTCAGTCTATGAGCCGGCGGATTAGAACGCGCTTCAGCAATGTCAAGAGAGCAGCGAAGAAGTCGGAAAAGCACCTTACTGAAGCAAACCTACGCCTGGTGGTCAGCGTGGCCAAGAAATATGTTGGCCACGGAATGCCACTCCTTGACCTTATTCAGGAGGGGAATATTGGGCTGGTTCGCGCCGTAGAGAGATTCGAGTACAGGAGAGGCTATAAGTTCAGTACCTATGCCACCTGGTGGATTAGACAGGCCATTACCCGGGGCATTGCCGACCAAGCCCGCACTATTCGTATCCCAGTACACATGGTAGAGACTATCAACAGGCTACTAAAAGTCAATCGGAGGCTAGCTCAAGAGTTTGGTCGTGAACCAAGTTACGAGGAGATCGCCAAGGGCATGGAAATCTCTTCAGACAAGGTAAGAGAAATTATGAAGTTGTCTCAGATGCCGATATCCCTCGAGATGCCGGTCAGAGAAGAGGAGGGCAGCCATCTCGGTAGTTTCATCGAGGACCGAGCTACCTTGCCACCGGCCGATGCTGCCGCACGAGAGCTGCTTAAGTCACAACTGAACATGATACTTTCTGAGCTTAACGACAAAGAGAGAAGGGTCATAATGCTCAGGTTCGGCATGGAGGACGGGCGAGCCCGAACCCTGGAGGAAGTAGGTAATGAGTTTGATGTTACTCGAGAGCGGATACGCCAGATCGAAGTAAAGGCATTGTGCAAACTGCGCCACCCCAGCCGAAGCTGCAAGCTCAAAGACTATCTAGAGTGAACCCGCATGGCAGCCCAGGCAAAAGGAAAAAGCGAAAGAAATCAGCGGAGTTATTGTGGATTTTCGGAACAACGCCCAGTGGTGACTTACAGGGCTTTAAGCTATACCGGAAAGGTGAGTGACCTCGATAAAGGAAGACAAGTGGCGAAGACCGTCATAGCAACTCTTGTAAGGGCAACTCCAAACGACCTAGTACAGAACCTGTGGGATTTGGAGTTGACGTTCGATGATGACCCAGGAAAGGTGAAGAAGTATACGGTTCGCTCGAAGTACCCTTTCAAGAGTAGTGAGCTTTTGCGACTAAGACTGACACTCGATGGCGATGAGGCGATTCAAGTAGAGCCATTACATAGACCGATGGAATAAGTATACCGCCCAAGCACCTTGGCAGAGCGTGAAGAAGGACCGTTGACCATTCTACCAAGCTGTCTTACCCAAGCGGTGACTCATAGAATTTCAGGCTATCTTGGAAGGTAACGACCTACTGTATCTCCGAGCCATTTCCGTGCCTTCCCGGCCTCCAAGCCTCATAATGTGCAATCCGAAGAAGAAGGTTGGGTACTTGTCAAAGATACCCAGCCTTCAGTAGTTCTGATACCTACAGTTTCAGCTCTTTCCTATCCTGAACATCTTAGTCCCGCATACGGGGCATGCACCCTGAGTCGCCGGCTTGCCATTCTTCATGGTTATGGGTTTGGCATCCTTCATTTCTCTCTTGGTACGACACTTCATGCAGTAAGCTTGCATTAGGCCTACCTCCTTTTGGGCTATCAACGATGGCCCATTCCTCCCCATGATGTCAACAGGCTCAGACTCATTTTAGAAGTTACAAAAGCCCCTTCTGTTGCCTCATTGAACAATTGGGCGTTTTGTTACACCCTCACCACCAATAGTCAAATCCCTTCCAAGGATTTCCTCTCTATGACCCTAATACCTCTCATTCATATGATTTCGGCCAACAGATCCTATGCTCAGTATTTTGCTTTGCCCGACCCGAGTGTATAATCTCAATCGAGGACCATACCAAAGACCAAGATAAACATACAAGAGACTATCTAGTATTAGATTCGAAACCCTCTTAACATGTTTTGACAGAAATGACTCAGAAACTCGGTGAAGCGAAAAAACTGAAAGAACTGACTCGACGAATTCAGCTAGTGACGAGGTTACCGCGATCTCATCCGCACAGATCAGTAGGTCTAAAATGGACAGCGCATGCAACTAGCTCTCGTTTGCACGTCTGGCATCATCTTATAGCATCATAATCGCAGTTTGCCAATCGGACCAATACCTGGAGCCCAGCCACGCTCAAACCAAAGCTAGTAAATAGCTAACAAATAGCTAACCAACGCAATGAGACAGGTTGACACCAGAAAGCATTCTAGCTTCAAAATGGCTTTCCCCCGATTAACACGAAGGTTCTAGTTTGAACGTAAAAGCACTGTTTGGGACAACCAGCGCCAGACTTCGGAACCGGGGGTCGTGGGTTCGAATCCCTCTAGGCGCGCTATCTACATCCCCACCTTTTGCTAACGTTTTTCCCTTGAGCTAGCCACTTTACCCACCAATAAGAAACTAGGTAAGCTCAACTTTTCCGCCTCCTTTCCAGAGCTACAAATGGTAGCGCTTTCTTTCAGCATTGTCAGAATTGCATTACGAGGAGCCTTCTTTCGCCGACAGTGTGGCAATTATGAAGAGGGCGGTAGTATCCTGGCTCTCCACGCGACCTGCATGAAACACCATTGACAAAGAGTATGTGACTGTGATAAAATTACCGACCGACTGTTCGACCCACGCCACCTAACAGCAGGAGACGCCTGTCCATGCAAAGTGCCATCAGGACGTACTCGAAGGACCAGTCATTGGTGTCCTCGCGCAGGGCGCACATAGCTAGGTGCGCAGCCAGGGTTCTTGCTTCGAAAGGCCATGACCGGGCGACTGTACGCGATATAGGCAAGGCTTGCGGTATGGGTGCCGGCACCCTGTACCACTATGTCGGTAGCAAGTCGGACATTGTCTATCTGGTTGTTGAATATGGCATGATAGAGGTTTCCAAGGGCTGGAGGAAGGTTTTCAGTGAAGGTGACAGCATCATTGCGGCCGAGGTCGTTCGGCGAGCTATTCGAGCCCATATTGAGGCTGTGGACAGCCACCAAGACATAGTCTTCGTCCTGTATCGGGAAATAGCAAGACTTGACTCACGATCTCGGCGGCTTATTCTTGAGATAGAGATGGAGCTTGCTGCTGAATACGAGAAGGTGTTGACCAGAGGGTGCGATGCAGGGGAATTCAGCATACAGGATATTGCTATGACTGCCCACAATATACTCGTTGTTGCTCATATGTGGGCAATCAGGCGATGGTTCTTCCGGGGACACTGTACATTGGAAGAGTACATAACGCGACAAACTGAGATGATTCTGAAAACCATCTCTGCAGAATTCTCCAAGGAATGACATTGAGTTGATGACCCCACAAGATACGATTAGTCTCAAGGTGGAAAATATCTGTATGCGTTTCGGAGGCTTAACGGCTCTTGACAATGTGAGTGTGGACGTCAAGAAAGGAGAAATTCTGGCCATCATCGGCCCCAACGGGGCTGGGAAAACGGTGCTGCTTAACTGCATTAGTGGGTTCTATCATCCGCAGGAGGGGAACATTTACTTCGAAGGGGCGAAGATAAACAGCAAACGAGCCCACGAGAGGGGCAGAATGGGGCTTGCCAGAACCTTCCAGAACATCGAGCTTTACAGTGGGCTGACTAGCGTAGAGAACTTGATGGCAGCCAGGCAAGGTTTGATGAAGTCCAATTTCCTGGCCAATGCTCTTTACTTCGGCCCAACACATAAAGAGGAGGTAGAGCATCGCGGCATAGTTGAGGATATTATTGACTTCCTCGAGATGGAAGCCGTAAGGGATAGCGTGGTGGGTGTCCTGCCTTATGGCTTGAGAAAAAGGGTTGAGCTGGGAAGAGCTCTAGCTCTAGAACCCAAGGTGCTTCTGCTAGATGAGCCAATGGCAGGGATGAATCTAGAAGAGAAGGAAGACCTTTGCCGGTTTATCATTGATGTCTATGAGGGGCAGGGGAGCATGTATCCCGACACCCCAACCCTGCGAGATGGTGTCGATACTATAGTCCTCATCGAGCACGATATGGAGGTGGTTATGGGCATAGCCGACAGGATAGTGGTGCTTGACTTCGGTCATCTGATAGCTGAGGGCACTCCCGATGAAATCAAAGCCAACCCGGCAGTGGTCAAAGTCTATCTGGGAGAGGAGGCTTCTTCGGGTTAAGATCCTGGTATCCTTCTGGGCATGGTGATGATGAATACTGAGGCACCGATTCACGTTATCCCTAGACTTCTAGTCAAGAACGCGGACAAGTGGCCAGACAAAGTGGCTATGCGCAAGAAGGACCGCGGTGTCTGGCAGGAGTATACCTGGGGAGATGTATATCATAAGGTTAAGGACCTGTCCCTTGGTTTCATGGCTTTGGGTTTGGAGAAAGGGGATAAGGTAACCTTTATCGGCGATAATGAGCCCCAGCTGGAGTGGGGTATTCTGGCTGTTCAATCAGCAGGAGGGCTGACTGCCGGAGCGTATTCCGATTCAATTCCCTCTGAGCTGAAGCACATAGCTGAGCATTCTGATTCCAAATTCGCCATAGCTGACGACCAAGAACAATGTGACAAATTCATTCAGCTCAAGAACGAGCTGCCGGGCCTAAAGAAGGTCATATATTGGGATCCCAAAGGGTTGGCTCATTATGATGAGCCTCTTCTGATGAGCTATGACGAGCTGATGGAGCTGGGCCGGAAATATGGGGAGGTACATCCCGGGGCGTTTGAGGATAGTGTGGCCTCAATAGAGCCTGAGGATTTCTGTGCTTTGTTCTACACATCGGGAACCAGTGGCTTGCCAAAAGGAGCTATGATGAGCCACAGGAACCTGATAAATTTCGGTGCAGGTACTGTCCACAAATGTTCAGTTACACCCGATTACAACTTTCTCTCTGCCGCACCGGCCGCCTTTATCGGGTCGAGCTTTGTGGCTAGCATACCAACTCTGCTGACTGGAGCCACATTGAATTACCCCGAGGAGGTAGAGACCCTCGTCCATGATACCAGGGAAGTGGGCCCCCAGTTGGTTGCGAATAGCCCCAGGAACTGGGAAGCTATGGTTGCCATGACAGAGATGAGGGTAATGGATGCTGGCTTGCTGAAACGCCTCGCTTATCATCTTTTCCTTCCGGTTGGTTTCAAACAAGCTGAGTTGAGCTATGCTAGGCAAAGGCCAAATCTGTTCTGGCGTTTACTCATCCGGCTCGGTGAAGGAGCCTTATTTAGACCGCTCAAAGATAGGCATGGCTTGTTGAATGCCAGAGTTGGCATTACCGGGAGCGCCGCGATGAGTGCTGACACGTTCAGGTTCTGGCGCGCCATGGGTATTTCGCTAAGGCAGATGTATGCCGGCACTGAAGCCGGATACATCAGCGGGCATGATACCGGCGATATCAAAGATGACACGGTGGGGACACTTGTTCCGGGTGTAGAAGCACGGGTCGGCCATAACGGAGAGATTATGGTCAGGAGCGAAAGCATGTTCAGGGGTTATTACAAAGACCCGGACAAAACCAAGGCTTCGATAGAAAATGGGTGGTTCCATACCGGCGATGCAGGGCATGTTACAGAAGACGGCCATGTCATTTACCTCGATAGGGTAGCGGACCTTGCCGAGATGGCTAGCGGTGAAAGATATGCCCCGGGGTACATTGAGGGACGATTGAGGTATAGTCCCTACCTAAAGGATGCCATAGTCATAGGAGCTAAAAGGGACATCGTTACAGCGATAATAATCATTAACTACGATAACGTTGGCAGGTGGGCCGAGAAAAACCATATCTCCTATACAACCTTCGCTGACCTATCCCAGAAAGAAGAGGTCGCGGGTTTGATTAGAAGGGACATAGACCGAGTAAACAAGAATCTACCGGCAACGTCCCAGTTGAAGAAATATGTTTTGCTACATAAGGAGTTTGACCCAGACGAGGCGGAGTTGACCAGAACACAGAAGTTGAGGCGGAGTTTTGTTGAGCAGCGATATGGAGAAATAGTGGATGCGCTTTATGGTGGTGAAGAGGAAGTTATGGTAGAGGCAACAGTGACCTATCGAGATGGTAGAAAAGGGGTCACCAAGACCGCAGTCAAAGTAAGGAGTTGCGTTTAGGAGGCAACGGGTGACGTTCTTTTTTCAAGCAGTTTTGAGCGGTTTAAGCGCTGGAGCCGTATACGGTCTGGCGGCACTGGGCTTCGTCCTAATCTATAAGACAACAGGTATTCTGAATCTTGCCCAAGGTTCGATCATACTGCTTGGTGGTTATTTGTTTTCTTCCCTGGCACTACAGTTGGGTTTGCCCATATGGCTTGCCATTCTGCTAAGCATCTTGATAATGGGTGCTTTGGGTTATAGTGTGGAGCGTTTCCCGTTGCGCCCTATGCTCGGTCAGCCCCACTTGGCAATAATAATGGTGACCCTCGCCCTTGCTATCTTCCTCAATGCCATCGTGACCTCGGTCTGGGGTGAATTCGCCATTATGGCGACGCCTTACTTCCTACCCGCGGGAACAATAGAGATAGGCGAGGTGGTGATTACGTTGAATCTCTTTTGGTCATTCATAATTGCCGGCGCTATTGCGGGTGCCTTTGTTCTTTTCTTCCAATTCAGTAAGATAGGGCTCAACATGAGGGCTACTGCCGAGGGGCATGAGATAGTGAGAAGCATGGGGATAAGTGTGAGCGCTATCATCGCCGTGACCTGGGCCGCTGCCAGCATCATCGGTACAAGCGGAGGAATTCTCACCGGGCAGATCAGAGGCATTGACTATGGCCTGGCTGACTACGGGTTGAAAGCTATAGGGGGAGCTATCCTCGGTGGCATAGACTCTATTCATGGCGCCATTATCGGTTGTCTCATAGTTGGGGTCCTCGAAACCTTGGCTGGTGGTTACATTGGCCACGGGATAAAGGAAGTTTTCCCCTACATTATTCTGGTGTTCGCCATAGTAATTAAGCCTTATGGTCTCTTCGGTTTGGAAAGGATAGAAAGAGTGTAGGAATGGCTCTACCTAGCGGTACCTTCAACACCAGATACGAGCAAGCCTTTGCCATTTTTCGTACTAAGACCCACTGGGCGATGTTAGTGGGATTGTTCCTCCTGCTGGCAATACTGCCCCTTGTCCTGAGCTCCTATCTTCTAACCGTCATCAATATCATGCTAATCGTCATCATCGCCGTTCAAGGCCTGAACATCGTAATTGGTTACTGTGGGCAGATAAACTTCGGTCACGCAGCTTTCATGGCGGTAGGGGCTTATAGTTCTGCGCTGCTCATGAATCACTTTGGGCTTTCCTTCTGGCTTTGCTTGCCTCTGGCCGGCATCATAACTGCTATTATCGGGATATTATTCGGGTTGCCTTCGGTGCGAGTTAAGGGGCTTTATCTGGCTCTAGTTACATTGGCAGCTCAGTTCATCATCATCTATGTGATTGAGACCCCTCTCCAATGGCTAACTGGGGGGCAGTGGGCTCTGCGTACTCCGGCTCCCAAATTGTGGGCAGTGACATTTGATACGCAGGTAGAGCTTTTCTATCTCATTGCCGGTTTCACTGTGCTGATGACATTTCTTGCCAAGAATCTGGCTCGCACTAGGATAGGCAGAAACTTTGTCGCCGTAAGGGATAATGACATAGCGGCTGAGGTCATGGGAATTAATATTGTCCGGACCAAGGTTCTCGCCTTCGCCATTGCCTCTTTCTACGCCGGCGTGGCTGGTTCGTTGTGGGCGCACTACCAGCAAGCGTTTACCACTACTGACTTCAGCCTCATGCAGTCCATATGGTTTGTAGGTATGCTGATTGTCGGCGGCATGGGTACCATCGTGGGCCCTATATTGGGCACTATGTTCATCACCCTCTTGGATCAGTTGGTGCTCATGTTCACACCAGCGATGGCTGCAACATTCCCCATGCTAACAGTAGCACAAATCTCTTCAATAGCGATGTTTGTCTTTGCTCTGGTCATCATTGTATTCCTCGTCTGGGAGCCCAGGGGTTTGGCTCACAGGTGGGAGATTTTCAAGACTTCCTATCGCTTATGGCCGTTTGCATATTAACTTCCGAGGAGGTGATATAGAGAAAAGAAAAGGATACTTAGAGAATAGCAGGAGTTCAAATCAATGATAAAGGAGGCAAGAAATGAAGGAAAGAACTAGACTTGTTTTTGGTGTTGTAATGGGTATGCTGCTGTTGGCACTGCCTGTGGTGAGTGGTTGCGCGCCGGAGGAGGCGCCTCCACCAGCGCCAGCAGAAGTCGTTAAGCCGGAAAGCGTGACTATTGGGGCATTTGTTGACATGACCGGACCTGTCCGCGCCATGTCATATCCAGGGCACGTAGGTTATGTAACCTACTGGAGGTGGCTCAACGAGACGGAAGGCGGGATTGATGGTGTGCCGATCAACTACATTGAGATTGATACTGCCTACGATATCAAGAAGATGCGCTCCGGTTACGAGCGGTACGTGGACGAGATGGTCACCTGTGAAGCGCAGGGGCAAAGTCCTTTCTTTGACAGCCTACTAGACAGGTTTGTCGCCGATAAGATGCCGGCTATGGCTGGGATTGGCGGCTCTGACGCCTTTCTCTATCCCAGCAACGGTTGGGTTTACGGCGGCATCAACACGAGTGACCTCTTTGGCACTTACGGGCAGTGGGCCATGGAGAATTGGAGGGAATCCAGGAAGCCAAGGGTAGCGTTGTTGCTGGGCGATTATCCCGGTGGTAGATTCCCCTTGTTCTGTCCGCCCTATCTAGAGGACATCGGGATGGAGGTTGTGGCAACGGAGCTTCTACCTTTCAGGGGCTTGACCAGTGCCATGGACCAACTGCTCAGGATTACCGAGGCCGAGCCGGACTTTGTTTTTACCACCATAATTGTTCCCCAGCTAATAATAGTGCTGGACGAGTTGCACGGTCTGGGAATAGAGTTGGGGTCGAAAGAACAGGGCAAGGACTTTGAGCTCATGTATTCCTATGGCTTTGATATGGACATGATGGCTGCAATGCGTCCTGAAAACTGGGACGGCATAGTGGTCAATGACAATTCATGGGACTTCCGGAGATATGACCAGCCTGGGTACGAATTCTACACGCTGATGGTGGACAAGTATATGGAGTACTATGATGTACCCCAGGAGCGCCTTGCCCCATCCATCGCCGGATTCTCCGTCGGAATGTGCATGGCGGAGGCGATAAGACTGGCGGTAGAAGAGGTAGGCTGGGAAAACCTGACCAGCGAAGCGGTTGGCCTTTACGGCTATCCCAGGATCAAGAATTTTGACACTGGCTGCGCCCCGACGTACACCTTAAGCGCGGATGACCCACGCACGCAGGCTGGCTATTTGATGCGAGTATACGCAGATGGGTCATTTGACGATTTGCTCACGTATACGGAGCAGCCTTGGCTTTTCAAGTGGCTCGATGAGCATGGTTTTCCCTTCACCCAGTAGGCCTTGATTGATGCAGGTGAGAAGTGCTGAAGATAAGTAACGTTGAGGTTACTTATGTTGACGTTATCCTGGTGCTGAGAGGGATTTCGTTGGAGGTGGCGGACGGATGCATCGTTACCTTGCTAGGTGCCAACGGCGCCGGCAAGAGCACTACCCTTAAGGCCGTGTCCGGTCTGCTCCATACGGAGGATGGGGAGGTAACCAGAGGCAGCATTGAGTTTGGCGGGCACAGGATAGATAGGCTGAATCCCGAGCAAACCGCCAAGATGGGGATTATTCAGGTTGTGGAAGGCCGCCAATTGCTTGAGCACCTGACCGTTGAGGAGAACTTGCGCGTCGGGGGCAGTGTCTACAAAGGCGGAGGCAACGTAAAACGAGACCTGGAAATGGTTTACCATTACTTTCCCAAGCTTGAGATGCTCAGGAGCAGCACAAGTGGTTACCTGTCTGGAGGAGAGGCACAGATGCTGGTGATGGGGCGAGCCTTGATGGCGCATCCCAAGCTTCTGCTTCTGGATGAACCTTCGCTTGGTCTGTCTCCGGTTCTAGTAGCAGAAATATATCAGATAATAACTAGAATCAATGAGGAGGATAAGACCTCAATCCTCCTGGTGGAGCAGAACGCGAAGGCGGCCTTAGGGGTTGCCGAATACGGATACGTCATGGAGAACGGGAGGGTAGTGCTTGACGGCCCTGCCAATGTCCTGATAGACAATGAGGACATAAAGGAATTCTACCTTGGGCTGAGTCAAGTGGGTGGAAAGAAGAGCTTTCGCGAGGTGAAGCACTATAAGCGAAGGAAGAGATGGCTAGCGTGAAATAGGTGGTTGTCTCCCAGGGCCGTGCGCCGACATGAGTCAGTCAACGGACCTGAACCGGAAATTTGGCAGCAAAGCTCACAAACTAAACCAAGTAAGGAGGTAAGAATGGGCTATCTAGAAGAAATGGCCAAATATCAGAAAACGGAAAAACAGAAAAGCTTCTCAGCAAATTTTCTCGAGCCGGAACAGGTAGAAGACTATGAATTCTGGGACGCGATAGAAATAGGCAAAGAAACTGAAGTGCCAATCAAGTTCGAGGTCAAGGCCGAGGATATGATGGCCTACGCGGAAGGAGTCCCAGATGACAACCCTGTCTTCTACGACGAGGAGTACGCCAAGAAATGCGGCCACGATGGGTTGGTCGCTCACCCCCTCTTCGGCACACAGGTCGCTTTTTACGTTTTGACCAAGGGACATGGTAGCTGGATTAGGACTCCAGGAGCCAGGAACCCAGGACAGATAATTGAGTGGTATGACCCAATTCGCGTGGGCGACGTACTTACAATTAAGCAGCAGGGCTATGACAAGTGGATAAAAAGAGGGAAATACTACATGAGGTATCTGAATGAAACGTACGACCAAAACGGCACGCTAAAGAGCAGGGGTTACGGAACCCTAATTCTACCCAGAACCAAGGCTGACGTATTGAGGTTTCTAAAAGGGGAGCATGCCCTGCAAGCATGAGCCCCGGACAGGGGTTTCACTCGAAGGTCAATAGCTAAGCAGGAGGTAAGCAAAATTGGCACAAGAACTAACTTTTGAGTCGGTAGACTGCGGCGATGTGTTACCCGAGGTCAAGCAGCAGAATAGTCAGGAACTTACCTGGAAACATGCTGTAGCCTCACTTGATTATAACCCGGTTCACACCAACCCTGAGTGGTGTAAGACAGCTCAGGTGTTCGGTTTACCTGTCCCGGTGATGCACGGCAATCAGACCATGTCCCTTATGTGCAAAGTGATCACTGATTGGGCGTACCCTGTTGGTGGTAGGATGAAGAGGCTGGAGGTCAAGCTGATTAAGCCCGTGCCTGTCGGTTCCATTTGTACTTATGGCGGTGCGGTGACTGAGAAACATCCCATCGGCAAGGGACAGGACTTTGTCACTATTGACGTGTGGGCCAAGAATCAAGATGGAGAACAAGTAGGAGTCGGTACCGCACAGGTTTTGCTGCCTAAATAGCGTCGTTTCCTGAGCGGCTTGATGGTTGGCTCTGTTACAGGTGGCAAGACCCCGGTTGAGTAGAGATCGGCTGAAAGGAGCCTGGGGAGTGACTCCCGCGTGTTTCAGGCTCCCTCTCTGTGCTC
>Ga0209636_10005350_pt1 | contig 13105 bp, 11 predicted proteins | sample DeeMarSWOR152_54_FD_187464 | JGI IMG/M metagenome (GOLD analysis project Ga0209636, IMG submission 187464) | Marine sediment microbial communities from White Oak River estuary, North Carolina - WOR-1-52-54 (SPAdes) (version 2) | ecosystem: Environmental > Aquatic > Marine > Intertidal zone >...
CCCGCAAAACATCACCTTCGTTGATCTTGTCCGTGTTACATTCCAGAACAGGTAGGCCCACGTTAATTGCGTTTCTGAAGAAGATTCGCGCGAACGACTTCGCGAGCACTGCCCCAACGCCGGCCATCCTTATTATGGTAGGGGCATGCTCCCGGCTCGAACCCAGCCCGAAGTTGTTCCCCCCGACTACGAAATCGCCCTTCTCCACCTTCTTTGCAAATTCAGGGTCCGCGTCTTCCAGCACGTGTTTGGCCAATTCCGGAAGATTAGAACGAAGGTGAAAGAGTCTCCCGGGGGCAATATGATCTGTGCTTATGTCGTCTCCGAACTTCCAGGCCTTTCCTTCGAGTATCATCTACAGCACCTCCCTCGGATCCGCTATTTCACCCTTGATCGCGGTTGCAGCAGCTGTCGCCGGAGAAGCGAGATAAATCAATCCTTCGGGATTACCCATTCTTCCCTTGAAATTCCTGTTCTGAGTCGAAAGGCATACTTCACCGTCTCCCAGGGCCCCTTCGTGCACCCCCACGCACGGACCGCAGCCCGGTCCTAGTACTGCGGCCCCCGCCTTCACGAATGTCTGAATGTATCCCTCCTCGAGCGCATCCAGATAGACATTCTTAGAAGCAGGAACGACGATCACCCGCGTCTGCGGATGTCTCTTCTTACCTTTAAGAATGCGTGCGGCCACCTCCAGGTCCTCGAGTCTGCCGTTAGTGCAACTCCCTATGTAGATCTGATGAACCTTTGTTCCCTTCAGCTCTTTTGCCAACTTGGTGTTGTCGACGGTGTGCGGACAGGATACGGTCGGTTCAAGCTTGCTCACGTCTATCTCTATCACCCTCTCGTAGACTGCATCGCTGTCAGGTTTAATCTCCTCGAAATCCGCTTTCCTTACGTACTTCTTCAGGAATCCCTCGGTCACATCGTCGGAGGCGATCAAACCTACTTTTGCCCCGGCCTCGACAGCCATGTTGCTCAAAGTAAGTCTCTCGGACATCTGCATTTTTTCGATCGCCCGTCCCCCAAACTCCAGCGCTCTGTACGTAGCTCCGTCTGCCCCTATCTGGCCGATGAGATGCAGAATAAGATCCTTGGAGTAAACCCCCTTGGGGAATTTGCCCTCCACGACCACCCTGAACGTGGCCGGAACCCTAAACCAGGTGCGCCCCAGCGCCATTCCCACTGCAACATCAGTCGAGCCCATACCAGTGGCAAAGGCGCACAGTGCCCCTGCTGTGCAGGAGTGCGAGTCGGCTCCTATAACGACGTCCCCGGGCCGCGCAAACGTCTCGATTACCCTTTGGTGACAGACCCCCTCGTTTATCTCGGACACCGTCGCGCCGGTCCTCTCAGCGAATTCCCTCAGGAGCATGTGATCGTTAGAGAGTTCCCTACGAGGGCTGGGGGCAGCGTGATCCAAAAAAAGAATAGATCGCTCCGGGTTCGCGACCTTCTCCATGTTTATCTTTCTGAGTTGTCTCACCGCGAGAGGCCCCGTCCCGTCCTGAAAGAACGCCACATCCACCTCTGCGATCGCCAGCTCACCTGCCACGACGTCCTTGCCGGCCTTTGCACTCAGTAGCTTCTCTGCGAGAGTCTTTCCCATAGCAATCTCCCTGTTAAGGCGTGCCCTTACCTGCTTAGAACATCCTCTTGCGCCTGGGTAAAACGCACCCGACACCCTCAGTTGCCGAAACCCCGAGACCCCCTCCCTGACTCATCACCCGAAAGAGCACGAATGCCTCGCAAGTCACCTGTCGGACTGCCCAGTGTCCGCGAAACACTGTAGCATACCAGAAGATTCACTCTGCTGTCAAACCACCTTGCTTCACACCGAGCCCCTTCACACCTCCGGCCGGGCTTCCGGCAGGGGCTCAAGAATCTTGCCCGGATTGAGTATGCCCGCGGGATCAAACGCATTCTTGATGTCCCTCAGCAATCTCATCCCCACGGGACCCACCTCGCGGGACAAGTATTTTGATTTCGCCACGCCTATGCCGTGCTCCCCGCTTATCGTCCCCCCTAGAGAAAGCGTGGTCTCCAAGAGCGACTCAACGCACCCATCGACCCTCTCCATCTCCTCCTTATTCCGCACGTCCGTCATGATGTTGACGTGCAGGTTGCCGTCACCTATGTGCCCGAAGGTGTAAATGTTCAACCTGTCACGTCGCGCAAGAGCGTCGATCGCCCCGACCAACTCCGGGAGCCTGCTTCTCGGAACGCACACGTCCTCGTTTATCTTCGTGGGCGCCACCCTTGCCAGAGCCGGCGACACGGAACGTCGCAGAATCCAGAGCCTCTCTCTCTCGCTTTCAGTGCATGCACTCTCATAGCGTATCTGGCCTAATTTACTGAAGGTTAGCTCGATGCGCTGAGATAATACTTTAACCTCTGTTTCACTTCCCGTTACTTCAACGAACAGCACCGCCCCGACACCTGGCGAGGACTCCTTGTTCAAGTATTCTTCAACGCACCTTAGTGTGACTTCGTCCATCACCTCCAGAACCGTGGGGATGATACCTTCCGAGCTGAGCCTGGCCACGGCCACCGAGGCCTGCTCCAGACTTTTGAAATACGCCATGAACGTGTTCCACGACTCGGGCACCGGGACAAGCCTCAACCCGATGGCGGTGATGACCCCCAGAGTTCCCTCGCTGCCTACGAGCAGGGAAAGGAGATCGTAACCTCCTGACGTCTCCGATACCGACCAAACGCTTCCGTCGCTTGCCACGACATCCAGCGAAGTGACATAGTCTTTGGTGGAACCGTATCTGAGGGCTCTGGGCCCGCTCGCAGATTGAGCCACGTTTCCACCCAGTGTGCACACCTCAAGGCTTGAAGGGTCGGGGGGAAAGAAAAGATCCTTCTGTCCGACGTACCTCTGAAGGAATCCGTTCACAACGCCGGGCTGAACGACACAGCGCCGATCTTTCGGGGAAAAGCTGAGGACCCTGTTCATTCTCTCAAAGGACAGAGCCACAGAGCCCTCCCAGGGGATTGAGCTTCCGGCAAAGCCGGTCCCCGCTCCACGCGGGACTACCCACACCCCCTCTTCAGCCGCGATCGAGAGTATGCCGGATACCTGTTCTGTGGTAGTGGGTCTGAGAACTACGCCAGGAATGCACGAGAAAGTTGTGGCATCGAATGAGTAGCAGATCCTGTCCTCGACCGAAAGGAAGACTCCGGCCGGGTCGACTATTCTTTGCAGTGCGCGAATCGCAGAAGAACTAATCTTCCTTCTTTCCGCCGCCGCTCTCGTCTCCTGATCTCTTCGGTCTGATTTCTTTCTTCTCGTCCTTCTTCCCACCCTTCTCGTCCACCGTGCGTCTTTCGTCCTTCTCCTTCTGCCTGTAACTCCTGCTCCTGTAATCAGTTGCATAGAACCCAGAGCCCTTGAAGATTATGCCTGCGCCTCTACCCGGGAGTCGAGCCACAGAACCAGAACACTTTGGACACTCGGAAAGAGGCTCCTCGCTGATCTTCTGAAACTTCTCGAAAAGGTGACCGCATTCCTTGCACTCGTATTCATAGGTGGGCATTCGACGGTTCACTCTCCTTCGCAGCTAGCTCGACATTCATCCGGTTCTCGAAAGTTACTTGAACGCTCTCTTCAGCCTTTCTTCTACGATCCGCGGGACAAGCGTCGATACCGAACCGCCAAGTCTTGCGATTTCCTTCACCAACGTGGAGTTCACGTACGAGTATTGCTCGCTCGGCATCAAGAATACCGTCTCAAACGAGCCACTCAGTCTCCTGTTCATAAGAGCCATCTGAAACTCATACTCGAAGTCCGACACAAAGCGAAGCCCCCTAACCACAACGTCGGCGTTGAGGCCGTGCGCAAAATCCACGAGCAGACCGTCGAAGTGCGTGACCTCCACCCGTCCCAGCGAACGCGTCGACTCCCTGAGCATATCTACACGGTCCTCAACCGAAAAGAGAATACCCTTCTCTCCCCTGTGCCCAACTGCCACGATAAGACGGTCGAACAGTTTCAGAGCCCGTTCCATAAGATCGATGTGACCGTTCGTGACTGGATCGAAAGCGCCTGGAAAAAGGGCAGTCTTCATCCGCTACCTCCTTCTTGAGACTCGAGAGTCCCTCTGCGACGCGGAGAAAGGACCTCGAACAGCAGGATCCGCGTGTCTCCATAAAGCCTGCTAGTTTGGAGCTGAAGACGGCCGTATCTTTCGCCCAGCGACTCCCGCTTACCACACTCCACCACAACCACCCCGCCATTCTCGATCACGCGTGCTGCCGCGATGGCCTTGAGAGTTTCCTCCGCGATTCCCCGGCCGTAAGGAGGATCCACAAAAACGATGTCGAACCTCTCACCACCGTCGGAAAGAGACCTTACGGCGCTCTTCGTTACGCCACCCACAACTCCACCCCGCTCCGTAAGCCCCAGTGAAGCAAGATTCTCCCGGATGGTCCTTCTGGCGGGCGCTGATGAATCCACGAAAGACGCCCGGGCAGCTCCCCTGCTCAATGCCTCTATCCCCAACGCACCACTGCCCGCGTAGAGGTCCAGAACTCGTGCCCCTTCAATGCGATCGCGCAGCAGGTTAAAGACGGCTTCCCTGACCCTGCTCGAAGTCGGCCTCGTGCCCCGTCCGCCTAGCGTAGCCAGTTTCCTCCCACGCAGAGCACCTGCTGTTATGCGCATCGCACTCCTCCATTCATGCAATTGTTACAGACAGCACGGCCACTGTCAAGCCAGGCGAGGGCAGGAGCACCCGCTCCTCTCCGGGCAGCATGAAGTTCCTCTCGCTTCCAGACGCACCACGGAAACAAGCCGCAGTGACGTCGCTGGACTTCCGTCCTCTACGTCCCGCACCGAGGGGACAACCCTTCACCGGTCACACCCTACCTTATGTACGCCTTCAAATACTGATGAGTGAATAAAAAAAGGCCCGGCCTCCAAAAAGACCGGGCCACTCCTCGGAAGGATCATTCAGCAGAAGACAACGATTCCGCTGCTACAATCTTCGGCGTAATAAATATAAGCAGCTCTCGCTTGCTCTTTGTGTCACTCGTAGACCTGAAGAAATACCCCAGCAGCGGTATGCTCTGAAGAATGGGCACCCCTCTCTTCACAGAGGTGATGTTCTCCCTTATGAGTCCTCCTATCACAGCGGTCTCACCGTTTTTCACTATCACCCGAGTGTCAGCTTCAGTCGTATTGATTATGACACCGCCCTGCACCGTGGCCTGCGACGCCAGATCGCTGACCTCCGGATGCAGGTCAAGAGTAATCTCGGTCTCAGAGTTTATGTGAGGCGTTACTCTTAATGTTATACCGACCTTCTTCATCTCCGTTACGGGATTACCGGCTTCGTCCTGAACGATAAGCGGAATCTCCTTTCCGACCAAGATCGAAGCTTCCCGGTTATCCACGGTCGTGATCCTGGGATTCGAGATTATGTCTGCCTTGTTCTGTATCTCGAGCGCCTGTAGGGTGGCGCTCAGAGTTCCATAGTCCCTCACGGCACCTATCCTGATAGTACCTACAGGGTCAAGAACAGGAGCATTCATACTGACGTTCTCATCCACGCCCTGCTTCCCGATGTCCAGCTCGTTTGCACTCCAGATGATGCCGAGCTCCCTGGCGACACTGACATCGATATCCACCATCTCGGCGGTGATCTCTACTTGAGGAGTCATTGAATCCAGTTCTCGTGCCAGCGATTCCACAGCCTCAATCCTGCTGGCGATATCCGTCACGATTAGAGAATTGGTCCTCTGGTCAGTCTCGATGTGCCCACGCCTGGTCAGCATCTTGTCGAGAGACTGCTTGAGTTCAGCTACGTTGGCGAAGTCTATCTTTACTCTCCGGACCTCGAGCGGCAAAAGGTCTTCTTTCTTCCTCTCAGCAGTCTGTTTCGCTATCTCCTCCTCTCTCAACTCCTCAGCAGTCGCAACACGTATGATACCCTCTTCCTCTACGTACGACAGACCTTGAGTCGTGAGGATGATTTCCAGAGCGTTTCTCCAGTGAACGGACTTGAGCCGCACAGTGACAGGTCCCTCGACCTCCTTGTTGGCGACTATGTTCCGCCCGCTGAACTCGGAGAGTGTACGTAGAACCGTGTTGATGTCGGCTCCCTGAACATCAAGCGAGACCATCTCGCCGGCCCCCGGAGGCAGATTACCGTATCCCACTTGCTCCGAGGCGTCCGCCTGAGCTTCCCCTTCCTGTTTCCCCACGACAACAACGAGCCCCCCGTTGGTTGAACTCACGGAATATGAGCTTTCGGCTACCAGATCTATCACGATCCTAGTGATGTTCCGATCTGGCTCAGTCTTCCACTGACTGGTCCGTATACCTATGACTGAATTGCCGGAGATCATCTCCACGGGAGAGCTCACGGCATGTATGGCGTCAAGGCAATCTATGACAATCCTTGGAGGATTAGGGAGGGTGAAATCCTTGTACGAAAGCGGTGCACTCGCACTGATGGCAATCTCGGTCACGTTGCCTCTGTCCGTAATGCTCACCTTCTGCACCTGGCACAGCTGAGAGCCGCCAAGGGGCGCTGCACACAGAAACAGCGCACACATCGTCATAATCAGGAACCCGCTTTTGAACCTACTTTTCATGTTCCTCACCCTCTTTGCTTCTCATGGAAATCACTACGGTCTGAGTATCTCCGTAAAACGTCTGCTCAACCTCGATGCTGTCCTTACGTATAGCTTTAACCATACCGTTCATAACTGGATCGCCGACTCGCAGCACGTAGCCCCTTCCCCTACTGTCCTCCACCATGGCAAGCACCACGTTTCCGCCATGAAGGACCCCCACCAGCTCCATGTCACCCACGCTCACAAGCCCTGGTATTCCCTCTCCGTGAAACTCGCCGCTGACCAGAGACATGAAAGGATCTCTCTTACCCAAGCTGGAATATATGAACTTCGGCCGGTTAATCAACAACTCCGCCTGTGTGGGCTTTTCTACGTTTGCGGCGTTCACTGCTCCACATACCGCAACAGGCAACACAGTGAGTAGAAACATGCTGAGCAAAAAGGCGATAACTACCTTATTCGCTTCGAGCTCTCTTCGCCTCATTCTGAGAACTCCTTTTCAAAGTATATGCAGACGCTGTGAAGTTAGCCTGCACGGACTCCTCCACCGGCTCTTCCTCGAGAGACACGAGAGAAAGACGGGAGACATTTACTATCCGAGACAGGTTTGCAATCTCGCCAAGAAAAGTCGCCACCTCATGAAAACCGCCCGTGACGCTCACTTCCACTGGATGCTCCATGTAGTATCCCTTGTCAACCGGCGGATTGGGCTTAAACAGCGCAAACCTGACCCCAGATTGCTGACCGGCAATGGTCACCTTACTCAGGAGACTTGCCACCTCTTTCTCTTCGGGAAGAAGTTGCCTCGCCAGCAGCCATGAGGCGTGAAGCTCTTCATACTCCTTCTTGAGCTTCGGCAGGTCATTGACCATCTGTCTGGCCTTGGCCAGATCAAGAGTCAGTTTCGCATGCTGTGCCATCAGCATGCCTCGCTGGTCCAGTTGAGCCCTGAATCCGAATGGCAGAAAGGTGGCAAAGAAGTAGAAGTAGAGCACCGCAGCCATCAGAATTCCTACTATCAACATCTGTTGGTTTTTTGGATCTTTCAGGTCCATCTGTGCCCTTTACTCCGCCTTCAAGTCAGAAGACAGCGAGAATCTGACGACGTCTCTTTCCTCAATCGTTCCCCGTTCAGCAACAGTCAAGTCCACGTTCTCGTAGAGAACCGAACCTTCGAGTCGCGTCATGAAGTCTGCAACGATCAGGTTCGAGAACGTGACCCCCTCGATGGCCACTCTGGTAGTGTCCGAGCGAGCGTAGACTGTCAGCCAGAGATGCTCAGGAACGCGTTTGTTAAGCTCGTCAAGCAGCATTACTTCGAAAGCCCGATCCTCTTCCAGTTCCGATATGACTCTCATATGTATGTTGAGTTCTCTCTGTTCGGCGGTGAGCCTCTCAATCTGCTCGATCTGCGGTCTCAGCTGTTCTGCCTCACGGTTGGCCTTCTCTATCTTAGATTTCAAACTGGCAATACTTACCCCTTGAACCAGCGAGATTATCAGTATCAGAGCAATTATGGCCCCAACAATTCCGTAAAACACAACGTTCCCCGGTTTGGGAACGGTTATTTTTCTCGTCCTCAATTTCTGTTCGGGAGGTAGAAGATTGATTTTTATCATTCGATTCCTACCTTCCTCAGCGCAAGTCCAATGGCAACGGTAAGAGCAGGAGCCTCTTTCGATGGATCGTCACCTTCGAAGAGGGATGCGTCGTACTTAACGCGCAAGAGCGGATTCGCGATGTCAGTCGGAACCCCAAATCTCTCGTTCAGCAATTCCTTCACTCCCTCCAGACGCGAACCACCACCGCTAAGAAGAATCCTAGTGAGCCCCTCGGCCTCGCTCGATGTCCTAAGATAGGCAAGAGCTCTATCCAGAGTGATCACAAGGTCGTCACATGCAACTTGAACAAACTGCGAAATCCCGTAACTATCTGGTTCTTCACCCTTTAGAACTCTAACGGCGTCGTCGTGAGAGAGCCCGTGTTCCCTCTGAAGGGCCTCGGCAACGGTGTTGCCCCCGAGAGAAAGGTCCTTCGTAAAATGCGGTATACCGTCCTTTACTATGCTTACGTTGGTCCTCTCGGCCCCGATGTTGACGAAAGTGATAACATCTTCGGGTCCGAAATCGTAGTTGGCCTCCAGCGCGTTCTGTACGGCAAAGGCGTCCACATCTATCAGTTCGGGAACGAGACCCGCCTCCTTCACGAGGTCGGAGTGCACGTTCACCATTTCCTTCTTGGCCGCCACAAGCAGCACCTGCATCTGCTTGGGTCCAACGTCGGCCTTGAGAATCTGGAAGTCAAGTACTACGTCACTGACGTCATAAGGAACATGCTGCTCAGCCTCCCACTGTATCGCCTCACGAGCGTCGTCCTCGCTCAGTCGATCCATCAGGATCTTTTTGACTATCACCGCCCGGCCGGACACAGCAGTCGCCACGTGCTTGTCCTTAATCGCTTTGTTCTCAATCAAGTTGCGGATGCTATCCACCACCGCTTGACGATCCATTATCTCGCCGTCAACTATGGCCTCCGGCAGAAGTTCACCGATGCCAAAGTTCACAAGCGATGGACCCTCGCCCACATCCTCAAGTTCGACAACCTTTACCGAACTGGTCCCTATGTCGAGCCCGACTGAAGATCTCCTCTTACCTAACATCCTTACCTCGACTGCTCTTCGTGGACTTTTCGCACTTTCCCCTTCCTAAGTGCGGCACGCTAGCAAACCCCCCAGGAGGTGTCAACAGTAAAATCCCCCAGCCAACACATTGCGCACACAAGAGATTTCACTCCCCCTATCACCTCACACGCGTCCGTAACTTGCTCACGCCTTTACCACAAGCTGCCCACTCCCTGTTACTCCTTCATCCCAGACCCTTTGAGCATTTCCGGCGTGGCCCGAGCAGTTCTGTGGCCGGCTTTCACGGTATCTTGTTCTGCGACACACCGGCCGCACACCAACACTGCGCTGAACAAAGCAACTTCCGTGCCTCCGACCAGGAAAATCTCCAGACGCGGAGCGCGTGTATCCTCCTTTGTTTCAACTAGATATGCGCGTGCCCAGAAGCGCGAGGCTCTCCGGGACACCGCCTTGGCCCCAGCGGGGCCGCACGCATTGTTTTTTGCACTCACTGGTGGCAAGAATCCGGCCGGCGTCTGGTACCTGGCTTGTTGACACTTCCTAGGCTCAGTGATAGATTCGCGCCATGCGAAAAGCAAAGAGCTTCATCGCAGTTTCCATTTTTGCTCTTTTTGTCCTCGCTTACGCCCACACGTGTTCCCTCTCCGTGACCTGGAAGAACTTCAGCGAGGACAGCGGTGACCTCCTGGCCGCAGCCTTCACTCTTGGCATCCCGCACCCTACCGGCTATCCTCTATATGTTCTTCTGGGGCGCACGTTCTCTCTGGTTATGCCGGGCAGTATCGCCTTTCGCATAACGCTGCTGTCTATACTCTGTGCATCTCTGGCCCCGGTGTTTCTCTTCCTGACGCTGGCAAGATTGCTTCCCGGACGAGGAGCACTTCTAGGGGCCGCCTTCGCTTCCCTTTCACTGGGTTTTTCGCTTCACTATTGGTCACAGGCCGTGATCGCGGAGGTCTATGCTCTTCATTTGCTCCTGACCTCCGTGGTGGTCTACGCTCTCGTGAGATGGGTCCACCCAGAACATTCTCACAACGGCGATTCGGAGAAACCCAACACCTTCCTGCTTCTTGCGGCCTACGCCCTCGGCCTTTCCTTTGCCAACCACATGCTCTCTCTCGTAACGCTCGTCTTTGGGGCCGTCTTGGTTCTGTCTGGTTCGGGCAGGAAGAAACTCAGTCTCCCGCTCTGTCTCTGGACGCTGGCGTCCTTCCTGATACCGCTTACTCTTTACGCATACCTTCCCCTTCGCTCGATGAAGAACCCGCCCCTGGATTGGGGAAACCCTGAGACCTGGGATCAGTTGCGGTGGGTGGTGACCGGAGCACAGTATCGATTCAGATTCCTGGGCAAACCGCTTCTGGAGACACTTCCCAGACTGTGGCCGGGTCCGTTCCTCTCAACCGGATCGCTTGTGGCTCTGCTGGCTCTGGCCGGCCTCTTATGTGGAAAGATGAGCCAAGCACTCCGCGCTTCACTCGCAGCGATGCTCGCGGCCAGTCTTGCGGTTGTGATTCTATACGACATCCCTGATTTTCAGGCATACTTCCTGCCGGCGGTCTTCGCAATTTCCCTCCTGGCAGGAGCCGGCTTCCACCGGATTGTGGATGCGTGCGAGGTCCTACTACAGAGAACGCGGAGGCCTGTGCTCGTTAGATACGGAGTTTCTGTCGCGGCTGGCCTCCTGCTTCTGGCCGCAATAGTGCCCGCGGCGAGAGAAAACAGGAAGGAAACGGACGCCTCCGCGGACCTTTATCCCTACGTGTTCGGAAGAGCCACTTTCAGGGTGGTCGAACCCGACGCCCTGATAGTGAGTGAATATGACGGGCGTACCTTCGCCCTGTGGTTCTTTCGCGAGGCGGAGCACAGAGAGACTCACCCCGGCTGTATCGTCGTCATGAAGCCGCTCCTTGTGTGGCCCTGGTACATCGACAACCTGAGAAAGCTCTATCCAGACCTCGTTGTGCCCGAGGCAGGTCTGGTCGACGAGACCGCGGTCTTGCTAGTAGGGTCAAACATTGATACAAGGCCCGTGTACGCCGTGAGAGACGATCCCACGCTGAGGCAGTTCTTCGAGCTAAGACCCGTCTTGGGCGGTCTCACTCCGCTCTTCAGGGTGGAGAAACGAATAGAGACGCAGGTGCCCAATGAGTGAGCGGTGCTCGAACGACGGGGTGCGAGGCGCCCTGATAATTGCACTCCTGGCAATAGCGGCCTTGTCCGTCTCGTCCTGGTTCTTTCTCTCGATGGGGAAGTTCACAGACGGGGCGCTCGCGATGCCTCTCGATGACTCATACATCTATTTTCAGTATGCCCGCAACATCTCGGAGGGTAGATTTTTCCATTACTCTCCGGCGGACGAACCCAGCACAGGGGCCACCAGCCTCACGTACGTACTTGTGCTTGCTGGCGCCTGCCTGATGGGGTTACAGGGAGACTCGCTCATACTTTTCGCCTTCGTACTGGGTACCTGTTTCCTCTTCGCGTCTGCTGTGTTTACCAGAGAGATCCTGAAGCCCCTTTCGGGCGAACTCGTGTCCGTGGGCGGAGCGCTCCTCTTTCTTCTCAACGGTCACGTGGTGTGGGCATACCTGAGCGGGATGGAGGTAGGGCTCTTCGCAACTACAATTCTGCTCACGCTGCTCCTGTTTCAGAGAGAAAGGCAAACGGGACGGTTCTTCGGAACGTCCGTCGCCGCCGCCCTCATGGGACTGTCAAGACCGGAAGGTTTCTTTCTGGCCGTGCCGGTGGCAATACTGGTGTTTCTGGTCCCACGCGAGAGGCCTCGTTCTCAGAGATTTCTCTTGGCCGTCCTCTGCCTATGCTCGGGCCTTCAATTCATCCTCAACTTCTCTCTGACAGGCAGCTTCGCCTCCACGGGAGCACAGGCAAAGAGTGTCTTCCACACTCAGGAACCCGACGTGTGGCGAGACTACATGGCGAGATTCTTTCAGTTCCCGTGGCACGTGCTTCGTCTGTTCCTAACAGACTTCTACTCGTCAAGCTTCGGCCCCCGCTGGGCCCGGGTGTCAGACCTCTTCCTGAGCTGGGGATTCGTCATCGCCGCGCTCGGCTTTATCGTGGCCAGAAGGCGGAGAACCTTTCTGCCCCTACTTCTGGCGAGCTGGGTTGCCCTGTCAGTCTTTCTGAGTCTCATCCCGTGGGCGTGGCAGGTTCACCACCACAGGTATCAGATTCCGTTTTTCCCGGTCTTTCTTATCATCTCCTCAACGGGGCTGGGCTTTCTCCTTGGTCTTGTCCCTGCGCGCGTGCGTCCCCTTTCCCGAATGGCCGCGGCTGTTCTCTTGGCGTTGGTTCTCGTCTCCTTTCTGGGAAGCACGAAGAGAATGGCGCTGCAGTACGCTCACAATTGCGAAAACATATTCCGCCAGCAAGTCAAGATTGGCAGATGGATAAGGCACAACACGCCTTCGAACGCAATTGTGGGGCTGAATGACGCCGGAGCCATCACGTACGTGGGTGAGCGCAGGGCGTTTGATTTCGTGGGAATAGTAACTGCGAATCAAGCCACAAACTGGCGTTCGGGAATCGGCTCAATCGTTGAGGCGCTCGAAAGACTGCCGGAAGAGGATCTCCCGACGCTTCTGGCCATATATCCGAACTGGCTGCCGTTTTTCCTGAACTCCGGGATTGCCAAGACCGAACTCTTCAGGGCTCACCTTAGCCTGAACACAATCTGCGGCGGAACCGACAAGGTTGTCTATCTCCCGGACTGGACCCTGCTCAGAAGCGGCGAGGTGGTTCCTCTTATCTCGGAACTGGAACAACTCACTTTGGTTGACTCGGTGGACGTCGGAGACATCCGGAGCGAGAGAGAACACGACTATCGGCCACTGGGCAAATGGAGGGCGGAGGCAC
>Ga0209636_10005351_pt1 | contig 13102 bp, 11 predicted proteins | sample DeeMarSWOR152_54_FD_187464 | JGI IMG/M metagenome (GOLD analysis project Ga0209636, IMG submission 187464) | Marine sediment microbial communities from White Oak River estuary, North Carolina - WOR-1-52-54 (SPAdes) (version 2) | ecosystem: Environmental > Aquatic > Marine > Intertidal zone >...
AGCTTTGTTCGAGAGCTCAGTCATCGGTGCAGTTGTCGTGGATGCTGAAACTATGAAAATAATAATGGCTAATCAAGCCACTCTGAAAATGTTTGGATTTAGTTCCCCAGAGGCCGGAGTAAATCCGCTTGACTTCTCTCCTCCGGAGGACAGGCAGAGAAATCTTGAACTTATTGTGAAGGAAGTGTTTGAAAAGGACTCGCGGGAAAGCATCGATCTTTCAGTGATGACCAAAGATGGCAGAAAAATATGGGTAAGTGTGACGGGTGCGAGGATTACACACAAGGGTAGATTAGCAGCTTTGTTGTCTTTTACTGACATCACCGAGCGCAAGCAAGCAGAAGAGAAACTGCGACAAAGCGAGGAGAATTATCGAGCTTTGTTCGATAGCACGGTCATCGGCACGGTTCTTCTGGACGCTGAAACTATGAAAATAGCGATGGCTAATCAAGCCGCTGTGAAAATGTTTGGATTTAGTTCTGAGGAGGAAGTCCTTGGACTAGATCCGTTTAGCTTCGTTCTTCCAGAGGACAGGGAGAGATATATTGAGATTGCTACGAAGGCTTTGTTTGAGCAAAACATGCACGAGCCTTTTGAGATCAGGGCAGTGGGCAAAGACGGCCGAGAAAAATGGATAAATACGACGGCTACGGTGATTACGTATAAAGGCAAATTAACAGGTTTAATCTCTTTTGCAGATATTACTGAGCAAAAGAAGCAACGTGAGCAGCTTATGATGACTGACCGGCTAGCCTCTCTTGGCGAACTGGCATCCGGCACCGCCCACGAACTTAACAACCCGCTCACCAGCATTATTGGTTTCTCCCAGTTGCTTATGGAGAGGGAGGTCCCCGACGACATCCGTGAGGACCTGAAGCTTATCAACAACGAGGCTCAGCGTGCCGCTAGTGTAACGAAGGATCTCCTTACATTTGCCCGAAAGCACGCACCGGTAAAGCAGCGTAACCAGATAAATAACATTATCGAGGACATACTGAAATTACGTGCTCATGCACAAAAAAATAGCGGTATCGAGGTCGTGAGACATCTTGACCCAGACCTTCCTGAAATCATGGTTGACTATTTCCAGATGCAGCAGGTTTTCATGAACATCATTATCAACGCCGAATATGTTATGACTGAGGCGCATAATAAGGGGACCCTGACGATTACCACCAAAAAACAGAACGATACCGCGAGGATTTCAATCGCTGATGACGGCCCGGGTATCCCACCAGAAAATCTGAAGCGGATATTTGACCCTTTCTTCACCACTAAAGAAGCGGGCAAGGGGACCGGGCTTGGGTTGAGCATCTGCCATGGGATAGTGACCGAGCACGGCGGGCAAATATATGCCGAGAGCCAGCTGGGTAAAGGAGCCACTTTTTTTGTCGAACTACCCATTAACGGTCGCGACCATATTAAGAGGATGCTATAAAACAAGCTGATGCTAGCGAGAAAGGTATTCTAGTGATTAAGGATGAAAGGAAGCTAAAACAATGACCAAGAATGTTTTGGTCGAGAAGGAGTAAGGATATGCCTAACCAGCGAGAAACATTGCTTATCGTCGATGATGAAGTTGCAATCAGGAGGCTCCTTCTCCAGAGATTATCAAGAGAAGGCTACCAGTGTGAAGAAGCGGATGCTGCTGAGCAAGTCTTGAATACGCTGGAAACCAGCCCGATTGCTCTGGTTATTCTGGATATAAAGATGCCCGGTAAATCAGGAATTGAGATCCTCCCGGAAATAAAAGCAGGCTACCCTGACACAGCGGTTATTATGGCTACGGCTGTTAATGATATTAATGTTGCCATTGAGTGTCTGAAGCAGGGGGCTGATGACTACATTTGCAAACCTTTTAACCTGGAGGAGCTTTCCCTGAGCGTCCAAAAGGCTCTTGAGAAAAGGCGTCTACAGTTCGAGATCAGGGGGTACCAGCAATACCTGGAGGAAAAGGTTGAAGATCAGACAGGGAAGATTAGAAAAATTTTCCTGGGTGCCATTGAGGCACTGGTATCTGCCCTTGAAGCTAAGGACAAATACACTGGTGGACATTCCCGCCGGGTGACCGATATAGCATTGGTTTTAGGTAAGGAACTTGGTCTATCCGCACAGGACATGGAAGACTTGCGCTTGGGAAGTTTACTCCACGACATCGGGAAGATTGCAGTTGACCAAGTTATCCAGAATAAGCCCGGCAGTCTGACACGTGAAGAGTACGAGCACATTATGACTCACGTTCATATCGGCGCTGAGATTGTGCGGCCGGTGGTTGGTGAGAAAATAACCGAGATGATTGAGCACCACCACGACCACTATGATGGCAGCGGACTTCATCAAGTTATAATGGGCGATGACATACCGTTGGGAGCCAGAATCCTGGCTGTAGCCGATTCCTTTGATGCTATGATATCCGACCGACCGTATCGGTCAGCCATGTCCATCACGGACATTGTAGAGGAAATTAAGCGTTGTGCTGGCACCCAGTTCGATCCAATTGTCGTCGCCGCATTCCTTAACACAGTCGGAATGACGAAGACATAGACTCGAAGCCTGCAGAGCGGTGCGTCTGATAGTCATCCCCAAGGTACAAACGAAGACAGCATCTTGACACATAAGCTGACTCATGGTGATAATTGTGATGTATGTTAGGTAGCTTAGAAGAAGATGTAGAGAAATTAAGACGAAGTCTTAATGGCTTACCTCAACCCCAGATAGAGCCACCGCTTATAGTAGTCAGTGGCTTGCCAGGCACGGGCAAGTCTTTTTTCTGCCACAAGCTGGCTGAAAGATTATCTTTTCTTATCTTGGCCAGCGATAGTTCGCGAAAAATCCTGTTCCCCTCCCCACAGTATAAGGAAAATGAAAATAAGCGGCTTTTCGCTGCCTGCCATGTTCTCATCGAAGAGCTTTTAAGGAAGGGAATACCGGTCATTTTTGATGCCACAAATCTGTTGGAGCACCATCGAGAATATTTCTATCGTGCTGCAGAAAGAGCTGGGGCAAAGCTCATTCTGGTCTGGGTTGAAGCTCCCACCGAGTTGGTGCGGCAACGCCTTCTGGCCCGAGAAAAAGCAGCTATGCCTCAGTATGACTCAGAAGCCGGGTGGGAAGTGTATAATAAAATGAAGCCTCGAAGGGAAAAGATTTCTCGCAATCATCTTGTTGTTGATACCTCGCAAGATATTGCTGACGTAATCGATAAGATTGTGCGAGCAACAAAGAGATAAGCGCAAAATTCCATTTATTAACCTCTTCAATTCTTCATCCAAATAAAGTAAAATAAATGTTCTAAAATTTATATATTTTAGGGAGACGGATTTTGGAGATTAAAGTTATAGTTGGAAACATAGCTCAAATCGAAGCTGATGCCATTGTGGTAAACCTTTTTGAAGGTGTGGAACAACCGAGTGGCGCTACCGCTGCTGTGAATGAAGCTTTGGGTGGAGCTATTGGCTCTCTCATCAGTCGAGGTGAAATTAAGGGTAAGTTTGGGGAAGTTAGCATTGTCCATACATTTGGGAAACTGCCGGCTAGGATAGTTGCTATTGTAGGGTTGGGCAAGCGCCAGGAGTTTAATGTGGATAAAATTCGTGGGGTGGCCGGAGAATTTTGTCGGGCATTGCGTAAATTGAATTGCCACAAGATAGCTACAATACTCCATGGTGCTGGCATAGGTAGTGTTGAGCTTAAAGCTTCGGCTGAAGCAATAGCTGAGGGCGCTCTTCTCGGGCTTTATAGCTTCACCAAATATAAGAAGCCCGAATATGGAGATATCGAAGAAATGCTTATAGTGGTAAAAGAAAAAGAGGGGGTTTCGGTCCTGGAGTCGGCCATTGGCAAAGGGAAGCTGGTAGCTGAAGCTACCAGCCTAGCTCGAGATATGGTTAATGAACCAGCTAACTACATGACACCTAGCCAGATGGCTGAAGCAGCTAAAGAAATAGCTAGCAAATATAATTTAGAGTTCAAAGTCTTTGACCGGGATGACATGGAGGCGATGGGCATGGGAGCACTTCTGGGAGTGGCGAAGGGAAGCAACCAGCCCCCCAAGCTAATAACTCTCGCTTATAAAGGAGATGAACGCTCTGAAAAAGCCCTTGGCTTTCTGGGCAAGGGCATAACTTTCGATTCTGGAGGAATCTCCATCAAGCCCTCGGAGGGGATGGGTGAGATGAAGGATGACATGGCTGGTGCTGCTGCAGTTATGACAGCGATTGGGGCTATTGCTCAGTTGAAACTGAAGATTAACGTCACTGCCATTATTCCGGCTACCGAAAATTTACCCAGCGGCACCGCCCTGAAACCAGGTGATGTACTGAAGGCGATGAATGGCAAGGCCATAGAAGTGATAAGCACCGATGCCGAAGGAAGGCTTACCTTGGCTGATGCCCTGAGTTACGCTCAGAAACTTGGTTTGTCTCCCATAATAGATTTGGCTACTTTGACCGGAGCTTGTCGTGTTGCTTTAGGCACTCTTTATAGCGGTCTTTTCGGCAATGACCAGGACCTGATAGATAAAGTTCGCAAGGCTGCGGAAAGAACTGGCGAGAAGATGTGGCAAATGCCCATGCCTGAGGAGTATAAAGAGCAAAACAAGAGCGAAATTGCCGATGTTAAGAATACCGGCAACAGATATGGCGGAGCCATCACCGCTGCCCTCTTCTTGGCTGAATTTGTTGCCAATACCCCTTGGGTTCATATCGATATAGCTGGCACTGCTTTCTCGGCGAAGGAGAGTGGCTATATAGTAAAAGGGGCTACTGGAGTCGGCGTCAGAACTTTGGTCGAGTTAGCTTTGAGCGAAGCAAATAGTCAGGAGGCTATATGAAAGTAAAGTGGTTAGGCCATGCTTGTTTTTTGATTACCTCAAGGGATGGGCTGCGAGTAATCACCGACCCTTATGCTGTGGGTGGAGGTATCAATTATTCTCCCATCAAGGAAACTGCTGATGTCGTTATAGTTAGCCATGGACATGACGACCACAGTAATGTTTCCGCAGTACAAGGGAAACCTGAAGTGGTTAAGGGTAGCGGCAAAAAAACTGCCAAAGGTATTCAGTTTAAGGGCATCGCTAGTTATCATGATGCCGCTCAGGGCCAACAAAGAGGAGCTAACACCGTCTTTTGTTTCACCCTAGATGGTATAAAGCTTTGCCACCTAGGTGATTTAGGGCATGTGCTTGATCTAGAGCAAGCCACTGAAATTGGTGCCGTTGATATACTGTTTGTTCCTGTGGGTGGCTTCTACACCATTGATGCTCCCATAGCTAGCGAGGTATGTGACCAGTTAAAGCCGAAAATAGTTATTCCCATGCATTTTAAGACGTCTAAGTGTGCCTATCCCATAGCTGGTGTCGAGGATTTCCTTAAGGGCAAGAGAAATGTAAGAGAGGTAGGAGGTAGCGAAGTGGAGTTTGAGCTCGAAAAGCTCCCGACTGCCACCGAAATCGTGCTATTACAACCGGCTTTGTAGTTATTGAAATTTGATCACTGATATGAAGTCTATGATTGTCAAAGATTCGGATTTTGTGTTCACTCCTCCTCCCCAGCTGGCTTGGGCGAGACGAGTTTTAATCAAACCCTCTGCCGGTTATCCCTTGCCATACCCTGTGACTACAAGTCCCAAACTGCTGAATGCTATTATCAGAGGTATTAGAAAAATTAGTAATGCGGATATCCTCATTGCAGACGGGACTCCTAGCGGTGAATCGATTTACCCAATATATCAAGCTTTAGGATATAACTTTCATCACGTTCTTATGCTCGATATCAGGGATTCCATTTTTATAGAAGTGCAGAATCCTTTAACTCAATTCTATGCTGTGGAGAGTTTCTGGGTGCCCAATGTCGTGTTGCGCAGCGACTTCTTGATCAGTGTTACCCCCTTCAAAGTTAGCGGTCGCTCTGGTCATTTCAGTGTCGCCAACCTTTTGAGTCTGCTACCTGTGAGCAAGTATAAAAAAGGCAAGTCAGGTGGCTTGGGGACTCTGTATGAGTTAGGCATTGAGAAAGTCCTTGCTGACCTCTATTTCACCCTGCCCTTCGATTTGGGCATTATCGAAGCCCACCAAAAGTTTTTCTACACTGATGACCCCACGAAAGGGAAGGTGGATGATTACGGGAAGATCTTGGTTGGCGAACCCCATGAAATTGACCTTAAGGCTTCTCAAATAGCTGGAGTTGACTGCGAGCACTTAAAACTGATTAGTGGGGGCAGAGTTCAACTTGAGGACTAAGAAAATTTGCATTTTGAGTTATCATGTTGATTTTTGAGTTTTTCTCAATACCTTATACTAAAATTGTCGAACTGTCCCGAATAGTCTGACCAATCCACTTCAACTCTTGTGACCGAGGCTCCCGGCGGACCTGTCTTAAGTTGCTCTAGTAGTCTATCCAACTGTGGCTTCTCTCCTTCAGCTTGAACTTCTACTGCATTGCCGCTGGCAAGGTTGCGGACATAACCTTTTAGACTTAGCCTCCTGGCTATGTTTCGAACGAAGTAGCGAAAGTAAACACCTTGCACCCGCCCATAAACTATAGCGGAAAAACGTGCTACATCAGCCATTTCGTTACCCTGAGTTCCCTTCTTCATCCTCAGCATCCTCGTCATTCTGAACACATGCGAGGAATCTTTGCGGGATGGACTTTATCCAGCCGACTTAGCCCTGCTTCTTTGGTTGAAGATAATGCCTCCTGAAATTCTGTAGATGATATTCGCCGCCCTAAACTTGGAATTTGAAGAGCCTTGTAGCAGGGATGGTATTGGGCCATTATATTGACATAGGTGTCGCGGGAAATTTCTTTGCTGAGAAAATTCACTATCCCTTTCGTTCCCGCCAGACCGTGGGGTAAAACTAGATGGCGAACCAAGAGTCCTCGTTGAGCCACTCCCTCCTCGTTTATCTCTAGGTCGCCTGTTTGCTTATGCATTTCTTTGATGGCTGCTTTATTTACTTCAGGATAGTTCTCAATGCCCGACAACTCTCTAGCAGTCTCCTCGTCGTCATATTTCATGTCCGGCATATAAATATCAACAATGCCGTCGAGTATCCTCAGGGTCTCCACCGAGTCATAGCCACCGCTGTTGTATACCAAGGGGAGATGTAAGCCGGATTCTACTGCTAGCTCCAAGGCTTCCAGAATTTGAGGGACTACGTGGGTTGGAGATACCAAGTTTATGTTGTGGCATCCTTTAGCTTGAATGGAGAGCATTATGTAAGCTAGCTCTTCTTTATTCACCTTCTGCCCTTCGCCTAGTTGGCTGATGGAATAATTCTGGCAGAATAGACATCTAAGGTTGCAGTTAGTGAAAAATATAGTGCCCGAACCATGTCTGCCCACCAACGGGGCTTCCTCGCCGAAGTGAGGTCCATAGCTGGACACCATTGCTTCGCGGGGTGTGCGGCACTTGCCTATATCGCCAGCCAGTCGATTCACACCACATCTGCGAGGGCAGACGGAGCAACTCTCAAGCAAAGATAAAGCCGCCTCTACCCGTTCCCTCAGCTTGCCACTGTGGTAAAGCTCCAGGTAAGCTGCCAATTAGCTATTCCTCGTATTCCTCAGCGGGCTTCCTCTTTTTCTTGATTACCTCCACCTCCAGCTGTGGCACGAGTTCCGAAATCGGTTTGCTTTTCTGCGCCCCCTTCTTGGGTTTCTTTGGCTCTCGCCGTCTATAGTCTCGTCTCCCCATGGTTGCACCTCAGTTTTTTCCAAGCTGCTTTTGCAGCTTGGCTCTCAGCAACTTTCTTACTCCTCCCTGTCCCACTACCCAGTGCCTCCCCTTCGACCAAGATTTCGGCGGTAAATTGCTTGTTGTGGTCAGGACCGGTAGCTTCCACCAAGCGGTAAACTGGCGTTGGCTTCTTTTGTCCCTGGATGAGCTCTTGCACTAATGCCTTGTAGTTTGGGGTTGTCTTTCCAACTTTTATTTTTTCCAATTCCGTCTTGAGCTGTCTGAGAATAAATCTTCGGGCTTTGGCTAGCCCCTGGTCTAAATATAAAGCACCAATCAGTGCTTCCATAGCGTTTGCTAAGTTACTCGTCTTCGCCCTTCCTCCGTTTGCTTCCTCACCTCGTCCTAACAAAAGCCAGTCACCAAGCTTGAGCGAAGAAGCTAGATCAGCCAAAGTATCACGGCAAACTAGAGAAGCACGGAGCTCAGTTAGCTCTCCCTCAGGTAGTTTGGGAAACTCTTCATACAGCTTTTCCGTTACAATGAAGTTAAGTACGGCATCACCAAGAAATTCTAAACGCTCGTTGCTAGGCCAGGCGAAGTCGGGATTTTCGTTAAAATAAGATGAATGCACGAAAGCTTGCTCCAGTAAAGATTCCCGGCGGAAAGATATTCCTAAGTTCTTCTGGCAATCATTCCAATCGATCATTTCTGAAATCAAGTATAGCAACAAAGCTTAGCCATCTCAACCTGTCGCTCTCCTACAAATGCTCGTGCTGTCAGGTAGACAATTATCTCCGAGCCCGACGCACTTGATGTTAAGGTTTCCAATGTTACGCAGAAAAGCATTTCGGAGCTTGAAAGACTTGTATGCCTGCTAGCTGGTCTGGGTACAGATCGGGGGAATGCGCCCAGACCATGGTTTTGCCTTTTCTAGTTGACCGGCCAAACGGAATAATGTGGCTTCGTCACCATATCGGCCAACAAATTGCATGCCAATAGGCAATCCATCATCGTTCCAGTGGAGTGGAACTGACATGGCTGGCTGACCTGTAACATTAAACAACGGCGTGTAAGGTATGAATCCGAAGACGTGTTGGGCAAGGACGTCTATCCCGCTGAGCGTGCTGATCAACCCACCGGCGTTGAGACGACCCAGCAACTTCATGGCCACAGCTCGTATCCCTTTCGGTTGAAGCTCACCTGTGGCCACAGGTGGCATGGCCAACGTTGGCGTCAGCAGGACATCGTACTTTTTGAAAAACTCACCAATTTGTCGAGCTGTAAGTTGGGCCAGGTTAAGAGACTTGGAAAACTCGGGCGCCCGGCACTGCTTGCCAAGCAAGCCGAGTGCCCATGTGCTAGGTTCAAAATCCTTAAACGAAGCTTTACGGTTCAATCGAACCTCGCCTTCCTCAATTGTGGCTCTAGTTTCGACACAGACTATTGTCAGAAAAGCCTTGGCAAAGGCTTTGCCGTCTATTTGAGGTGCTGCTTCTACTACCTCGTGGCCGAGATCCTGGCATAGTCTAGCCGTCGCCTCTAGACCCTTCACACAATCTTTGTCAACAATGCCACCAAGAAAAGGCTCTGAGGTAAAGGCAATTCGTAACTTTCCCGGGTCAGTGCCAACTTCATTCAGGAAGGAGCGGGCCGGTGGCACGGCATAGTAAGGAGCTCCGACATCTGGTCCGGCGGTGGCATCAAGCATGGCAGCGCTATCGCGAACCGAGCGGGTCAAAACGTGGTCACAAGTTAAGCCACGCCAGGCCTCACCAAAATCAGGGCCTATTGGGTTGCGACCCCGAGTTGGCTTGAGACCAAACACACCGCAGCAAGAGGCCGGTATTCGGATCGAACCGCCACCGTCACTGGCATGAGCCAAGGGCACCATGCGTGCGGCAACCGCGGCGGCTGAGCCACCGCTGGAACCACCCGGAGTGCGGGCCAGATTCCAGGGGTTGTTGGTCGGGCCAAACAGCTCTGGCTCGGTTATCGGCACCAGCCCGAACTCTGGCGTGTTAGTCTTGCCAACAACGATGATGCCCGCTGCCTTAAACCGCGTGACCAGCTCACTATCATGGTCTGGTACAAAGTCCTTAAAGAACCGACTGCCATTCGTTAGGGGGGCTCCGGCATAAGCCATCAGGATATCTTTCATCAGGAAGGGGATGCCTTTGAAAGGACCATCTGGCAAGTCTCCATCGGCAGCTTTTCGAGCCGGTTCATACATCTTGTGGATTACCGCATTAAGTTGTGGATTGAGCTTTTCGATATGACTTATTGCCTCTTCAACTAGCTCGCTCGGCTTGACCTCTTTCCTTCGCACGAGCTCAGCCAGACCGAGGCCATCATAGTTGCCATAGTCACTGAAGCCATTCATCATAACCCCTCTTGATTACTGTCACAGAGGCTGTTCAAAAATGTAGTTGCTCAATTCATTGGGCGATTGTGCTTGACGAATCAAGCAACCACAGGAATGTAGAAACATCATATCACTTCGAACTGCGCCATGGCAATCACCGGTTATTGGAAGCTTGTTCGCATAAAAATGAGCTAACATTTGCCTTCAATCGGGAGGCCTTTCGTCACTTTCACTTGGCATATTTCTACCAAATTAGTCTCCCTGTTGTCCTTCCCAGGTCCAGCCTCCATCTCTCTTTGGGGCTTGCTTCCTTCAATGTTATAATAGCTCTTGACCCCCATGGATATCTTAGCCACGCTTAATCCCGCCCAGAGAGAAGCTGTGGAGGCCATCAAAGGGCCTGTACTTATCCTGGCCGGACCCGGCAGCGGCAAGACTAGAGTGATTACCCATCGGGTCGCTTACCTAGTTAAACTCTGCGGCATTAGTCCTCACCACATTATGGCGGTTACCTTTACCAACAAGGCCGCCCGAGAGATGAGAGAAAGATTAGAACATCTCCTGGGACAAGCTCTAGAAGCTTTAACTTTAGGCACTTTTCATGCCATTTGTGCTCGAATTCTCCGCCGTGAGGGCAAAGCTATCGGGCTTGAGTCGAGCTTTGTTATCTACGATGAAGATGACCAGTTAAGGTTGATGAAACAAGTTCTGGAAGAATTGAATCTTGACCCCAAGCAATATGCTCCTCAGGCTCTACGCTCAACTATTGGCGCTGCTAAGAGCCGTCTAATTAGTCCTGAGGACTACGCCCAGTGGGTTAACAGCTATTTTGAAGAGGTAGTCCATAGAGTATATCAAAGGTACCAAGAATTACTTAGCCAGGGTCAGGCGGTGGATTTCGATGACTTATTGATGAAAACGGTGCAGTTATTCCACGACCATCCTCAAATCCTTAAAAGATACCAGTCAAGGTATGTTCATATTCTGGTTGACGAATTCCAGGACACCAACATCGCCCAGTATGAATTGATGAAGCAGCTAGCTGAAAAATACCGAAATCTGTGTGTGGTTGGTGACCCTGACCAGTCTATTTATTCCTGGAGATTTGCCGACTTAAGGAATATCCTGAGCTTTGAGAAGGATTACCCCGAAGCCAAAGTGGTGTTTTTGGAGCAGAATTATCGCTCCACCAAGACAATTTTGGAGGTAGCTTCAGATGTCATCTCAGCCAATGTGCTGCGCAAGCCTAAAAAGCTATGGACAGAAAATGATGATGGAGCCCCGGTAACCGTTATCGAAAGCTATAATGCCGACGAAGAAGCCCAATCTGTAGTCAACGAGATAGAGAAGCTGATTGGCCAAGAACAAATATCCCTTAAAGATTGCGCCGTCATGTACCGGGTTAATGCTCAATCACGAGCCTTAGAGGAAACTTTTCTAAGGTATGGTGTGCCTTATAAGCTTGTTGGCGGCACCCGCTTTTACCAGAGGCAAGAAGTTAAAGATGTTATTGCCTACCTCAGAGTTATCCATAATCCCCAGGACAACGTCAGTTTGACTCGAATCATAAATGTGCCCGGCAGAGGCATTGGACAAAAGACCATTAGCACGCTCCAATCCTGGGCAAAAGTTCATGATACCTCCCTTTTCGAAGCTTTGAAACAGCTGAGTCACAATGTCACTGCGCATCCCGATTCTGCCGGGACGAAGCAATCTCTTTCTCCGCGCATTGTCCAGGCCTTGGCGGGATTCGATGCGCTTATGGTTAAGCTCACTGCCCAGAGCCATGAGCTAAATCTTCCCGGTCTACTGGATAAGATATTTGAGCACACCGGATATAGAGAATACATTCTGAACAAGGAGGATGGAGAGGAGAGATGGGAGAACATAACGGAGCTGCGCAGTGTTGCCAGCGAATATGATGAACTCTCCCCTGAAGAGGCTTTAACCGCATTTTTGGAAAAAGTAAGCTTGGTATCGGACATAGATGAACTGGATGAGAAAGCTGATGCTGTGACCCTGATCACTTTGCACCAAGCTAAAGGATTGGAATTCCCCGCGGTTTTTATTGTTGGCTTGGAGGAAGGGATTCTCCCCCACAGGAAATCTTTTGACGACCCTGAACAAATGGAAGAGGAGCGTCGTCTTTGCTATGTGGGAATAACCAGAGCTAAGAAGCGCCTCTACATTTTACGCAGTTATCGCCGGAGCTTATTCGGCGGCAGCACGGCAAACCCACCGTCACGTTTTCTTCAGGACATCTCACCTCACCTAATAAGCCCAAGGGGATTATGGGAAGAAAGCCCGACTCCTGTAGCTAGTGCCTACTCCCAGCCTTCGCCTCAGCCTCTTAGCACTCTAGCGCTAAAGGTCGGTGACCATGTCCGCCACAGCAAATTTGGCGCCGGTATAGTAATGAATTGTAGTCCCACAAGGGATGACCAGGAATTGACCGTAGCCTTTGAAGAAGCGGGGGTTAAGAAGCTCCTGGCCAGCCTGGCACCCCTGGAAAAAATTGAGAAAGATTTCGATTTTTCCTCATAAACTATTGACAAAATACACGAAACCGTGTAAAATAGAAACTAAGATAGCAACGATTTGAGGCTTAGGGAGGGCTAGCATGACAGACATGCCTAAAGTTATAGGTGGAATTCTGGATAGAATCTTCAAAGACCCTGAAGTAAAGCACGGGCTTAAGATTTTCTCGTCTGCAGATCTAATGAAACTCAATATCTTTGAGGAGGATGGGAAGTCCTTTATCAAATGTCCAGTCTCGGATAGAAAGAAAGTCGCAAAGCCAGAGGAAGTCATCCGCCAGCTTACCATCAACAGACTCATCGATGACCTTCACTATCCCTTGAAGCGGCTCGATGTAGAAGTGCCCATAAAGATGGGCTCCACGTATGCCAGCAAGAAAGCTGACATAGTGGTCTATGGGGAGGACAGTAAAGAAAATCCCTATATTATCATTGAGGTTAAGAAGCCCCTTCGTAAAGATGGGCTGGAGCAGTTGCACTCCTATATGAATGCTACAGGCGTTTACTACGGTGGCTGGCTCAA
>Ga0209636_10005352_pt1 | contig 13102 bp, 10 predicted proteins | sample DeeMarSWOR152_54_FD_187464 | JGI IMG/M metagenome (GOLD analysis project Ga0209636, IMG submission 187464) | Marine sediment microbial communities from White Oak River estuary, North Carolina - WOR-1-52-54 (SPAdes) (version 2) | ecosystem: Environmental > Aquatic > Marine > Intertidal zone >...
GAAATTACCTTGAAAAAGTCAAGTACTTTTTTGGATTTATTTATATTATTTTCAAATTGTTATGTGAAATATTGATAAAAATCAACAGAATCATACATATTTCTTTATTCATGTTCTATAAAATGAAAATTATGTGTTTCTTCTATCCCTTTGAGTCGTTGTGGTTGAAATAAAAATCAGGTAGTCGGATCGGTTTAAGATAAAAATTAATCCATTAAAGTGCAATAATTTTTTGTATAAATAAGAAATTACCGGATTTATTTCTTGACTTTTATTATTTGATTCAATAGATTTATGAGACAGGATAACAAGATTTTTCAGAATTTACAGGATTGAATTATTGAAGGATTTTCTATTTAAAAATAAGCTAATCAAAGCGATACAGGAAGCAATTTGGATTGCTGGCATAGCCTCACTTCTGGGATTAGTGCTCAATATTTTTCATCCAAAGGGTGTTCAAATAACCAGCAAACGCCCCTCGTTGAAATTTGCTCCTGATACGGTTCTGGCTCAGGATTTACCTGGCGTGTCTGTTACGCTAAATGGATCCCAAACGAATGAAAACAAAACCGAGACGTTGAAACCGCTGCTCATCACAACAGCCCAGGTGCTTCAGCTAAAACAGAACGCTCAAGGATTAATTCTCGATGCCCGAGCCAGGACTGAATTTTTAAACGCCCATATTCCAGGCGCACAAAATTTACCATATAAAAACTTATCTGAATGCAAGACAAAATTAGATTCATTACCGCAAGATATCTGGTTGATCTGCTATTGTAATGGACCGCCATGCGACCAGGCTGAATTATTAGCTCATGAGTTGATTATTGCAGGATACGAATTGGTTGCAGTCTACTTCGATGGCTTAAGTGGTTGGAAAAATTCAGGTAACGAGGTTGATGGGAAGGAGGTAGATAAGAATGAAAAGTAAAAGCTGGGATCGACTGATTCTGCTATTAAAATGGTTGGTCGCTGCACTTTTTATCTTTGCTGGAATCAGTAAAATTTTAAACCCGGATAACTTTGCCAGAGATATTGATAATTATCGCCTTCTCCCCTATCTTCTGGTTACCCTGATGGCTATCATCTTACCCTGGCTCGAAGTCTTGTGTGGCATCTTTGTTATTGTTGGGAGATGGCAAAAAGGCGCAGCATTTGCTTTACTTGTTTTAGCCTTCATGTTTTTAATCGCTATCAGTTCTGCCTTCGCTCGCGGGTTGGATATTACATGTGGTTGTTTTTCCATGACCATCGAGGGGACGAAAATCGGATATACACGATTAATCGAAGATATTATTTTGTTTGGATTGATCATACTAATAAATATAAAAGAATTGAGGGAAGGGGCGTAGGGTATAATGGTATAGGGTATAAGGTATATGGATATATATACAGGCATAGGTTTATAAGAAAATACTTCCTTTCTATTATTTATAAACCTTTATACTCTATATCCTATAACTTTATACCCTTATATCCCTTATACCCTCATCGTTACCCATATCTTGGGTTCTGGACACAGGGAAAAGAAAATCAGGGCAAATAATATGATTACAAAGGATATTTTATGAATTATGAATAAGGAACGATTTGTTTTAACTCATTCCCCCAACCCCCTTCTCTTATAAAGAGAAGGGGGAGTTTGGCTATATTCTATAATAAAACAATAGGTTACTCCCCCTCTCTTTTCAAGAGAGGGGGTCGGGGAGTGAGTTAAAAATGGACGATTTCTTAAATAAATTCCTTAGAACTAAACCGGGAGGAAAAACGATGCTTAAAAAAAATCATCCAATCTTTTTTCTTTTTCTATCCTTATTTCTATTTTGTCTGATATTCACTCCTAAATTATATGCTACAGTAGGTAAGGCAAATCAAACCTTTAAAACCCCAGCCAATCATCCTACCGGCATGACCTTCGACGGAAAATATATCTGGTTGGCTGATGGAGGGACGTACCGGATCTATCAAATTGATCCCAAAGATGGCAAAATACTGAAGACAATCAAATCCCCTGGCTTCGATCCCAAAGGACTTGCCTGGGATGGAACATTGCTGTGGTGCGTCGATGCTGGAGAAGGCTGGATTTATGGAATCAATGTCCAAACCGGCATTGCTGAAAAGTTGCTTGAATCCAATTCCCCCGATCCAATCGGATTGGCTTTTGATGGAGAATTCCTGTGGCTGGTCGATAACAAGGAAAAGAAACTGCTCAAAATTAACCGCATCGACGGCATGATGCATGAGAACATTCCCGCCCCTTCAGGCAAATCAAAAGGCATGACCTTCGATGGCAAATATATCTGGGTGGCTGACAATGGCGATGACATGCTCTATCGAGTTGATCCAGCTTCGGGCCAGGTGGTTACCTTTATGCCGTCAATCGGTCCGTATCCCTACGGACTCTGCTGGGATGGAAAGACACTGTGGTGTTCGGATTTCCAGAAAAGTGAAATTTATCAACTTGATTTAGAGGATAAAGAATTTGTTTTCAAAAAAGATCCAAAAGAATACCAGTGGGAAGCGATACATGATTTCAGCAATTACGGTCCCGATGTGGTGGATGAACTGAATAGTTATATCGCCATTCCCATTAACTTAGATAATCAAGAAATACTTGGCGAAATTCAATATGAACCTCAGCCCAAAGATTTTGTCGTGGATTGCTGGGGACAGAAATTTGCTCATTTTCATTTCAAGGATATTGCACCAGCTACTTTCTTAAAACCCAAAATGAAACTCAATGCAAAACTTTATCACACCGAATATGTCATTTTTCCAGAAAAAGTCGGCAAATTAGAGGAGATTCCCAAAGAGATCAAGGAAAAATATCTTGCCGATGGATTGAAATACAACATGAATAATCCCATCATTCAACAAGCAGTGAAACAGGCAGTGGGAAATGAAAGACATCCGTATTGGATGGTCAGAAAAATTTTTGATTATATCTGTGAAAAAATCGATTACAATTTAAAACCGTTGGGCGGTTGGAATCCAGCACCGACCGTTTTGAAGAGAGGGACCGGTTCTTGTAGTGAATATACTTTCATTTTTATTGCAATATGCCGTGCCAGTGGACTTCCAGCCAGATATGCCGGTTCCATTGTCGTCCGAAGTGAAGATAAAGGGATCGATGACGTGTGGCACCGCTGGGCAGAAGTGTATTTACCAAACTATGGCTGGATTCCGGTTGATGTATCTGCCGGTGATTCACCGATACCTGCCCAGCGAGCCAGAAAGATTGGTGTGCTTCGGAATAGATATTTAATTACAACAAAAGGCGGCGGTGATTCGGAGTATCTGGAATTTTACTATAACTTTAATGCCAGATGGAAAACCGAGGGGAAGTGTAAAATTTATTCTAAACACTATGGGGAGTTTACACCGATTGAATAAATAGGTAATCGGGTAACTGGGTAATTAGTATCTGTCCGAAAACTGAATGTTTATTCTTGTTGGGTATAATATATTGCGGTCAGGGAACGCGACTACCCAATACATGGATAGTAGCTGTCCCTGACAGCGACTTTTCAAACAGACACTAATTGGTGTCTGTCCGAAAACTGAATGTTTATTCTTGTTGGGTATAATATATTGCGGTCAGGGAACGCGACTACCAAATACATGGATAGTAGCTGTCCCTGACAGCGACTTTTCAGACAGACACTAATTAGGTAATATCCTGATTACCTAATCCACTAATTACCTAATTACCTTATACCTTCTTAACTTGAAATGACAACACCATTAAAAGTATACTGAAAAAGTAAATCTTAACAAGTATACGATCAGGAATATGAGTACTTACATTCTCATGAAAATCCTCGAATCCGCTCCCTCTCGATATGATAAAGGGATTCGATTACTCACCTTTGGTAAATTAGATAGCATTTATGATCGTTTAACTTCTCATATTCATCAGGGGCAACGAGTTCTCGATATTGGGTGTGGCACAGGTGCTTTGAGTTTGAGAGCAGCACAGAAAGGCGCGACTGTCCAAGCAATCGATGTCAATCCCCAGATGCTGGAAATTGCAAAGCAGCGAGCAGAGGATGTCGGGCTCTCTTCAAAAATAGAATTTCTTGAAATGGGCGTTGCAGAGCTTGGAGATGAACCGGCTGAAAGTTTTGATGTTGTAATGAGCGGACTCTGTTTCTCAGAACTAACAACTGCTGAATTAAATTATACGCTAATACAGTCAAAAAGAATCCTGAAACCAGGGGGGTTGTTGCTCATTGCCGATGAAGTCAGTCCCAGGGGAATCTTGAATAGAATTTTCGTGTTATTCATCAGAATTCCATTATTGATTATCACACATATTTTCACCGGGACGACGACTCGTGCGATCAAAGACTTGCCCCAAAAAATAACAGCTTCAGGATTTTTCATTCATTTGATTCGTTTAAATAGATTAAGAAATTTCATTGAGATTGTTGCCAAAAATCCAACTGTAGGACAAATTTCCAATTTGTCCTACAATTATAATTGAGATTTCAGAATGGAATGGTTTACATATATCATTATCAATATCTTCGAAACCTTACTCAGGTTCATTCCCTTCCCCTGCAAAACAGGTATCATTCGGATCGGCAATCCGGATAGAAATTCACCCGTTTTTCTTACTGTTAATTTCCATCTAACAGTTACCAGGGTGAAACGAGCATTAAGCGGTTTGGATGCTTACCTGCTCGTTGCCAATAGCCGGGGAATTAATGTCTGGTGCGCAGCGACAGGCGGACTCTTTACCAATCATGACGTCATTTCTGTTCTAAAAGTCAGCGGTATTGAAGATCTGGTTGATCACCGAAAGGTGATTCTTCCCCAATTAGCGGGAACTGGTGTCGAAGTCATTACCATTAAAAAGAAGACTGGCTGGAAAGTGATTTGGGGACCGGTTTATGCAAAAGATATTCCTGATTTCCTGGAAAATAATCTCAAAAAAGATATGTCAATGCGAAAAACGAAATTCGATTTTACGCAACAGATCGAAATGGCAGTGGCATGGGCGTTCCTGATTTCACTCATATTAAGCCTTATTCTTATACCAATCTGGAAACAAGCCATATTATCGTTCAATATTTTAACCTGGACGTTTTCCTTACTGATTTTTATATCATTTCCATTTTACAGGAAATATTTTCAATCCAATAAAAACTTTAGCAGGGGTGGATTTCAGCTAATTTCGTGGCTTATTCTCATAATTGGTCTTATTGGCTACGGTCTTTTTATCAATCCTTTACCGGTGGGAATAACGATTCGCTGGGGAATCCTTTTATCCATAGTTATCTTCGCAATCACAATTGATATTTTGGGCTGTACCCCAATCTTCAAAAGTGGCTTTCACACTGACCGACTGTTAAAAGTAACTTTGGATGAAAATAAATGCAAAGGCGTCGGGTTCTGTCAACAGGTTTGTCCTGGCGATTGTTTTGAAATAGATAAAAATAAAAAGATCGCTACCATTCCACGCCCTGAAAATTGTGTCCATTGTGGCGCCTGTATTGCCCAATGTCCCTGCGATGCGTTGTATTTCCAGAGTCCCAAAGGGGAAATACTCACGCCTGAATCGATTCGGAAGTATAAGTTGAATTTGATGGGGAAACGGTTGGCGAAAATTAAAATTTAACTTTTAAAATACACTTTTACCAATCGATGACTCTGTTGATTTAATATCAATGAATAGCAAAATTCCACAATATATTGGTTAGAAGCAGTCCCTGAATGCTGCATATTGTGCTCGAAACAAAAAAATGGCACTAAATCAACAAGGTCATCGATTAACCATCAAATAAATGAATGTAGTAGTGGAATAATGGAATACAGGACGATTTATCCAATAATAAAATCAACCATAAAAATCCCTTGATAAAATTGAATTTTTATTCTAAATTAAATTTAATTGAATCAAGACAGAACCAAAAAGAAATAGAACGCGCATTGAACAGATTAGACGGATTAAAACCGATTTTTTTAATAATCATAACCGATCCGTTTTAATCGGTTCGATCAATTAAATCCGAGTTCCATTACATCTTTATCCGTTAGGCAAAAATAGTTATACTCGTTATGGATTAGAATTTCAAACTTGCTGTCATTCCTGCGAATGAGATCGAAGGAAGTGCCCGGAGTACAGGAATCTCCTTATTTACAAACAATTAGGAGATGCCTGTATGCACAAGCATGATATGAAAAAACAACCTGTTATACTTATGGCTATTCAAAACTTTCAATATCAAAAGGCATAATTCATGAAATCCTCGGCCATTGCCCATTCAAACATCGCGCTGATAAAATACTGGGGTCGCTCCCGAGAGCATGATCCCAATCTCAACATCCCTTTGAACGATACGGTGAGTATGACGAAATACGGTCTCACTGATGGGATTCATTTACAAACGCATACAACAATTGAACTTTCTCCTGATTATGATAAAGATATTGTTACTGTTGAAGGACAGGAAATAACTGGCAGACATCTGGAGCGAATCATTCGAGTCATCGATCATTTGAGAGCATTGGCAAATATTGATTATCCGTTTAAAATGGTGAGCCAGAATGATTTTCCAACCCAGGCGGGATTAGCGTCATCGGCTTCAGCATTTGCAGCATTAGCAATCGCTGCTGCGAATGCACTTGGTCTCAAATTTTCCAGAGAAGACCTTTCAAAAATCGCCAGATTGGGCTCAGGATCGGCAGCTCGGTCGATTCATGGCGGATTTGTCTATTGTCATAAAGGAAGTTCACATGAAACTTCTTTCGCTGAGCAAATTTGTACCCGTGATTGTTTTGATATGAATGCCGTTATCGCAATCGTCGATATGGGTAAAAAAGAAATAACTTCGGACGAAGGTCATAACCTGGCACATACCAGTCCGTTTAATCATATTAGAATTCAGAAATCTCAACAACAGGCAAAGAAAATCAAAAAATTGATTCTGGAAAATGATTTTAATGCCGTCGGGCAAATGGCAGAGGCTAATTGTCTCTACATGCATTCGGTAATGATGACTTCACAACCATCATTATTCTATTGGCAGTCGGCTACTTTGAATATTATCAAAACGATTCAGAAATTGAGAATAGAGGGTCTCCCCTGCTATTTCACCATCGATGCGGGACCGAATGTGCATTGCTTGTGTCAGTCAAAGAATATGCATGAACTTCAAAAATTGATTGAACAAATTGATGGAGTTGAAAAGACGATTCTGGTCAGACCAGCGGATGATGCTTATGTGACTAAAGAACATTTGTTTTAGGGAATTGGGTAATGAGGTAATTTGGTAATAAGGTAATATGGAAATATGGTCGTGAGGCACTAAGGAATGATGGAATATTGGAATGATAGAATAATAAACTGTAAATACAGAACATTAATTTAAAAAAGGAAAAAATATGAAAGAATTTGTTATTCTGGTCGATGAGAATGATAATGAAATTGGGATAGAAGAAAAAATGAAAGCCCATGAGGACGCTAAACTACATCGTGCGTTTTCTATTTTTATCTTCAATTCTCGGGGTGAAATGTTACTACAACAACGGGCATGTAAAAAATATCATTCTGGCTGCTTGTGGACCAATGCCACATGTAGTCATCCCAGACCTGATGAAAACGTAGAGCAGGCCGCCCATCGGAGACTCCATGAAGAGATGGGCTTTGATACGGAATTAAAAAAAGCATTTCATTTCATCTACAAAGCTGAATTTGATCACGGCTTGACGGAACATGAATTTGACCATGTGTTTATTGGGCAATACGATGGTCCGATAAATTTAAATTCGGAAGAAGCTGAAGATTCTAAATGGATAGATTTAGAAACGCTGCAAAAAGACATAAAAGATAATCCTGAAAATTATACCGTCTGGTTTAAAATCGCTTTTAATAAAGTTTTGGATCTTGTAGAAGAAAAGAATACCAGATGAACTTCTTCCCTGATGCTAATGTTGAAACAGATGATTTATTTTAGTAATAAATCTGTTTGTAGAATAGATATTGTATAACTTTTTTAGCACTTTGTACGAAGATATAAATATGTCTCAAACACCACCAATCATTACCGACCTCGTTAAAAAATTCGAGCGCAACATCCACGAGTACCGAAATCCAAAATACAATGAAACGCTCATTCGAGTCGAATTTGTCAATCCCTTCTGGAAGTCGCTGGGCTGGGATGTGGATAATGAAAAAGGCTATGCCATGGCTTATCGGGATGTGATTCATGAGGATGAATTGAAAGTCGGCAGGACGACGAGAGCACCCGATTATGCTTTTCGTGTAGGGGGGAGGCGGATATTTTTTCTGGAGACCAAAAAGCCTGCCGTCGATCTAAAACACGATCCTGCTGCTGCCTTTCAACTGAGACGCTATGCCTACAGCGCCAAATTGCCGGTCTCGTTGCTCACCGATTTTGAAGAATTGATTGTGTACGACTGCCGCATCAAGCCAGCCATCACCGATAAACCGCATATCGGCAGAATGATGTATTACACTTTCCAGGAATATACTGAAAAATGGGAGGAAATCAGCAGCATCTTCTCCAAAGAAGCTGTGATGCAGGGCGCTTTTGATCGGTTTATTGAGGATACCCAGGATAAGCGTCCCCGGGCGGAAATTGATCGCGATTTTCTCAATGACCTAGATAAATGGCGCATCGAGCTGGCTCGGAATATTGCCTTGCGCAATCCTGAGCTAACCGAGCGGGAATTGAACTATGCGGTGCAACTGACCATCGACCGATTGATTTTCTTCCGGATGTGCGAGGATCGGGATATTGAGCAGTATGAGACGTTGATGACGCTGCTCAATGGCAATCAAATTTACCGTCGGCTGGTGAAATTATATTACAAGGCCGATCATCGTTATAATTCAGGGCTTTTTCATTTTGAAGAAAAAGATGGACCGCATCCAGACATTCTGACTCCCAAACTGGAAGTTGATGATAAAATTCTCAAACAAATTATAAGTGAATTGTACTATCCCAAATGTCCCTATGAATTCAGCGTGCTGCCTGTGGAAGTGTTGGGCAATGCGTATGAGCAATTTTTGGGCAAGCGGATCACGCTCACCGAAGGGCATCGGGCACGGATTGAGGAAAAGCCTGAGGTGCGCAAGGCTGGCGGGGTTTATTACACGCCCCAGTATATCGTTGATTACATTGTGAAAAATACGGTGGGCAAGCTATGTGAGGGCAAGACGCCTCGTGACGTGAGCGAACTGCGCATTCTCGATCCTGCCTGTGGCTCTGGCTCTTTCCTGCTGGGTGCTTACCAGTATTTGCTGGATTGGCATGTGAATTGGTATCGTAGTGAGTATGAGCGGACGGGGGAAGTTGCGCGTAGCGCGTCGGGCGTGGCGCATGGCGTAAAAACTCGGGGCAAAAAAGTGAAGCGGAAGGGTGAGGCGCAGGCGGTTTTTCAGGGCAAAGGCGGCGAATGGTATCTCACCACGGCTGAGAAAAAGCGGATTCTGACCAATAATATTTTCGGCGTGGACATTGACGCCAATGCGGTGGAAGTGACCAAGCTGTCGCTGCTGCTGAAAGTGCTGGAGCATGAGACCAGCGAGACGCTGAACCAGCAGCTTGGCTTGTGGAAGGAACGGGCATTGCCAAATTTAGAAAGCAATATTAAATGCGGCAATTCGCTGATCGGCACGGATTTTTATGAGGGCAGGCAGGCGGGATTTTTTAATGAGGAAGAGGCATTGCGGGTCAATGCGTTTGATTGGGAGCGGGAGTTTCCTGAGATTTTTGCCAGAGGTGGATTTGATGCGGTGATTGGGAATCCGCCGTATGTTCGGCAAGCATTATTTAGTCAATATAAAGATTACTTTCAACACAGGTTTAAAGTTCATCACAACGTTGCTGATCTATATTCATATTTTATAGAAAAAGGTTTTGATATGTTGAAAAATGGCGGTCATTTTAGTTATATTGTCTCGAACAAATGGATACGTGCAAATTATGGAAAACCTCTGCGTCAATGGTTAAGACAACAAAATATCGAAGAAATCATTGATTTTGGTGATTTGCAGGTTTTCAAAGGAGCAACAACTTACCCATGCATAATAAAAGTTATAAGGGCCCCTACTAAAGCAATGTTTCGATTCGTTCAACTTGAGACGTTAAAATTTCAAAATTTGAGTGACCATATATCATTAAAGTGGAATGAAGTTAATCAAGAAAACTTAGATGATGAAGGTTGGGTCTTTGCAACGAAATTAGAATTTCAGCTAATTGATACAATTAAATCCAAAAGTATCTCATTGAAAGATTATCTTAAAAAAGATATTTATCGAGGTATTCTGACAGGATTAGATAAAGCGTTTGTGATTTCAAAAGAAAAAAGAGATTATTTCTTAAAAAAGGATAATAAATACAATCAATTTATAAAGCCTTATTTAATTGGGAAAGATATTCAAAGATATAAATACATGCAAGAAGACAAATATGTTATCTTAATACCAAAAGGATGGACTAAATTAAATTGTGACAAAAATAAAACTGAATGGAATTGGTTTAAGGAAAATTTTCCAGAAATTGCAGATCATTTATATCCGAAGAGGGAATTGGCTGAGAAAAGATATGACAAAGGAGATTATTGGTGGGAATTGAGAGCTTGTGATTATTACAACGTTTTTGAAAATCCCAAAATTATCTATTTGAAATTTCAGGTACGTCCAAATTTTACAATTGATTCTACAGGATCATATCCCAACAGTGCTGCATTTGTCATTCCAACTCAAGATTTATTATTGTTAGGAATTTTAAATAGCAAGTTGGGTTGGTATTTAATCAAAAAAAACTGTACTCAAATTCAAAATGGTTATCAGCTTATTTGGAAATATTTTTCTAAGGTACCAATATGCAAAATTGAAGCAAAAGATACAGAAAAGAAGGAAATACTTGTTGGTCTGGTGGAACAAATATTAGGTATGAATAAGAAATATTCATTAACAAAAGATCCACATACTAGAGAACTACTTCAGCGCCAAATCGACGCCACCGACCGCCAGATCGACCATCTTGTTTACCAGCTTTATGGGTTGACGGAGGAGGAGATAAGGATTGTGGAGGGGAATGTATGAAAACCGCCTGCGAATGAATCCTCCTGTGGCGGACAGGTCCGCAGGCTAAGAGATGGAAAAACGCTAAAGCGTTTTGTATTGGAAATTGGTTTTGGGGTTCAATATTAGCGTTGTTTACAATGCTTGCATGTCTCAGCCTGTTGATTCATCAACAGGTGAAGGTGTTTGATGATAATGCTTTGCCAGATCGACCAGCTTGTTTACCAGTTTTATGAGTTAACAAAGGAGGAGAAAAAAATTGTAGAAGAAAATGGATAAAACCAAAAAAGGAGCAAAAAAAATGGCATTAAAACCACCTTCCAAATTAGTCAAGACTGTGCGGGATTTGATTTATTGGCTTTATGCGGAGCTTATTGCCAGGGCGGCAGGATTTAAAGATAATTATGGCTTTGTGATTTCTCGCTACAAGAAATTAAAATCAGGAGAAATGACCTGGTCATCTTCGATTCGAGATCATCTCAAAGAATGGGAAAAAGGAAAAGTATGCGTCTATTGTGGATCGGAAAAAAATTTGACTTTAGACCATATTGTCCCTTCATCTCGATCAGGCGTGGATCCGAGAATAAAAGAGATGTTAGAGTCAACGGATAACACGGTCTGGGCGTGTCGCCAATGCAACAGCAGCAAAGGCGACCGTGATATTTTTGAATGGTATGATAAAGATCGAGTCGATGAAATTCCCAAATTAGTGATTTCAAAATTTCTAAAACTCGCATACCGATTGCATGAAACCCAGGGTACACTCGATTTAGAAGATCCGAATATGGATGGGGTGCTTGATATTTATGATCTGGGAGTGATTATCACCCATTTGATTATCAAAAGGTCGAAAGAGGCGCGTAAAGCTTAGCGAGAAGATAATTGGATCAAAAATAAATATCGCTTGTGAATCAATCCTCAGACTAAGAAATAAATAATTAGGTGACTGGGTAATTCGGTAATTGGGAGAGTAAAGATATTGAGGCACGCTGAAGCGGATTGAAAGGAAAGTAAGAATTATTAAAATTAAAGGGGTAAAACCATGTCATACTTTCTTGTTCGTATCGGCGAAGGATCAAAATATGTGGAAGAGGGCAGAAAGGGTGGTTTTATTGCTGTTGGGTGGAATGAAGTCCCTAATATTGTTAAACTTGGTAGTTTAGAAGAAATTAAAAATGCATTAGACAAAACAAGCTACCAGTATACCACGGCACAGAAAGCTGCCCAGGCAGGACAACTATTTCGTTTTGGACTGGAAATGAAAAATGGTGATATAGTAATTTCACCAATCGGTGATGGTAAATATATCGTTGGTATTGCTGGTGAATACTATTTTGAAGATCATCCTACCGAAGGATGTCCCTATCAGCACCGTCGTCATGTTATCTGGCAAAAGGTAACTATTTCCAAAGAAGATATGTCAACCAATTTAGCTTATGCACTTGGAGCAACCATGACTATATTCTCTTTGGATAAATATTCCAATGAATTAAAAGCACTCATTGCAGGGGAAAGTTACACTCCCGCAGATAAACCTCAACGGGTCAGAGACCTGGTATTGAACGGTTTATTGGAATTGGGGGGGAAGGAATTTGAAGAATTTATCAAACATCTCTTGGTCATCATCGGTTTTTCAGCTGAAACCACCCAATATGTTGGGGATAGAAATATAGATATTAATGGAACGCTAAATGCCGAAGGTCTGGCTGATATTACACTTCGTATTCAGGTGAAGCGGATACGGAGCTCGGTTTCTAACAAAGAGATCCTTGCCCTGCGGCGTGCGTTGAGGCAGGAGGAACATGGCTGTTTTATTACGTTATCCACCTTCACCAAGTCAGCCATCGAAGAAGCCCAGGCAGAGGGAAAAATTCCAATCAAATTAATTGACGGAGAAGACCTGGCAGGTTTGGTATTGCGTCATTATGATGAGATTGATGATCAATACAAAGCGCTGTTTGGTGTGCGCAGGAGGAAGGATTTTAATATTGAAGATCAGTTTGAGCCAGCTCTAATTGAAAAGGAAGAAATTGAAGAAAGATG
>Ga0209636_10005353_pt1 | contig 13102 bp, 13 predicted proteins | sample DeeMarSWOR152_54_FD_187464 | JGI IMG/M metagenome (GOLD analysis project Ga0209636, IMG submission 187464) | Marine sediment microbial communities from White Oak River estuary, North Carolina - WOR-1-52-54 (SPAdes) (version 2) | ecosystem: Environmental > Aquatic > Marine > Intertidal zone >...
TGATGAGAAAAATAATGAGCGCGGAGAGCCTCAAGCTCCAGTGAAGCTTCTCGAAGTACCACCCCGTGATGCACCCGGCAAGGATGATAACTCCTGCCAAGGTGAGGATGAACCGGAGTCCGATATGCCACCACGGTCCTTCCATGAGGAGCGCCGGTTCGAAGAGAAAGACGTAGGGAACGATAAAGGCGAGAATAGCGATCCGGCAGGCGGAAAAGCCAATTTTTATGGGATCCGCCTGGGCGATATCGGCGGCTGCATAGGCAGCCACTTCCACCGGCGGAGTAATCATGGAGAGGACGCCGAAATAGAAGACGAACATATGAGACGCAAGAGGGGAAAAACCGAATCCTATCATGGCCGGGGCTGCAAGGGTGACCACGATAATGTATGCCACCGTGGTAGGGACCCCCATGCCCATGATGATGCAGGCAACCATAATGAGTACCAGGCCCAGCGCCATGATACCACCGGAGAGGGACATCACGATACTTGAAAAGGTGATACCGACGCCCGTGAGGCTTATTATCCCGATGACAATTCCGGCTGATGCGGTCGCTCCCGCTATCATAACCCCTCTCCGAGCAGAGGCGAGCAGGGCATCCAGGAAGGTCTTCGGGGTAAACCGGGTTTCCTTCCGAAAGAAGCTGATTCCCACGGTAACCAGAATGGCCACAAATGCCGCGCGAAAGGCGGTAAATCCCATAAACAGCACCACTACCAGGACAACTAGAGGGACAAGAAGATAGGCGCGGGGGATAACCTCCCGCCACCTGGGAAGCTCTTCCTTCTCCAGGCCCTTAATCTCCGTCTTGGCCGCCTCGAAGTCGAGGACGAGCACCAGGCAGGTGAAGTAGAAGATGGCGGGGATTAACGCCGCCTTACAAATCTTGAGGTAGGGAATTCCCAGCACTTCTGCCATGAGGAAAGCAGCGGCTCCCATGACGGGAGGCATGATCTGTCCCCCGGTAGAGGCAACCGCCTCGACTGCCCCGGCAATGTGGGGCTTGTACCCGATTCTCTTCATCATGGGAATCGTGATGGAACCGGTACCGTACACGTTGGCCACAGCGCTCCCGGATATGGATCCAAAGAGAGCGGAGGTTATGGCGGCAATCTTAGCAGGCCCCCCCCGGGTGCGCCCCGCCAGGAGCTTCCCCAGATCCATAATGAAGCTTCCTACACCGGTGTATTCCAGGAATGTGCCCAGGATAATGAAGAGGAAGATGTAGGTGGCCGATACACCCACGGGCATACCGTAGACCCCGTCCAACCCGAAGGCAAGGTAATCGATCACATCATATACCGTAAAACCTCTGTGGGCTATCACCCCAGGAAGGTAAGGGCCGATAAAGGCATACACCAACGAGAAGGCCGCAACCGCAGGCAGCGCACCTCCCACCACCCTCCGGGTTATCTCGAGAACGAGGAGAAGGCTGATTCCCCCCAGGATTATCGCCAGGGGAGAGAGGGGATCAACCAAGATCTGGCGCAGTGTTATCTCTTGATAGTGAGAGATGTTATATCCAAAACAGAAGAAGGCTAAAAGCGCCAACAACAACCCCGGAACCCCGATCTTTCTCCCCTTCCGTACCGGCACGACGAGAAAGCCGAGAACAAAGGCGAATACGAGGTGAACAGGACGTTGGAGTTGGGCAATAAAAACCCCGAAGACGGCGGTATAGAAATGAAAGGCGATGAAGGCCACCGACCACACGGCGATGAACCAGCGGAGATATCTGTTGCCGCTTATGGCCATTTCTCACCCCTACACAAACAAATAGGAAAGGCGGGAGAGAAAATGCGTTTTCTCTCCCGCACCTTTGCCCAATCAGATCGTCCCTCAGCTCTTCTCCCTGATGCTCCCAGTTCCTAACCTATTTGCAAATTCCCTTTTCCCGGTAGTAGCGAAGGGCTCCAGGATGAATAGGGCCTCCGCTAATGTTGCAGGCGTTCTTGGGATCGTAGGGCTTGTAAAGAGCATGGACGTTCCGAACGGTATCGGGATGGGTAGCGATGGATTCCGCAATCTTATAGACCACGTCATCAGGAAGGCCTTTTCCAATGATTATCATGATCGACTCGGTCATGGTGGGGGTCGGCTCCTTGATGAACTCCCACCCGGAATAACCCGCTGGAATTGTGGCTATCCCATATTTGTACTTCTCCTTGAGGACCTTCAGCAACGACTCCTTGATGGGGAGCAGCTTCATCTTCAGGGAGAGCGATGCTTCTCTGATGGGGGGAACCATGGGACCGCACCAGATATCGGCATGGCCGTCCTTGAGCAGGGAACTGGCCTCCGCGTAGGACACGAAGTTAACCTTGCCTCCCCAGGATTTGATGTCGTCAAAGGTAATGCCGTACTCATTGAGCATTCTCTCCGCGGCAACCGATGGAGAACTGGCCCTGGGAGAGGTGAGAATCCTCACGGGCATTTTCTTGTCCTTAACCTCCTGGATGGAACTCAGCGCCATGTCACCCCTCACCAGGAAGAGGCTCATGTAGATATCGCACACGTAGGTCAACCCCATCACCTTATCGTGAACTCCCTTGTCCTTATACGCTCCCATCCCATTTCGAGCCTCATGGACAAGCGAGTCCATGGTAAATCCAATATCCGCCTTCCCCGATTGAACCTTGCTGATGTTTTGCAGGGAGCCGCCCGTGGTTACCGTCACCTTAGCACCCGGAATTACATCCTTCAGTAGGTCAGCAAGTGCTCCACCCAACACGTAATAGGTTCCCCCCACGGGGCCCGAGGTTATCTGAATAAACTTAATCTGGGCCCACACAGGGGTAATCCCCAAGGTAAACACCAAAAGCAGACATCCAACGAGAATCGCCATCTTTTTTTCCTTCATACCTGACCTCCTTCTTTCGTGATTGTGGTTATGGGGGAAGCAGATATTGCGTGCTCCATGATCATCTCGACGCAATCTACTCCCCCTTCCCCCTGAAATCCCTCCGCCCCATAGCAGATGGGCATTTCACTCATACATGAGAAGATGGACTTCGACGGGAAACCAGGGCTCGCTCCCATACCAGAGACCCCCACCAAAGGCGGGCCCATCGTGCCGTGATACCGATATATGGAGATGGGCCATCGTCTCCCCGTGCTTATGAGCGGGCCCAACAGCACCCACCAGCGATACGATTTCGAAAGGCCCCTGGTGTTCCTTTCTGCCCACCTTGATCTGTTCCTTATTCAGGGATTCGGGATTGGAGACCACGACCTTGCTCAGGCTCCCCACCGCCGTAAGAACGAAGCCGTTTCCCCCCGCTTCCTTGACTGCGCTCTCGATCGTCCCCAGAAGACATTCTCCCGGCTCTACCCTGATGGAGATGACCTCCTTCACCTTGTGATGCCCCAGGTCTTCCATCTTTTCTGCACCTCCCGACCCCGCCTCCTTATTCGACGGCACTGGTTAGAGCAAACCCTTCGCGTAGAGCAGCTCGGCATTGAGGATCGTGTTTCCAGCCGTGCCCCGGACGAAGTTATCGCCCATGACAACCCATTTGATCCCGTTCTTGAAGGCGGGATCCTTCCTTACCCTACCGACACACACGCTCATGCCCTTTCCTTTGCTCCGATCAATACGGGGTTGTGGACGATCCTCTTGTTCCAGGACGTAAATCGGACGCTCGGGGGCGCTTGGCAACTTGAGTTCCTGCGCCGGACCCCGGAAGTCCGCGAAGACCTTCTTGGCTTCATCCACGGTAACGGGTTTCTCCGTTTCCGCGAAGATACAGATCGTGTGTCCGTAGAGGACGGGGACCCGATTGCATGACGTACTGAGGGGCATGGGGTTGGACACGACTTCACCGTCCTTGATGGTTCCCAGAATCTTGGGTCCCTCGTTTTCCAGTTTCTCCTCTTCTTTCCCAATAAACGGGATCATGTTCTCCACCATGTCCATAGCCGCCAGGCCCTTGGGTCCGGCACCTGACATGGCCTGAAGGGTTACCTGGAAACATGACTGCATTCCAAAGGCGTCGATAATTGGCTTCATCGACAGGGCAATGATGGTCACCGTGCACACCGGGTTGGAAACAATGTAGCCCTTCCACCCCCTCTTCTTCTTCTGATCCTCGAGAATGCTCAGGTGATCCGCGTTGATTTCCGGCACCACCAGGGGAACATCCGGTTCAAACCTGAAAGCCGGTGATTCGCTCACCACGGGGATTCCCGCCTCCGCGAATTTGGGGTCGAAATCAGGAGCGGACCAGGGGGGAAGGGCCGAAATCACCAGCTTCACGTCTCCTGCTTTGCCCAACGCATCGGGATTCCCCGCCACCATGGTCATCTTGGCAAGTGCCGTGGGCAGATCCCGGGTATAGTGGCCATACCATTCCATGCATTCGGAAAAAGGCTTCCCGACGTGCTGGGGATCATCGGCAATCAGAGCCGCCAGATTGAAGTAGGGGTGCCCGTCAGAGATTTTTTCCGCCATCTGTTGCGCGACCCATGCAAAGGCAGTTGTTCCCGTTGCGCCCAGGATGGCTACGTCGACTTTCTTCATTTCTTACACCTCCGTTGTATCGAATAAGTGCATCCTACCCACCGGGATCTCAACGGAGCATAAATGCACTTTCCATGGGCTTGCCCGTGAATTCCCGCCGGTTTGATACCATATCCACGGAAATTGTCAAGCGGTAACTCACTCCGCCCCGACTTTGGTTATCCCTAGACGTGGGCGATTACTTCGATTTCGAGCATCAAATCGGGGTGAGCCAACCCGGCTATAATACAAGCCCTGGTAGGGGTGGAATCCGGGGAGAAGTAGCTGTAATAGACCTCGTTCATCCCGGCCACGTGATCCATGCTCGTCACATATACCGTGCACTTGTCGATATTGTCCATTGAGGAACGACACGCCTCCAGGGTGGTCTTGATGTTTTCCATCGTCTGTTTCGTCTGTTCCTGGATCGTCTTCCCCACGACCTCACCCGTATCCCAGTTGAAGGGGACTCCCGCCGTGTAAATGACATTCCCCACTTTAACGGCCTGTGCATTTTTCGTAGGTTTCTTCCTCGGAGCGCCAAGAATCGTACGTCCCATTTGTTCCTCCTTTCCCTTCTTCATGCATTTCCCGATAGGTGTCCTCGGATTTCTCGTGGCGGTAGAAACAGGCGTCGCCGAGAAGATCCGTCACAAACATCGTTCCCTCTGCGATGCAATCACCTCCTTTCTCACCAAACTATTGAATGAAAAAAATCTCTCCACCCGATCAGGGGAGAGTCTAAAACCTCGAACTTCGAAAGCCAGGCCTTCACCGCACGCAGACGAGCCCGGTTCGCTGATTTTTGAAAAATGGCCGCAGTATACTCATTCGGACTTCATGAGTCAATCTTTTTTTCGGTAACAGAGGACCCTGACCCTATGAAAAAGGGGAGATGGTCAATGTTTGTTCCTTTTTCTACGACAACGTGTTGACCTGAGGCTTTCTACCTCTTGTGCGTTGAGCTCAAGGGTTTCCGGATCGAGCGCCACACGGTAGGCTTCTCTTGCCTGGGCAAGACTTATCAGTCCATCGATAACGTCTTCGCGCACCATCTCGGGATCGCGGTCCTCAGGCGGATAAAACCCTCCGCCGCCTGGAAGCTCGAGCGTGACCTTCTGGCCGGGCTTCAGGATGTACTTGGTCTTGGCGTGCGGCACCTTATCCATAAGTAGTATTGGTGAGAGAAACACTACCAAAGGTGATTTCGAGGTATGAGAGACATTTTTTCCCCGGAGGCTAATGAAGCTGAAGCAGAATAGATTTCTTGTTCAACCTCCCAGGTAAAGGCGTTTAACCTGGTCATTATGCATGATCTCCTCGCCCGTGCCCTCGAAGCGCTTCTTCCCCAGTTCCAGGACGATGGCGTGGTGGGAGATTGCCAATGCCCTCTTGGCATTTTGCTCAACGATGAGTATGGTGGTCCCGTCAGTGTTAATCTCGTTGATCTTTTCAAATACCAGCTCCGTTGCCTTCGGTGCTAAGCCCAAAGAGGGCTCGTCTAGCATAATCAACTGGGGATGCAATAACAACGCCCTTCCCATTTCGAGGATTTGTTGTTCCCCTCCGCTGAGATTACCCGCCATTTCATTCTGTTTCTCTCGAAGGACGAGAAATTTCTCCATGACCTCTCCTATGTCGCCTGCCACCCTGTCATCAGTGCGCGTAAAGGCTCCCATCTCCAGGTTTTCCCTGACGGTCATGGCGGGGAAATTACATCTCCCCTGGGGGACGTACGACAATCCCCTTTTTAATATTTCACCGGGCGAAAGGTTAGTAATGTCCGAACCCTCAAAGTGATTTCTCCCGCGACGGGCCTTAAGGAGGCCGAATACTCCCTTGAAGAGCGTCGATTTTCCCGCGCCATTGGGACCTATTACGCACGCAATCTCATGTCGCTTTATCTGGACGGACACACCCTTGATAATGTCAATTTCATTATAACCGGTGACATAGTCCCGGATATCCAGTATTACGTCATCCATGAATTTCACCCCGAACAATAGATACGTGCAACTCAATGAAAGCTGGAAAGCCTAGGTACCGAAGTAAGCCTCTATGACGTCCTCGTTGTTCTTAATCTCCTCGGGCCTTCCCTCCGCAATCTTCTCCCCATAGTTGAGCACCACGACCTTGTTACATAACTCCATGACGACGTCCATATTGTGCTCGATGATGAAGAACGTATACCCTTCATGGTTCAATTGGAGAATATGGTCCATCATCTTTCTAATCATCGTTGGATTTACTGCTGCTGCGGGCTCATCAAGCAACACGATTTCTGGATCGGACATCAACGCCATCATAAACTCCAGGAGCTTGTGCTGTCCGAAGGAGAGATGCCCTGCCAGGTGATGGTTCAGGTGAGCGATATTCACGAACTCCAGGAGCTCTAAAGCCCTTTCCCGGGCTTTTCGTTCGAAACTCCTGATCCGTGGTGTTCGAAAGATTGACGACAGGATCCGTTCTCCCTGGTGTTGCTGAACGGCCAAGAGCATGTTCTCCATCACGGTCATCTTAGGAAATATCCTGATAATCTGGAACGTCCGGCTCAACCCCTTGAGGGCAATTTCATGAGTCGCCAAACCGGTAATATCCTCCCCCCTGAATTTAACCCTCCCCCCGGTAACGGGTAGTACACCGGTCGCGCAGTTAAACAGGGTGGTCTTGCCGGAACCGTTCGGCCCGATGAGCCCAACGATCTCACCCTTATTCACGTGGAGGTTGACCTTATCGAGGGCGGTGAGGCCGTAGAAGTTCTTGGTTAGGTCGACTGTCTCCAGTAGTCTCAACTCGCTCTCACCCTCCTCCTGGAGAGGATCTCGTCGATTTTCCCTCCGATCCCCTCTGGCATTAATGTTATCGTCAAAAGCAGGACAAACCCGTATATCACGTCCCTGAATTCAGGGGTAATCCTGAGATACTCGGGAATGAAGGTAAAGGCAACCGCTCCAATGATGACTCCATGGATCGTTCCGGACCCTCCGAGGATCACCATGATAAGAAGCATGGTGACGTAATAAAAGTCGGTGAACTCGGGACCGATAAAGGTGATGTAATGAGCTGTGAAGCTTCCGGCAAGTCCGGCAAAGAAGGCCCCGATGGCAAAGGCGATCATTCTGTATTTGAACGCGTTCACCCCCAGGGTTTCGGCGAGAACTTCGTTCTCCCGAATGGATAGCAGAGCACGGCCGACCCGGGAATGTATCATGAGATATACGAAGAGACACGTAATGATCACTAAGATCAGCACGAAATAGTAATATCCCGTTGACGTCTCGACATGGATTGACCCCAAGAGGGGGATGTCGATTACCGGCCTCGGTACGCCGGGAATACCCATAGGCCCGTTGGTCAGGCTAACCCAGTTGATCCATACCGCCCTCATAATGAGGGTGAAGGCCAGGGTTACGATGGCAAAGGAGTGGTAGGACAGCCGCAAGGCCGGATAGCCGACGGCCAGTGCAACCAGGAGTGCAAGAATCCCGGCAATCGGCAGAGCAATAATGTACGGAACATCGAGCCTCATAACCAGGAGCACGGACGTGTACCCACCAACCCCATAAAAGGCAGGGTGCGCAAGGGAGAGCATGCCCAGATATCCAACGACGATATCATAGCTTAAGGCGAAAACGATATAGACCCCCGAGAAGATGATAATATGCATTACGTAAGCCGAGAAACCGAAATAGGGAATCCCCAGGAGAAAAATCCCGACGGCAGTTAATACCAGCAGCCTGGAAATACGCATATCCACCTTCCCCTATATCCCTACCTTCCTCCCGAATAATCCGGCAGGTTTGAAGAGTAATATGATGATCATTACCAAGAAGGCGAATATGTCCTTGTACTGGAGGGAGAGGTAGGCCACGGCGAAGCTTTCCACGATGGCCAAAATGAAGGCAGCATAGATGGTCCCCTTGATATTGCCGAATCCACCCATGATAACCGCCGCAAAGCATTTTAAGACCAAGAGAATCCCCATAACCGGATGAATGGCCATCACCGGTGCCACGAGGGCGCCGCCAAACCCGGAGAGCCCAGCTCCCATGGCGAATGTGATTGCTGAAATCCTCGGAACATCGATGCCGATGATCCGACACGCCTCCTTATTCTGGGAGACGGCCCGCATGGCCTTCCCCGTTTTCGTCTTTTGAATGAATAAGTGCAGGCCGATGAAAAGGGCCAGGGCGAAGAGGATGATTAACAATTTCTGGAGGACAAGCACGATGCCGAAAATATTCACATTGATATTGGCAACATCAATGATAATAGTCCGGGGGTTAGGGGTCCATATCACAATGGCCCCATTCTGCATGATGATCGATATCCCAAGGGTTGAAAGGATGGGTAACTGCCATGCCCTTCCTATGAGGGGACGGATGGCAAACCGTTCCACGACCAGTCCAGTGATGATCATCAGGCCAATGGCAATCACGATTGCAATGGGATAGGGAATTTGGGAAATGTAGACGAGGAACGTCACATAGGCCGCCAGCATATAGAACTCACCCTGGGCGAAGTTCACCACCTCCAGGATGCCGAAGACGATGGTCAGGCCCACAGCCACCATCGCATAGATGGAGCCAAAAGCGATACCATTCGCAAGGAGCTGAAAGAAGGTTTCCATGCGGAGATGTCCTCTCCGGGTATGGCACAAATCCATGGGGCAGGACATGCCGGCTTCTTATAGAGACACATCCTGCCCCAACGAGTCCCGAATGACTTACGCCTGCTGCTACCCAACCTTTACTTCTTTATTTCCTTTTCCCACTTCTCCCAGTAGCCAGCCGGCCTTGCAACCTCTACTTCCTTGACGACCTTGACCTTACCATCCGTAATCCTCGCGATGACCACCCACGTCCATGCCTGGTTGTGCTCGTCGAACTTCACGTGTCCGGCAATGGTGTCCATATCCACTTTTTCCAGCCCGTCCCGGATCGCCGCGGCTGTGGCCTTCCCCGATATCCGGATTGCCTCAGCAATGAGCTGGACACCCACATAACCATAGGCCGATGGCTCGATGGGATCATATCCCCACCGGGCAATATAATCCTGTTCGAACTGCTTGTTCATCGGCCTATCGATGCCGGGATACCACGACTCACTTCCGATGAGGCCCTCGGCGACGTCTTTCCCCACGAGTTTCACGAATTGCTCGTTGACCATGTCACCCTGGTTAAAGACGGGCAACTTCATGCCGAGCTCCGCAAACTGCTTCATGATCACGGTACCGCTTCCCGTCCTGGCGGACACGAAAAGGTTGTCTGGTGTGAGCCCTTTGATTTTGGTGAGCACGGACATGAAGTTGGTCTCGCCCTCGTCGTAATAGTCTACGCTCAGGACTTTGCCCCCGTGATCCTCCATGACCTTCTTGAAGGAGGATGCCACCCCTCGTCCCCAGTCATCATTAACCATGAGGTAGGATGACTTCTTTCCCCCGAGTTCCACGATCATTTTGGCAAAGACCATTGCATTGATGTCGTCGGGGAGATTCGGACGGAAAAGCCATTTGTTGCCGCCCTTGCCAGCCCTCGCGGTAATCATGGGATTCGTCGAAGTCTCAACAACATGGGGGATCTTCTCCTGCTCATTGATGGGCATGCCGGCCAGAGTAGCCGAGCTACAGACGTGTCCGATGGTGGCGACAACCCGATCCCGCGTAATGATCTTCCGGGTTGCCGAAACCGACTCTGCGGGGTTGCACTTGTCATCCGCCGCATACACCTTGAGGGGCCTCCCCAACAGTCCACCGGCGGCATTGATCTGTTCCACTGCCAGGGTCGCCCCCTTCATCGCCTCGTTTCCGAGTAAGCCGACGGACCCCGTGAGAGGCCCGATATAGCCGATTCTGATCGGCTCAGCGGCAAAGACGAGCGATGAGAAGGAAACGAACAGAAATAGGATGGTTATTACGGCTAACTTCTTCCTCATGTGTCATACCTCCTTTCTTTCATGACACGGTTTGAAAGCGGCTTTTGTCTTTCCTCCACCACCTCCTTCCTCAGAATTCCCGCAGTAACGTCCCATACCCGTTGATCGGTTCCACACATCCGATGGTCCTGAGCGCTGTCCAGAAGGTCGCCTGATTACTCGTTACCACGGGTTTCTTGCAGTCATCCTCCAGTCTCTGGATGATATCGAAGGTGCGGTAATTGGTACAACTGATAAAAATCGCGTCCGCTGACGGATCGTCCATACCCTTGACAAATCGGTAGGTATTCTCCGGCATCTCACAGCCGATGAGAAAGGCGTCCAAAATCCCCAACCCCTTGATCGCCAGAACCTCGAAGCCCTTCTCCTCGAAGAATGTCTTTTCCAGTCGATTGATCTCCTCGGGATAGGGCGTAGCAATGACGAGCTTTTTAACCTTGAACCTCTTCAAGGCCTGTACGACAGCCCCTGATGTGGTTACCGATGGAGCATGAGCAGTTTTTTCGATGAGTTTTTTCAGCTCGTCTTCACCCTTTCCTCCTTGGATGAAGCTCCCCGCCGTGCAGGTGAACGCCACAACATCAACGTGGGCACTCATCAGTTCATCGGTTGCCCTCTCCACGTGCTTGATCAACCCCAGTGAATCGTCAAAATCGGCCTTGCTGTTTCTCATTCTTGCGGTGAAAGCCGCAACCCCGTCGGGGGCGATCCGATTCATCTCCGGTTCTGCCACGGTATTTACGGACGGAACGAGTAAGCCGATTCTCCCACGCCACCCATACATTGTTCCCTCCCGCTCGATCGTTTCCTGAAACTCCCTCTTCAAAATTGCCACGGGGAAAAGGATCTGCGAGCTTTTCAGCGATGGAACGTAGACGTATTTTAATCACATCCCATATTCGATGTCAAACACATTTTTAAAGACGGTAATTTCACACGGATATCCCTCTTGGGTCTGGGCAATTGAGCTCCCACACTACCCCTTCATCCCGTGGGGTTTCCCGGCTAAACCATAACTCGAAGCTCAACACCCTTGTTGGACCACCACACACATCCTACTCGGAAATTTCAATCGCCAGGATGCCCAGCCGCCATCCGAGCGCTACATCAGGCTCTCCCCATCGAAAAAGGCGGAGGCCGCTTCGACGCCCATTCCCACTTTCTTGAGGTACCCCACCTCTTTGAGCGCCCCTTCGAATGCCCTCAAGGTCGGTAGAAGAAAATCGGGAGAAGCGGTCATTCCCATGTGTCCGATACGCCAGATACTCGCTGTTAACTTCTCAAGCCCTGCCGATATCATAATATTGTACCTGTTCCTCACGATATCAATTACCTTTCTGCAATCCACCCCCTCCGGGACGGTTATCGCGGCGAGTGTGTCGGAGGCGATTTCCTCCTCGGGAAACATCTCCAGGCCGAGTGCCCGAACAGCCTCCCTCATTGCCCTTGCAGCAATTCGATGACGCCTGAACCTATTCCCAACGCCCTCTTCCAGCGCCATATCCACGGCTTCACGCAGGGCAAAAACGGTATGGACGGGCATGGTTATCGGCTGCCTTCGGAAGCCGAAAATCATATCTCCCCCTCGCTCAGACGGGATCCACATCGTTTTCCAGCGATACAAATCGTAGGCGAAATCCGTGGCGGGGGTCTTTCTCCCTTCCATTACCTTCCATGCCTTCTTGCTCACGGATAGAATGGCCAAGCCGACGGGAGCTGCCAGGCATTTCTGAGATGCCGCCGTATTTATATCGAGGCCCCACTCGTCGGTTTTTATATCCGTGCCACCCAAGGAGGAAACCGTGTCCACGATGAAGAGTACGTCGTATTTCTTTGCCAGCTTTCCCAGTTCCTGAATCGGATACATACAGCCAGTGGTTGTCTCGTTATGGACAACCGTTATGGCCTTGAATCCCCCTTGGCCGACGACCGCCTCCACCTGTTTTACATCGATATTCTTCCCCCATTCAACCGGAAACTCTACTGCCTCTCCTCCCACACGTTGCACCATCTCCCTCATCCATCCACCGAATATACCAGCAACGATACAGAGGACCTTGTCACCACACTCGATCAGGCTATTGATTGCCGCCTGCAACCCGACTCTGCCAGAACCCGGAACGGCGATGATTTCGTTTTCCGTCTGATAGATTTCTCGCAATTTGATCAAGGTACCATCCAACACATCTACATTGAACTTGGGATCATGGTGGTTGTAGCTTCTCTGGATCATCCCGAAGATAACCCTCCACGGAATCTCCGTAGGGCCTGGAATCATTAAGAGGGGTTTCTCCCTTGCCTGGGAAAACAATTTTCCGACATCCAAATCCATTTCACACCTCCATACTTCTGTTCATGGCTGTCCGAATCATGAGATTTTCCCGCTTCACGCCAATCGTAATCGAAGGGTTACCTCAGACTGACGCTCACGAGACCTCAATAATCTCCTTCTGAGGGGTAGTAAGCAAATCACAGGTATAATTCTCTGGATTTTTCCTTATCCCCCGAGGTGAAACTTCTTCGAAGGTACCTGAGATTGAGAGTACGACCTGGTATCACAGATGTCAATACTGTTACATCAGAATCCCGCTGTTCGGTTATCTCGGCCCCATTCATCGGCAGTGAAGCTCCCCGCGGTTACGGCAGGGGATTCTGCAAAGGGGTTG
>Ga0209636_10005355_pt1 | contig 13099 bp, 9 predicted proteins | sample DeeMarSWOR152_54_FD_187464 | JGI IMG/M metagenome (GOLD analysis project Ga0209636, IMG submission 187464) | Marine sediment microbial communities from White Oak River estuary, North Carolina - WOR-1-52-54 (SPAdes) (version 2) | ecosystem: Environmental > Aquatic > Marine > Intertidal zone >...
CCGCCGACAGCGCGGCAGCACTCGAGACGGCGCGCCGTCTCCGTGGGGAGATACTCGCGGGCGCAGATTTCGCCGAGCAGGCCAGAATGCACAGTGGCGACCCGGCTTCCGCCGGGCAGGGCGGTGATCTCGGCTGGTTCGAGCGCGGCGACATGGCAGCGGAGCTCGAGCGAGTCGCCTTCGAGCTGGCGCCAGGCGAGATCTCCGAGCCCGTGTTGACGCCATACGGCTACCACATCATCAGGGTCAGCGAGAAAGAGGCTGATCGGGTGCGGGCATCGCACATCCTGATTCCCATCCGCTTGCGTGGCGACGCCGAGGACCAGCTGCTTGCCTCCGTCGACCGCCTGGAACGGATCGCACTGACCAGCGGGCTGGAGGTCGCCATCGATTCTGTGGGCGTTCCGAGTCGCCGCATCACCCTCAGCGAGGGCAGCGATTTCGTGCCAGGGTTGGGGCTGTTCCCGCCCGTCTTCGAATGGGCGTTTCACGACTCTACGACCGCTGGTGAGCTGAGCCGAGTCTACGAAACCGACCGAGGGTTCCACGTCTTCGAGCTGGTGGGCCGCGCACCGGAGGGCTATCTGCCGTTCGAGGACGCTGAGCCCGCCGTGCGCCGCCGGCTGCTACTCGAGCGGAAGAAAGAGACGGCCAGCTGGCTCGCCGCTCAGATCGGTGCTGAACTCCAACAGGGTGAGCCTTTCGAGGAGGTGCTCGAAGCCCACGACCTGACGATCCAGAGTAGTCCGCTCTTCACGCGGTTTGATTTCGTGCCCGGGCTGGGCCAGGGCAACGCGGTGATCGGTACGGCGTTCGGGCTCGAGTTGAACGAGATCGCCGGACCTGTCGGGGCCGATGACCGTTTCTATTTCCTCCAGGTCCAGGAGCGCGTTCAAGCGGACCGCGAGGAGTATGAGCTCATCAAGGAAAGCCTGAGGGCGCAGCTAACATTACAGCGTCAGCGGACGGCGCTAGATGAGTGGCTGGTGGACCTTTGGGAAGAGGCGAACATCGAGGACTGGCGCCAAGAGCTCTTCACACCGCGGTCTTGATTGGTGCTGAAACGACCCTAGAGCATCATCCTGGCCACGTAGGCCACCAGGAGCACGCCGGCGACGCTGAAGAGGTTCAGCTTCAGCACGATCGGCCCCAGGGTGAACGCGAGGATCAACAGGTCCATGCTCAGCGGACCGATGCTGGCCGAGATGGTTGTCGTGAAGAACTCGCGAAACGGCCCTTCCGGCAGGAACCAAACGGACAGCTTCGTCAGAATAGCGCCTAACAGGAAGCCCAGCACCAAGATTGTCACCACCCGCCACGGTGAGCGGTAGGTTGGCCGGACCAGCAAACCGTCGCCTCGCGTCACTGTCGCCGCTCGATTACGTAGGTTACAGCCTCGGCCAGCGCCGTTGCGCTGGGGCTTTCCGGCACTCCTGCGATAGCAGATAGCGCCTGCTCGGCGAATTCCCGGGCTTTGGCTCGGGCAACCTTGATACCGCCCCGGGCTGTCGTCGCCTTGACCACACGCAGAATCAGCTCGTCATCGGGCTCGGGATCTGCGAACAGCGCGTTCACGGCGAGTCGTTCCTCGCGGCCGAACTCGCGCAGTGCTGCGATCAGCGGGAGCGTCACTTTATGCTCGCGGAGGTCGTGCCCCGACGGCTTGCCGGTGGCGTCCTCGGTTCCCGTGTAGTCGAGGATGTCGTCGACGACCTGAAAGGCCATCCCCAGGGCGTACCCGTAAGCCTTCAGCCTATCGCGATACTCGGGTTCCCCGACCAGCGCGCCCAATTCACAGGCCGCCGACATCAGCGAGGCCGTCTTCGCGCTGATAAGTCGATAGTAGTCATCCTCGGTGAAATCGAGGGAATCGTGCATGGCCAGCTGCCGCATCTCGCCGATGGTCATGGTGTTTGCCGCTTCAGCCAGCACGCCGATCACGTCCACCCTCTGCAGTTGCGCCATCTCCATGATGGAGCGGGAGTACAGGTAGTCACCCATAATGATGGCAACCTGGTGGCCCCATACGGAGTTGATGGTCGGCATGCCACGTCGCAGCACTGAGTGGTCCACCGCGTCATCATGGACGAGCGTGGCGAGATGCACGGCCTCGACGACTGCGGCCAACAAGACGGCCTCGCGGCTCGGCTTGCCACCGATCTCGTTGCTGAGCAGCAGCAGGGTGGGGCGAAAGAGTTTGCCGCGCTTAAGCAGGAGGTAGTCATTCACCTCATCGATGAGCTCGAACTCGTCGACCACGAGCTGGGGCAGCAGCTTGTCCAGCTCATCCAGCCGAGCCCGTATCGGCTCCTGAATCCGGGTCAGTTCGGGTACCGCAGTCCGCAACATATACGGATAGTCGGTGGGTAGTCAGGAACGTTCTGGCGCTGAAAGGCGCAACCGAACGGACACTTTAGCTCGAGTCGAGCAGATTTGTCAAAGGCTGGGGTCAATGCCTGAGGGCTGCCACGCGCCGGGCCACGTCTCTGAAGTTCACATCACAGCCGACGACCCGCTCGTACCATTCCAAGGCACCAGTGTTCTCGCCGAGTGCCTCGTAGGCACGGCCCATGGCGTAGAAGATGCCAATCAGATCTTCGTCTCTATAGTCCTCGACCTGCAGCGCACGGCCCAGCACTTTCAGGGCTATGCGCTCCTCACCCTTCTCGGAGAAGCAAGCGCCGAGCATCTCGATGGCACGGAGCCGATACTCGGTACCGCGGGCCGCGATCTGGAACTCCGCGATCGCTTCGTCGATCAAGCCCATCTCCTTGTAAGCGACGCCGAGGTCGTAGTGACTTGCCGCGTCCTCTTCCTCGATCGCCTCGGAAACCATCGACTTGAACTGGTCAAGCAGCGCGGAGAAGTTGACATCCGCCTCGCTCTTCGGATCCGTCGCCGGCACCCTGAACCGCGTGGTCCTGCGTTTCCTCGCATCCGGTTCGATGATCAACGAACCCAGATCAACGTAGCCTTCAGCGGCCGTTGCAGCTGCCGCCCTCGCTGACGCCTCTGCCGCCGGTTCCACAGCCGCCGCCTCCTTGCCGAACATCTCGAGCGCGGCCGCAGCTCGCCGGTTGGCGGGATCCAGCTCGAGAACGCGAGCGTAGACCGCACGAGCCTTGTTGCTGGCGTCAGAGCGATCCAGGCAATCCGCGAGCCCCAAGTAGGCCTCGATCAAGGCTCCGCGATCACCCGCCCTGAACGCCAGCTCTACACGCTTCTGGTACGCCAACATGTTGTTGACATCCAGCCGCAAGAGCTCGTCGATCACCCGCTCCGCTTCCCGGTATTGCCCCTGCCGCTCGAAGGTGTCCAATGCCTGACTCAGGCAATGCGTGGCCTTGTCATCATTACCAGTCCCCAGCAGAGCTTCAGCCAGCTCGACCAAGAGCTCCGGCCGCTGACCCTCAGCCCGTAGCCGTGACTCCAGTTCGACGACTCGATGTGCCGGAGTGACGACCGCTTCCGCGGCGAGCGGTTCCTCAGCAGGCTCGTCGAGCGCCGTGGCCGCGTAGCCGGGCTCGTCCCCCTTGCCGACTCCGGCCTCCTCTGAAGCGTCGCCCACGACATTCAGTGTGCCCTCAAGCTCCTCGGCGGTCACGCCCTCCAGCGTTTCCTCGTCCAGCTCGTCCGCCATCAGCGAGGTTGGCACGAGCTCGAAGTCAAGATCCTCCTCTAACGCCGGCTCCTCCTCCACCACCTCCTCATCAGCCAGGGTCGTCGGCATCATGCCAAGCGTCTCGTCTGCTGGCTCGACATCAAACGGCTCAACGTCCGGAGCCTCCGGCTCGACGCCTACCCCCACCTGCTCGAAATCCTCCGCCTCGTCCGCTGGCTCCTCATAGGCCGGCGCCGCCGCCGTGGCCTCCTCCCTCTCCTCACCCTCCGGCTCATCGTAGGCCAGGATCGGCAGATCGATGACCCCCTCAGCGTCCATGGAGCCCGATGAGGCTGCCTCAGGCGGGTGCACCTCCGGATCACGCTCCGGCGCCATCGCCAGGACGCGCTCTCGCACGTCCGCCGCATCCGCCTCACGGCCCTCTTCCCTGAGGTCGCGCCAGGCCAGTCGCAACTGGTCGACGGCCTGCCTCTCCCGCTCATGCTCGATCAGCTGCTCCACAATCATCAACCGGACCTCCGGGTCCGGCGAGAGGTCGGCGAACTCGATCAGCGCCGCGAATGCAGCATCCAGCTGACCTGCCCTCTGCATGCGCTCCGCGTACTCCAGGAAGTGCCGGCGCGCATCGGACAAGAACCCCTTCGCCGCTCCGATCTTGCCCAGCTTCAGGTAGGCGGAGTGCCGGTTTGGCTGGTTACGCAGGATCTTGTTGCAGAGGGCGATCGCGTTGTTGTAGAAGCCCGCAGCCAGGTGGCCGTCGGCCGCCAGCTCGTAGTAGTGGACGGCCTTGTTGACGTCGCCAATCCGCCGGTACAGGTCGCCGATACGGTTGTAGAGGCCGAGGTCGACGTCCTTGCGCGCCTTCTTGTCCGCCTCGATCGCATGCTCATAGCCCTCGATCGCGCGCTTCCAGTTCTCGCGCTGCTCGAACGCCCTAGCCTTCTGCCTGAAATGAGCTCCGTTCGGCATCCGACCTCATCAGGAACTGCCCAGCCGACCTGAACCGTCCAGGTCGATAGACACGTTCTCCCCAGCACCGCCGGGCCCCCCAGGGAAGCCCAAGCAGGTGGGCGAGATACCCCAAACTTCTAATATATATAACCTGTCTCGTTGTCCGCAGGCCCACGCGACCTCACGCCTCCCCGACTGCACTCCTCGCCCTTACCCCGCACCGCACCGTAAGTTGCACCGTCAGTACACGCGCACCCCTTGCTTCCAAACGGCTACGCAGTGGTTCTGCCCGTAAAGGTACGGAATCATACGATAGTCCGCGACCCCAAACACTGCCAGGTCGGCGGGAGCACCCGCTTCCAGGCTGCCACGCCCGTCGCCCAGTCGCAGCGCTGCCGCCCCGTTCGCCGCGTGGCCGCGACCAGCGCTTCGGCGGGCGACATTCGCAACTGGCTGCAGGCCAGGCTCATCACCATCTGCAGATTGACGGTCGGCGAGGAGCCGGGATTGAAGTCGCTGGCGAGGGCAACCGCGGCGCCGTGCTCGATCAGCCGGCGAGCGGGCGGGAACTTGCCATGGCCGAGGAAGCAGAGCGTGCCCGGGAGGAGCGTGGCAACGGTCTCGGAACGCGCCAGGGCAGCGATGCCCGCATCGGAGACCGCTCCGAGGTGGTCCGCGGAGGCGGCGCCGAACTCGACGGCGAGCTCAGCGCCGGCGCTGGATTCGAACTCATCGGCGTGGATTCTGGGAACGAGCCCGTGGTCCAGCGCTGCTTCCAGAATCCGCCTCGTCTCATCGGGCGTGTAGGCTCCCGGCTCGAGGAAGACATCGCAGAAGATCGCCAGCCCGGAGTCGGCGACAGCCGGGATCATCTCGCGCACGAGGGAGTCAACGTACTCGCTGCGTCTATCGCGGTACTCTGGAGGTATCGCATGCGCGCCGAGAAAGGTGGGAACGAGGTCGATCCAGCCTTCCGCGTCCAGCGTTTGGATCACGCGGAGCATCTTCAGCTCATCCTCCAGTCTGAGACCATAGCCGCTCTTCACCTCCGCGGTCGTAGTTCCGTGTTGGAGCATGCGGCGGAGGCGCTCACGGCTGAGGTCAACGAGCTCCTGCTCCGACCGTTCGCGCAGGTCGAGCACGGAGGCGTTGATCCCGCCGCCCCGCCGGGCAATCTCCATGTAGGGTAAGCCGGCGCAGCGAAGCTCGTACTCGTCCAGCCGCCAGCGACCGAACACCGCATGCGTGTGCGAGTCGACAAAGCCCGCAGTGAGCACGTGGCCGCTCAGATCCACCCGCTCGGCGTCAGGGATGCGCGTGCGCAGCTCGTCACGTGGGCCCACAGACTCGATGCGGTCCCCGCTGATCGCCACGGCTCCATTCTCGATCAGGCCGATGCGCGCCATCGCCTCGCCGCGTCGCGGCCCGGCACCTCCCGGGCACGTGACGACTTGCGATGCCTCCAGGACCAGCCGCTGCGCTTCAGACATCGGCCATGGGGATCTTGATGTCGTGTCGCCGTGCCGTCTCCAACGCCGTCTCGTAGCCCGCATCGGCGTGCCGAGCCACGCCGATCCCAGGGTCATTCGTCAGCACGCGCTCGAGCCGTCGTGCGGCGTCCGGCGTGCCGTCGGCAACGATCACCTGGCCCGCGTGCAACGAGTCGCCGATTCCCACGCCGCCTCCGTGGTGGAAGCTGACCCAGCTCGCGCCGCTCGCCACGTTGAGCATGGCGTTAAGGATCGGCCAGTCGGCGATCGCGTCGCTGCCGTCCTTCATCCCTTCCGTCTCCCGAAAGGGACTCGCCACAGAGCCGGCGTCCAGGTGATCACGACCGATGACGATCGGCGCCGTCAATTCGCCCCGCGCGACCAGATCGTTGATCGCGAGCCCGAACTTGGCCCGCTCGCCCTGCCCGAGCCAGCAGATGCGGGCAGGCAGCCCCTGGAAGGCGACTCTCTCGCTCGCCATCCGGATCCAGCGGCTGAGCGCCTGGTCTTCCGGAAACAGACTCAGCACCAGCTCGTCAGTCCGCCGGATGTCCGCCGGGTCACCGGACAGCGCCACCCAGCGGAAGGGGCCCTTACCGAGACAGAAGAGCGGCCGCACATAGGCCGGGACGAAGCCCGGAAAGTCGAACGCGTTCTTGACCCCGGCATCACGCGCCTGCGCCCGGATGTTGTTTCCGTAGTCGAAGACGACTGAGCCCTGTCGCTGCAGGTCGAGCATCGCCTGCACATGCAGCGCGATCGACTGCATCGCTCGCTGCACGTAGGCCTCGGGATCGCGCTGCCGCAATGCGGCCGCCTCGTCCACGCTGAGGCCCTGTGGAACGTAGCCGTTCAGCGTGTCATGTGCGCTGGTCTGGTCCGTCACCAGGTCAGGGACAATGCCGCGTGCAACGATCTGGGGGACTACATCTGCACAATTGCCCAGCAGTCCCACCGAGACGGCTTCGCGCCGTTCCCGAGCTTTGAAGACGATGTCGAGTGCTTCGTCCAGGTCGTCCGTCGTGCGGTCGAGGTAGCGCGTCTCGAGGCGCCGCTGGATGCGCGCCGGATCTACCTCGACGCCGAGGAAAGTTCCGCCGTTCATGGTCGCTGCAAGCGGCTGGGCGCCACCCATGCCCCCCAGCCCACCAGTCAGTACGAGGCGGCCCTCAAGCGAGCCACCGAAATGCGCGCGCGCCGCGGCGGCGAAGGTCTCGTACGTCCCCTGCAGGATCCCCTGCGTGCCGATGTAGATCCAGGACCCGGCGGTCATCTGCCCGTACATGATCAGGCCCTGCCGCTCCAGGTCACGGAAGTAGTCCCAGTTCGCCCAGCGGCCGACCAGATTCGCGTTGGCGATGAGCACGCGGGGCGCGTCGCTGTGCGTTTTGAAGACGCCGACCGGCTTGCCGCTCTGCACCAACAACGTCTCATCGTTGGCGAGTGCCCTCAGCGAGCTCACGATCGCGTCGAAGGCCTCCCACGAGCGCGCCGCCTTACCGGAACCGCCGTAGATGATGAGCTCATCGGGCTTCTCGGCCACCTGAGGGTCGAGGTTGTTCATGAGCATCCTGAGCGCCGCCTCCTGCTGCCAGCCCACGCAGGAGATCTGCGTGCCGCGCGGCGCATGTACCGTACGTGGTGTCCCAGTCACCGTAGCCATCCATACCTCCGCTGTATCCTCGAGATCTCTGACTGGCCGACGTGCCTGCGGTGAGCCAGGTCAACCTTTGTCGGTTGCAGGGATCCTGGCAAGGCTGACTAGCGCCTCCCGGACCTTCGGTTTTCCTGGCGATAGTCGAACTTCAGATCCTGCAGATCGTTGAGGTGGACCCTGAAGTCGAACATGAAATTGCCGTTGGCGGCTTTGAGGAACTGGAAGCTGGCCGACCATCTGTGCAGGTCACGCTGTAGGCTGATCGCCTGGTCCACGAACTCGCCCTTCTCCAGATCGTATTGCGTACGCCACCTCACCGTCCAGTTCTCGGTCGGCTGGAACCCGAGGTTGGCCCGCACGGACTGGCGGTTGGGCGGCGGCTCCTGGCCCGGGATGGGTCGGGTGCGCACCAGGCTATAGTCGATGCTGATGCTCCAGGGCCGAGGTCCGCCTCGGCCTTCCTCTCCGGGACGAGCCCTCTCGTCGGCCTCGGCGGCCAATTCGGGTTCGCCCTCGCCAAACTCCTCAGCCGCGGGCACGATGCCGCGCTCCCTGGCGATGCCGGCGCCTGGCGCTCCCGGCATGCGCCCGAGGCTGCGCCCACCGAGCGAGAAGCTGAGGTTGAGCTGTCTCAGGAAGAGGTCGAACTTCCGCTCGCCGTCCTGCTCGTCGAAAAGGTCGTGATCCACACGCAGGGAGAGCCCTCTCAGGAGATCCGACGTGATGCTGTTCGAGACCCTGGTGGTCGTGAGCTTACCCTGGACGAGATCGTAGCTGAACGGCGTGGTACGGATGGCCAGCAGTGTGATCTTACGCGCCTCAGGCGGCCGACCGGCTTGCACCATGTCGGCTCGCGTCGAGTCTTCCTCCGCCGGCGCGCTCTCCCGCGGCTTCAGCTTGGCCTCGAACGTCTGCGAGACCGTCATGCTCACCACGTGCTGTTCCCGCGTGCTGTCCCCCGGGAAATGCCTGACCTCAAGGATCCTTCCAGACGGCTCGCTCGCCGGGCTGTAGCTCCAGCTGAAAGCCGGGGAAATCTTGTGCCGGACGCGCTCCAGCGGGCCGAGGCCGGGAAAGAACCCGTACAGATCGGTGTTGAGAGTGGCTGACATCGAGATCCGCGTCGGACCAGACACGAAACTCATGTTGGTCTCATTGGCGCGATACAACCTGCCGTCGAGGTTGACCGCCGGAGTGATCGTGGTGGAGCCGATGAGGCGTTGCTGGTAGCCCATGGAGGTCCGCCAGCCGAGCGTGCCGGTCCGCTTCTGCTGGCCGATGACCACGGCGTTGATCGTCGTATCGCTACCGACGATCGTCGTATCCGCGCTCAGCGTGTCTGGCTGGTCGATCACTTGTTCAGAGTAGGAGCCGCTTGAATTCAGGCGGAGGCTACCGAGCGCCAGTCCCGAGGTGGCTCCGGCGCTCATCGAGGTGCGGTCAGGTTGTCCCGGTCGCTCCGAGGCCTGGCGCCTGAAATTCGTGCTTCCGTTCCACGTGAGGCCGTTGTACCAGCGGGCTTCGAGCGGTGAGCGAGCCGGTGTCAACACGATCGGCGAGAGCGTGAGCGAGAACTGTGGAAACGAGGTCGTGGTTGCGTCGTTCCCCGTGAGTGGCTGCACCCGCTGTGCACTGAGGTTCAAGGTCCCCCAGTTGAATCGGGAGGTGAAACCGACGTCCGAGCGGATTTGCTGCACCAGCCGCTCAGGATTGAACTCGCTCTCGCGCCGGAACGTCTGGCTGGAGACATACTGGACCGACGCTCGCAGATCGCTGCGCTCGCCGAATTTCTGATTGTGGTTCCAGGCGAGCGAAAGCTCGCGGCCGCTATTGGGCAGGAAGAAGTGGGAGTAACCCAACCTCCCGGTCAGGAACTTCTGTCGCCAGCTATAGCGGAAGAACCCATCCAGGCGTGTCCAGGTGTCGCTCCACCAATCGAGGCTGACCTGGGCATCCATGTAGTCGTTGATGGCCCAATAGTACCCGAGGTTGGAGATGTGGCGCTTGTAGCCACTGGAGTTTCTGACGATGTCGTTGACGCCGAACCCGAGCGTCAGTATCCCGCTGTGCCGGCCCTTGCGGATATCCTGAGCGATGAATGGGAACCAGAAGACGGGCACGTCGCCAAAGTAGAGCCGCACCGGCCAAGCCACGATAATGTGGCCCATGATGAGCTTGATCTTGTCGGATGCGAAATGATAGTGCGGCTCAGGCAGGTCGCATGATGTGAAGATTCCGCGTCTCACCCAGAGCGTGTCGCTACCCTCCAGCGTGAAGTTGCCGACGACGTTCCATATCTCCCACTGGGTTTGGCCGCCCAGTATCGTGCCAATCTTCCGCTCGGTATGGTAGAAGAGTGGCCCTTCCTCGCTGTTCACCTCCTCGCCTTTCGCGTTGATCAGCTTCGACTTGCCGTATGCCGTCAGGAAGAGCGTCGAGCCGTCGTACACTAAGGAGTCGGCGTAGAGTCGCTCGCCAGCCCGCTCGATCTCGGCCCGCCCGCGCGTGTGGATCGAGCGATCACGTGTCGAGAGCTGCAGAGTATCGCCACGATAGACCACGGGACGGTAGCCAGCCCGCTGCATCAGCGCCTGCATGATGGAGTCGGGGGCGGGAAACGGTGGCCCGGACTCCACTAAGGAGTCACTAGGCACCGAATCAGCGGGAACCCCACCGCGCCTCCTGAACACCCGTTCGCGACGCTCCGGCCTGGCCTCTTCGCGCGGCTCGACCTCGCGCCCGGCCCGCATCGTGTCCTGTCGGGTCGTGTCCTGGCTGATCGGGTGGAGGCGGAGTGGCGCGACATCCAGAGGTGTCGCGCGACCCTCAGATACGGACGCAGGAAAGCATACTAGCGCGGCCGTAGCGAGAGCGAGCAGTGCCCCGCCTGAGACGTGGTCAATCCGTGATCGGCTGCGGGCTGCTCCCGACCAGCCGCCGGCGATCGACCACAGCCACGAGAAGAATCGAGACCTCATACAGCAATAGCAGTGGGACCATCATCATCAGCATGGTCCCAATGTCAGCTGGCGTCAGAACAGCGGATAGTACAGAGACGCCAACGATGGCATGGCGCCGGTACCTTCTCAGCGTTCCCGCGTTGATTATGCCCAGCAGAGACAGTAGCAAGGTCACGAGCGGGAGCTCGAAGATCACCCCGAACGCCAGAATGAGACGTGTTGCGAAGCGCAAGTACTCTCCGATAGTGATGATCGGGGCCAGCGCCTGTGTTTGGAAACCCAACAAGAAGCGCAAGGCGAGGGGCAGAACCAGGAAGTAGGCCATCGCCACACCCAGCAGGAACAACACGAATGCGCCCACCAGAGCGGGGATCAGCACCCTCTTCTCTCGCTCGAAGAGCGCTGGGGACAAGAACGCCCAGACGTGATATACGACGATCGGCAGAGCCAGCACGAATCCGATCACGAATGACAACTTCAGCGTCACTGTCATCGGCTCGGTGGGGCTCGTGAACAAGAGCATGCCCTCCGGTACGAGCGGGGTGATGGGCCGCTTCAGTAGCCCGATGACGTCGAACTCGGTGACGATGAAGAAGCCGCCGACCGAGAGTGTCAAGACGGCCACGGCCACCCAGATGAGCCGAGATCGCAGCTCCTCGAGGTGATCGAGGAACGGCATCTCTGCGTTACCTTTGGCCTGCTTCACTCCGATCGCTCGCTATCCTTCCGGCTCTTCGCCGGTCGCTCCTCGGACAGGGCGGATTCCAGGAAATCGAGTTGCGCGGCATCGTAACCCTGCCGAGCCGCCAGTTCGCGAATCGTTTCCAGATACTCTTCCGGGTCTTGGAAGCGCGTGTAGACGGAGGCGAAACGCACGTAGGCGACCTGGTCGAGATCCCTCAGGTAGTCCATCACCCGCTCGCCGATCTGCCAGCTCTCGACCTCGCCCGATTCGCTTCTTTCGAGGCTCTCCTCTATGGCATCGGCGATCTCTTCGATCTGCCCCAGGGTGACGGGACGCTTCGTACAGGCCACCTGGATACCGCGGATCAGCTTGTTGCGATCGAACGGCTCCACACTGCCGTCCCGTTTACGGACCGACAACGGGCGTTCCTCCACGACCTCGTAGGTCGTGAAACGGTCGCCACAATTCTGGCATTCGCGCCTGCGGCGCACCGCTCGACCGTCACGGCTCGCGCGCGAGTCGATGACCCGGTTATTCGTGTGACCGCAATACGGACAGCGCATGAAGGCAGGGATGGATCGCCCGGTAACCCACCGAGCAGACCGTCAGCGACAGCCGTGCCGCTGGGCCTGGTCGCGGGCCAGCCGGGCTTCGTCGCTCCGTGGATAACCGGCCATCACACGTTGGAAATACTGACAAGCGGAGTCTTTGTTCCCCTGCTCAAACTGTAGAAGTGCAGCCTTATAGAGCGCCGTCGGTGCCGCCTGGGAATTCGGGTACAGCTGAACGACACGGTTGTACGCGGCCAGCGCTCGCGAGGCATCGCCCTCTTCCCTGTACGTCTCCGCCAGGTGGTACTGCGCGTCAGGGGCCAGCTCATCTGCCGGGAAGGCGTCGAGGAACTCCTCGAACCCTGAGCGGGCCGTATTGTAGGCGCCACGGCGGAACTGCTCCATCGCCGCGGCATAGAGGGCGCGGGCATCGCTTTCCGCACCGCCCTCCGCCCCGCCGCCCTCTATGGTGGCGCTGTCCGGCTCGATCCCGGGACGCGGCTCCTGCAACTCACGCATCTCAATCCGTTCCCGCAGGCTACCCAGCACAATCTGACTCTGGCCGAGCAGCTCCTGAATTTGCACGAGCTGCCGCTCCATGTCGTCGAGCTGGCGGCGGATATCGCCGCCCATCGTCAGGGCGAGGCTCCGCTGCTCTTCCTGGGCCGCTGCGAGCGCGCTGTCCAGCTCCAGCAAGCTGGTCGCGATACTGTCCTGGCGCGCTCGAACCCAAGCGAGGTCACTGCGGATGCGGTCAACATCGCGCTTCGTGGCGCACGCACTGGCCGCCACGACGGCCAGCAGCGCCAGGAACCTCGCGGTGTAATGCTTCATTGTTCGAAACAGACAGTCACTCTCCTGCGCCGATGCGTCCCTGATCCGTGATCGGGAACTCCGCGCGCCGGTTCTGCGCCCATGCCTCCTCGTTATGGGCGTCCACGAGCGGACGTTCCTCGCCGTAGCTGATCGTGGTGAACCGACCGGCATCGATGCCATAGCTCATCAGGTAGCGGCGCACGGACTCCGCGCGACGCTGGCCCAATGCGAGGTTGTACTCGTTCGAGCCGCGCTCGTCGCAGTGCCCCTCGATTCGCAGGCGGATACCGGGGTACTCGCGAAGCACACTCACTTTCCGCTGCAACACTTCCTCGGCATCGGGACGGATGTCTGACTTGTCGCAATC
>Ga0209636_10005356_pt1 | contig 13099 bp, 6 predicted proteins | sample DeeMarSWOR152_54_FD_187464 | JGI IMG/M metagenome (GOLD analysis project Ga0209636, IMG submission 187464) | Marine sediment microbial communities from White Oak River estuary, North Carolina - WOR-1-52-54 (SPAdes) (version 2) | ecosystem: Environmental > Aquatic > Marine > Intertidal zone >...
CTGGCGTAACCGCAGACGACGACGACGACGAAATAACCGACGGATCCGATGCGTTGATTTCCGATGGTTTATCGTCTTTGCTAGAGACTTCAACCGATCAATCCGATGAGAGAGATACCACCAATCCGCCAAGACCGAACGCCCACTGTAGACCAACGTTTGCCACGCACCATCCAGGGCAACGGTCAGCAAATTAATCACGCCCAGGCCAACAAAGGCTCTCCGATGCGAGAGCGGTTGATGGGGAGGTTCAACCTCCACTGGTTGACGGGCATACCACTTGCCAGTAACATTATCATAGTGGATGGTTAGCTGACCCTGTTTGGTCCAACCCACCCATTTGGGCTTCCCCTGCCATTTAACAGTCAATTTTTTGGGGAGATATAATATGCCCTCGTCAAATCGATAGGAATCACAGCGAAAGATAATGATGAGCTTCCGTGTATTGGTGCGACGATACTTCCAGTAGCCCGGTGGACCTACGCAGTTGATATGGGATGGAAGTCGTCCCTTCGTTTTTAATCAGAGGAGGGCGAAGAATGAACGCCAGGCCTCACTGTTCTTGCGTTCAATCTGTTGGGCGGTGGCCGAGCCCACATCACCTTTGTAGGCGTCGTAGAGGTCCTGCCACTCCCAGGTGATTTTTCCACGGAAAAATGCTTGGCGGCGTCAGTAGGTGAGTTCGTTCCAGAGTCTGGCGCACTCTTCGGCCAGCTGCAGGAGGTGTAGGTGTTGGGAGGCGGAGGGTGTGAGGGTTACTGTGTTGGTGCGACGGAGCCCGGTTCACCTGTTCAGTCATGTGAAGGGGGATTTCATGGTGAGGGGATTTAAACCGTTGGGGGGTGGAGAGAAGTGTTGTATATCACGGGTTGCGGAGGAGTTCATTCCACGACTGAAGTCAAGGGCTTTCTCCCAACATCATTGTTATCCTATGCGGATTTATTGACGCGTTGCTGGACATACTCCAGCATTTCTTTTGCAATATACTCAAAGGCAGGAGTGACATTCAAATCATCCTTTGAACTCGTCTCAAAATATGCTTTCAAGTTATGGGTCTTCGCGAAATTGACAACTTCCTTTTGTTCAATCGCCCGCTGCAAATCCGCCTTCATCCCGATTAACACGACGGGAATCTCTTCGGTGTTATCCCGGATAAGCTCAAGCCACTGATCAAGCTTCAAAAACGTACTAAACCGATTCAAATCAAAGGCAAGCATCGCCCCACGTGCCCCAAGGCAAAACTTCGGCAATAAAAACCGAAACCGCTTCTCCCCACCAAAATCCCAAATCTGTAATTTAACACCCGTCTGCTCCCTACTATTATTCACAATTAATCGCTTTGCCGCAAAAGCAGCGCCTACGGTAAGAATTGAATCGTGGTATGTGCCTTCGACGTATCGTCGGACCATTGTGGTTTTGCCCACACCGCCTTCGCCTGCGATGACGAGTTTGAGCATGATGCCTTCGTCTTCCACGGTTGCGCGCTTCCCGCTGTACTTGCTCTGTTCTATTCTTGGGTTTACGGTCGGACTCTAAAAAACTGTTCGGTGGCAGAGATGAGATTTCCTAAAATTTGTGGTTAACGAGTCATATCATTTATTGGAATTTTAGACGGTTCCGTTTAGTTTTGGATAGGTTTAGCGGCTCTTTTTCTTGTAGATTCATTGAGGTATTCCGCTTTGACTGAAATGCACCAAGTCTATTTTCTTGTATAAAAAAGAAGAGACGGGGGTAAAAACCAATTAGCGAGGTTGATTCATAAGCTTTTTTTGACACATCAGAGCCCTCTAGGTGAGGATTTTACCTGGTTTGTGATGGATTTTGCGGGTTGCTGTGATTCCCAATCGATGTTCTGGATGCCGTGTTTGTGAATTGACATGTAGTGAGCAACATGAAGAGCGATTTCAGCCCAGTAAGGCACGCATTCACGTTCTGTCTTTTGATGAGACGGTTCAGGATGTGCCCGTGGTTTGTCAGCAGTGTGCTGATGCCCCATGTCTTGAAGCATGTCCAGAAGAAGCCATTTCCCGTGATGCGGAGACAAATGCTGTCGTAGTTGATCAGGACTTGTGCATTCAGTGTGGCTCATGTGTGAGTGCTTGTGTCATAGGACTGGATGCAGTGGCTTCAGAACAGAAGCTGGCGATTCGCCTGGATGAGGATACGCAGTTTCCCTTGAAATGTGACCTTTGTGGTGGAGACCCACAATGTGTCAAGTTCTGCCCTACGGAAGCGCTAGTGTACACTGATAATCTGGTTGAAGGCGAATTCGGTGTAGGGGAGATGATGGAGGCCTTGGAATTCTTTCTTCAACAAAAGGAGCTGCCGCTAGATCGGCAGGGAGGTAAGTAGGATGTACAAAGGCTACGCGGGTAAGATTCTTCGCATCGATTTGACTAGTCAGAAGGTTACCACCGAGTCTACCTCTCAGGATCTCGCACGTCGGTTCATTGGAGGAACGGGTTATGCTGGGCACCTCCTTTACCATGAGATTCCAAAGGGCGTTGATCCGTTGGGCCCTGAGAATAAGTTGTATTTCTGTACGGGTCCAGCTACTGGCACGGTGTGGCCGACTGCGGGTCGCATGGCGGTGGTGAGTAAATCGCCGCTTACGGGTATTTGGGCGGAAAGTCATGTCGGGGGCCATCTAGGACCTGAAATCAAATATGCGGGGTATGATTTCATCATTATTGGGGGACAAGCTGAGAAGCCTACAGTACTCTCTATTGTAGATGAAAAGGTTGAGTTTCATTCTGGAATCCCCTACTGGGGGCAAAAAACACTCAAAGCTTCAAAAGGACTGCGAAAAGATCTAAAACAGCAGCATGGTCATGTGGCCCTAATTGGTCCGGGTGGAGAAAACCTGGTAAAATATTCAGCGATTATGGTGGATGGAGCTCGCGCGGCAGGGCGTACAGGACTGGGAGCGGTGATGGGAAGTAAGAAGCTGAAAGCCATCGTGGTGCGGGGAACCGGGAGTGTTGACGTGGCAGATCCCCAACGATTCAAAGCGCTATGGGAAGAAGGACACCAGCGAGTCCAAGAAAATCCCCAAGCCTTGGAAATGCGAAAATATGGTACACCTATTCTGGTAGCAACCAAACAAAGTATCGGAGAATTACCAACCTATAACCACCGAGAAGGAGTCTATGAGGGATGGGACCGGATTTCCGCCGAAACCTTTCACGACAACTATTATCACACCACACGAGCCTGTGCTACGTGTCGGTTAGCTTGTAAGAAGGCATTCAAAGTAGAGGAAGGCCCCTATAAGGGACTCATTACTGAGGGACCGGAATATGAGGGTATTATGGCAATGGGGAGTAATGTGGGAATTGATGATATTCCAACTATTTTGCAAACACAGCACTTGTGCAATGAATATGGATTAGATGTTATCAGCGCAGGCTGTACAGCTGCATTTCTTATGGAATTGGCAGAACATGGACTTCTATCCGAAGAAGAACGAAGAGAATTGGATATTCAATGGGGCAATAAGGAGGGCCTTGTTCAGCTGATTCAGGCAATAGCAGAACGAAAAGGTTTGGGTGATCTTGCAGCTGAAGGGAGCCATCGAATTGCAAAGAAAAAGGGTGCCACAGCTGAACCTTATGATATGACGGTCAAGGGTATGGAGATTTCCGGACAAGATGGACGAGCCCATCGATCCATGGCGTTAGGCCATGCCGTTTCAGCTCGAGGTGCTGATCATTTACGAAACCTTGTGACGATGGATCAGCTGGCCTACAAAGAAGTCGCAGCAGAACGTTTTGGAGAGGACAAACTCCCAGAAATCTGTGATCCATACGTCGAAACCCACAAAGCCCTAGCCACCGTAGTAACTGAAAAAGTGTACGCCATTCGCGATAGCCTAATTGTGTGTTGGTATACCTGTTCATGGCCACCCATATTTTGGGTTGAAGATTTCGCTCCACTTCTAGCCGCGGTGACAGGTGAACCTGCCTTTGATAGTATCGAGGAAATGATGCATATTGGAGCACGCCTAGTGACATTGAAACGATGCTTTAACGTTCGTGAAGGCATTAGTCGTAAAGATGATCGTTTACCCCGTCGTTTTACACATGAACCATTTCCCAGTGGTCCTAGCAAAGGACAGACGGTTGATTTGGAGCCTATGCTCGATGAATACTATACACTCTATGATTGGGATGTTAAGACGGGAATTCCTACTTATAATACACTTCAAACGTTAGGACTCGAGGATATTGCAAAGGATTTGAAATCCCAAGGAGTACTTCCATCATAGCTAAATTTTCAGAAGAGAACCAATGTCTTTTGTGTGTAGATTTCGTTAAAAACCGATTCTACTCTTTGAGTGGTGGGAGAACATTAGCGTAGCCGTTCATCACTTCGAGTCCATTTTGATTTACTACATTGAAGCTAAGTCGGAGCAGGTTTTTCTTTGGCACTTTTTCTGTGGCTTCGACTATGGCAGTGATTTCATCCCCCGGAAAAACAGGAGCAGTGAAATTCACCTTCATATTGTAAGCCAGTGTGCCCAAGCCCGGTAATTGCATGCCAAGAATTTGAGCGACTAGGGCGCCTCCAATTGGACCATGTGCGATTCGTCGACCAAAGATAGTCGTAGCGGCATAATCGTCGTTGAAATGGAGAGGATTATAGTCACCTGATAGTTTGGCGTACCATTCAATATGCTCGGCTGTAACCTTCATTGATCCTTGTGCCTTCTCGCCGATTTTGATTTCATTCAGGCTCTTACCTAGCTTAAATTCTGATTCGCTTCTATCTGGTGTTTTCGGAGGGCGTATGGATTTAGCAGTGATATCTTGAAGGATTTCGGGTGTGAACCGAAACATGCGGGCAAATTTCAATAATAAATCCATATCATCAGTGTCAATGACGATTTTGCTTGTCGTCATCGCTTGCATGGCATCAAGCTTCCCAAGAAGGATACTTCTCCACGTATTAGAATCGGTTTTCACGGTCATTGTTGGATTTTTGATTTGTTTCTTTTTGATACTGCACTCTTGATCCTTGATTGATATCAGCCAAGGGGTTTGATCAGGAAAAAGGAACTGAATTTTAGCGGTTACACCTTCGGCGCGTTCAGAACGAAAGCCATTCGGAATTGCTGTCATGAGTGTATCGAAGTCAAGTTCTTCTACCTCTGGCATGACCTGTGCCCGGGCTTTACTGCGTTTGTCTTCAATATACACTTCTCGTTGAATGAGAAACCGCATGATTTCGGATGTGCCACCACCAATGGTTCCAAGACGAGCATCGCGGTAGAACTGCTCCAAGGGGAAGTAGTCTTTGACATACCCTGCGCCACCACAGATTTGGATGGCGAGATCACACACTTCGACGGCTGCTTCGGTAGCAAAGAGTTTTGCCATGGTGGCTTCTTTAGTGCAGGGGAGTCCTTGATCAACCATTCGGGCTGCAGCCACGATTAGGAGCCGGGCCGCACGCATTTTGGTGGCCATGTCTGCAACTTTGAAAGATATTCCTTCGAATCGAGAGATGGGTCGGTCAAATTGAACACGTTCTTGTGAATAAGTGACAGCGATTTCGAAGGGAGTTCGCATACAACCGAGTGCTTCAGCGGCAATACCGATCCTTTCTGTATCTAATTCATCCATAAGGATGAGAAAGCCTTGGTTGAGCTTACCGAGTAGATTTTCTTTGGGCACTTTCAGGTTTTCAAATCGGATATGTGATGCGTAACTTCCTCCCCGTCCCATCAGTGAATAATCTCTTTCCACAGAGAATCCTTTCCATGCTGATTCGATGATGAATGCAGACATTCCACTTTTGCTGTCAACTTTGGGATCAGTAATTGCGAAGACTATGATTTGGTCAGCGATGCTCCCATTAGTGATATAGCGTTTTTCACCATTGAGAATCCAACAGTTCTCCTTTTCACTCCAAACAGCGCGAGTCTCCATTCCAGCAGTATCACTTCCCACAGCAGGTTCTGTTACTGCTAAAGCCCCAATCGATTCACCTTTGGCTAAGGGAACAAGGTATCGCTGTTTTAGCTCATCTGAGCCAAATCGGAGTATAGGAACTGCACTCAACATGCAACTTGCTCCGAACATCATCAAGGCAGATGGCGATACAGCTGAGATTTCTTCCCCTGCAATAAGTTGATACATCAAGGACTTGTTGGACCCACCATACTTTTCGGGAAGTAACAACCCTGAAAACCCAGCGTCAGCGATTTTTTTGAAAAACCCACGATAATCGAAATTCCTTTCTTCAATCTGCTTGACCAAGGGCTTGATTTCACGATTTACAAATTCACGCACATGTGAACGAAATTCAAGTTCGTCAGACGTGTAAATTAATTCATCATCGTTGGTGAGCGTCATTTCACGAATTCCACCTGTCAAGTTAGGGTTTTTCAAGGAACTGTTAGGATTACCTTTTTCAACAATTAAAGCTGTTCTGATGAAAGCAGAATTCTTGAGTAAGTGATATGCATAAGAACAGGTACTTTCGAGCTTCTATCAAACTCGCAACATTCCACCAACAACTAGAAGGCGTTTTATCATGCAATTCTTTGGGCACCTGATAAAGGGTGAAATATCCCAACCCGATGAGGGACGTATTGGAAAATTTCCTGATATGAATAAGGCGATTGGTGATCCCCGAATTCTCTTTGCAATGGCTTTACGGGATCAGAGTTCTCTGAATCAATTTGCGGCACGATACTTCACTGGAATGCTACCAGAAAAAGTTCCTGAAATTCGTTTGCTCAAAGATCACATTCGTGTCCATGGGTACCCCAAAGCAAAGAAAGAAGAAATTGATGAGATTATTTTTGCTGAGTATGCCATTGGGGGAGTGAAAGAAACAGCTGAGGCTTGTGAAGAAGCAGCCCAAATTCGTGGATTAATGCACCGTGAACTCGAAGAAAACGGGAAAGGATTGAGCCTTCAGGACCGAATGGAAAGCATCCTCTCATTACATGATTTCATGTGGAAACATTATGAAGAGTTTAAGAAAATTGGAATTGCTGAGGGGACACCTGTCAAATTATTTGACTGGCAGACAACAAAAGTCTTCAAAACGCTTTGCAAAGAAAAAGCAGAGTTCATAACTGAACGATTAGGCCCAAAAGAAATCCCCTGTTCCATCGAGGGAGAGAGGACCATTCTAACAAGGTATCCCTTCGGTGCAGTCGGTATTTTCCCACCTTACAACGCAGCATTAGGCCTTGGATTTACGGCGATTGTAAGTTCCTACTATGCTGGGAACGCAAATGTGACCCGAACTCCTGCCCGGATGCCATTGACGAATATGGAACTTGCCTATGTTCTCCGTGATGCCATGAAAACGCTAGACTTTCCAGTTAGCGCATTTCAAGCCGTTATTGGACCTGCTAGACCAATAGCCCAGTATATGGTGAACGAAGCACCACTGAATGCAATGGTCTACTATGGTGATTCACAAATTGGATTACAGTTAATGGGGCAGGCGATTAAGCGAGGAATACATTTTGTACCTGAACTTGCTGGAAGTGGAGCCAGCCTCGTATGGAAAGATGTTGACATTGATAAAGTAGCCAACTTTGTGACACAAGCGAGGTTCTTTGGTTCAGGACAAATTTGTCTTGCTGCCAAACGGCTCTTTCTCCACGAAGCCATCTATGATGAATTCATCAAAGCTCTAGTCGAGGAAAGTGAACAATTGCAGCCAGGCATTCCAGCAGATCCTAAAACCGATTTACCCATCGTTGGGAGTAGGGCATTGTATCAAGTGATTGATATGACCCAAGAGGCTTTGAAAAAAGGAGCTAAATTAGAAGTAGGTGGCTATCGAATTAACGTCTCCGGAGAACGTGATGAGGCGGGCCTTTTTTACAAGCCTACTATTCTTAGTGATGTGCCCCTCGAGTGTCAGATATGGTATCAAGAGACCTTTGGGCCTGTGTTGCCTATCATGAAGATTCGCACTTTTGAAGAGGCAATGAATCAGGCGAATAATACACCATACGGTATTCGAACTTCGGTGTACAGCGAAGATCCAACAATTTGGCAACGTTTCTTCGACGAAATTGAAGCACCAGGAGTAGCCATTAACTCTGATCATCTTCACTTCGACACGTTCTTCCCACACCTCGGTGGCCTGAAAACGAGTGGTGTGTTTGGTGGAAAATACTTCTACGAAGCATTAACTTACCTGAAATACCGTCACTTTCCTGCATAACTCAGTTCTTATAATTAGAGGAAAAATTGAGACTCAATCCTAACACAAAGGCTTATAACGGAAAATGTTCAGCGGGGGCATGAGTGTTGACAGGTGTGTATTAACATGTATGATGAAGAGCTTACCACCCTGATGATTCCTGGACCTGTACCGATTCACCCACGTGTTTATCGGGCGATGTCACGAGTCATATATGGTCATCGAACAAAAGAGTACCAGACCACCTACAAAGAGACAGTTGGACTCCTACAACGGTTACTTCAGACAGAACAAGACGTGTTATTGTTTGCGGGATCGGGAACGGCTGCGATGGAAGCGGCTATTGCAAATGCGATTGAACCCGGCGAAAAAGTTCTAAACGTGATCAACGGAAAATTTAGTGAACGCTGGCAAGAAATTACTACAGCATTTGGTGCAAAATCTGAACTACAGGAGGTTACTTACGGTCAAGCAGCTAGCCCCGAGGCTGTACGCGAAGCGTTAGCTTCAGATGCTTCAATTAGGGCAGTAACGATTTGTCACAACGAAACGTCAACAGGTGTTCTTAATCCAGCCAAAGAAATCGGCCAGATTGTGCGTGATTATGACCGCCTCCTCATTGTTGATGGTATCACATCTGTTGGTGGAGATTACGTTTATCCAGATAAGTGGAATTTTGACATTTTGGTTACAGGAAGCCAGAAATGCCTTGGTGTGCCACCGGGCCTTGGAGTTATCTGGGTGGGTTCACGTGCCTGGAAAAAGATTGATACTCGAAAACAGCCGAACCCCACTTACTACCTTGATTTGGTAAAGGCGAAGAAGCGCTATGACAGTTTTGGCGATTCACCTTTCACCTCGGCAGTCACCCTCATGTACGGACTCCACGAGTCTCTGACCTTAATGTTTGAGGAAGGCTATGAACAGCGAATTGAACGTCATCGCCGTTTAGGAAGAATTACTCGGGCAGGATACCTTGGGATGGGTCTTGACCTCCTTGCTGACCCCGCCTTTTATTCTAACACTGTAACAGCCGTCAGATATCCAGGCGGCATTACTGACAAGGAATTTCGGAATCAAGTTCGTAATCTGGGAATTCTCATTGCAGGTGGTCAAGGTCCAGTCAAAGGAAAGATTTGGCGAACTAACCACATGAACATCTGTACTGAACGAGACGTGTTAGCAACAATCGCTATCATTGAGGTAGTACTGAAACGTCTTGGCTATGATGTACCCATTGGTTCTGGAGTTTTAGCAGCTCAAGAACAAATGCTCAAAGAAAGTTACTAAATTTTAACATCAAAGGCGCGGCATCCTTATAGAGGGGTACGAGAAACAAGTACTATCGCAGCAGTCGATTCCATCCACCTCTTACGTAAGCAACCGTGGAATTGATTTGGTGATAAGATATGACGCCACAAGAAGGTAATTCTAACCCCCCTCCAGCCCCAGAAAGGGAGAAGGCAAGTTCTCCACAGTGCCCAGCACCAATTGAGATTTCTCCGGACTTGCTTTTAGCATTGCAGGTCCAATTTAAACTTTCTGAGCCACAGAGCCGAGTATACACGGCTTTGCTAATTATGGGCCGACTAACACCCGGAGAAATAAGTCTCTATTCAGGCGTTCCTCTAGTCAAAGTCGAGAGTACAATCGCCGCACTCGTGAAGAAACAGTTGGTCAAACCGCTCCCCGGCGTGGTTGCTCGTTACCGAGCTTTTGCACCCTATAAGGAACTAGCTAATGAAGTTCAAGCATTTTCTAAGGAAACTCGGGCGTCATGGAAAGAATTACAAAAACTTCAAAACAAAACCACAGACGAGATACACAGCGAATTACAGTCCATGACCAGACAGATCCGTTCATCCTTGGAACATCTGAATGAGCGACAGGGAATTGCATTGAATGAAGCCGCGATGACCACAAATATTGTTTTGAGCAATGTTTCTGAAAACCTTCAAAAAGCTTTGACCAATCTTTCTGCTTCAAGCACCGATGAACTATCAAATCAAACAATTGCTCTGCAACAATCTCTTAAACAAACAATAGGAGAGGGAAAAAAGCAATTCGAGGACACCCAGAAACTAGCTTTGGACGATGCCAACAAGGCGATGGAAACTCACAGAGAGGAAACAGAACAATGGACCACAACAATTGCAGACCGTGTACTCAATCAAGCGGATACCTGTACCCAACAAGTGAAATCACACCTTGAAGACGCCGACTCCGTTTACCAGAGAAGTGTTGATTCCACCCTCAAGACATTATCAGCAGGAATTACGACACAAAAAGAAGGTACATCAGAAATTACAGACGAAACTGCTATTGATCTTACAAACAAAATCGACACCTATAGTCAAGAATCACAACAAGCCCTCAAAACTTTTCAAGCAGGCATTGAAAAAACCCTCTCAAAGAGCATTCAAGATATCAACACTCAAGTTTTTGATGTTTGGACGCGACGAACCCAGGCATTGAATGAAACTGTAGTACAAATGGAGAAGGCGCTGAAGAAAGATGGCCGCCGTTTAACACAGAGAGCAAATAAAACCGCAACTGAAATGGAAACTACAATAAATACCTCCCGAAAAACTTCTGTTCAAATCACTAATTCCCTCTTTCAAGAGTTGCAGAAGTCATTTGAAACCACTAGCCGGGGATTCCAAGGGTTGCATAAAGAAGCGAGCACAACTATTGCTCAATGGCCACCTTCTGCACTCACGTTTAATCAGTTCTCAAAAATCAAATTTGATTTAGCCGCGCTTACAGAACAAGTGAAATTAGAACATGAACAAATCCTTGAGGCCGCCAGTGAAGGTTTAGGTATCGAAATGAGGGATGCTTACCTTTCCCACCTTCTTGAAGTACGCACTCTCCTCCAATCAATAATCAAGAATTTTGCTGCAACACAAACCACTCTGCAAAAGAATTTCAAATCCATGGGAGGCCAGATTGGAAAACGGCTAAAACGACGGTTGACAACTGCCCAAAAAACTACTGAATCGTTTCTCACCGATTTCCAATCGAAAATTGCATTACAAGAAGAACAGAGTCGTACTCTTAGTAAACGGGTCCAAAAACTGGTAAACCAAGAAAGAAACGTTGTGCTTGTTAGCCTAAAAACAACTAAGGATCAAATCGGTCAATATGCTCAAGACAGGATTAGACAAACCCAGAAGGCAGTTAAACAGGCAGCAGCAGAAAATATCACTAAAGCCACCAAGACTCAACAAATTGTAGATAAACAGCTGCGTACATTTAAAGCAGCCTTGAATAAAATCACGAACACATCAACCTCAGAGTTGCAAAGGGAATTTTCCCAACTTGAAAATATTGTGAAACAATACTCTGATGGTGTTGAAACCACTGCAACCCGTTTAAGACAGGAACAGATTGCCAAAGTTGAAACCGCAATTGCAGAGTTTCAGCCCTCAATTATTGAAATTCAAGATAAACGAGAAGCAGCGATTGCTAAGGCCGTTCAATCCCATTCAACTCAGTTAACCAACAGAGATCTAAAAGTAATCAATGGTCTAACTACCTCTCTTTCAGAAATAATACCTCCAAATGCCCTAGCAGCCTTAGATGGTTACAAGACCACACTGAAAAACAAACAAACAACCTTGGAAAAGCAAGCAGCCAAAACCGCCCAATTAGCTGGAAGAAAGCAAGTAACAAAAGCTGCACTCAAGAGAATTAACAAGAAAATCATCTTGAGCATAAAAACACAACTTGATACACTCTTGACAGCATTTCAAGACTTTACTGCAAAACAATACGCAGCTTTCAACAAACAATCTGATACAATTTTCAAAAAGACCCGTGAAGAATTCAATACAATACAAGATGAGCAAACCCAAAAGCTCATCGAGTTAATAAACGAAGAATTCTCAACTCAGATAACTGCCAATCTTCGTAATTGTAAAACGAAAGTATCACGGCAGATTAAGCGAGAAAAACAAATAGACACCCTATTCCAAAAAACCGTGAACCGAGTTCTTGCCCTTCCAAAGACCCTTTTACCAAAAGAGAAGAAGATGGTTCGTGATAAACTCACAAACGAATTAACTGTCATTTTGGATGAATTTCGAGAGAAACTCCGCAATCAAACTGACCGGGAATCACAAATTTCAACAATATTTGAAGAAACACTTTCGACCCTGCAACAACTCCCTCAAGAACTACTCCCAGGATTAGCTGAACAGCATCTTCACAGCCAGGTCATTACTCCCCAGTCAATCTTCGTTGATTATCAATCTATTCTTGAAAAACAACAAAAAGACTATGCGAAAAACATCGCAACCAAACTCAGATCCCTTCATGAACAGCTACTCTATGCTAATTACAGCAATGACTTGAAAATTACACTTACCAACCTTGTGAAGAAAGGTTCCAGCACAGCAGTAGAAAACTATCAAACAACCCTCACAAACAGTTATGCAGATCTGGAAGTTCAAGCAAATACTGCGTTTCAAAATAGCTTAGATAAACGTCTTCGAACTCAATTGTCAGAAAAACTCCGAGAATATCAAGATACTCAGGCGCCTCCTGTAAGCTCCACAATTCAAGCCCTTGAAACTAAGCTAGGTGAGGCTCTTGAAAAGTATGATACGCGTGTGAAAACACGAGTTGATCGTTATTGGCTGCCCATTACCAAGATAATGGATGACTATTCGTCTAATATCGCAGCGAATCTTAATGCCCTTAATACAGCTATTGGTTCGGCTGTTGATCAAGCAACGGTGAATGTTTCCACGACGCTCGCGAATTTTGGAGATGATGCAGGGAATTTACTGACAGCCACAGCTCAAGCCTTTGAACGCGAGAAAACAGGATTCAATGAACAACTTACTCAGGGAATCAATGAAATGCAAGAAGATTGCCTTGCCCAGCTTAATGAAACAGAAACGCTACTGGAAGGATTAGT
>Ga0209636_10005358_pt1 | contig 13098 bp, 9 predicted proteins | sample DeeMarSWOR152_54_FD_187464 | JGI IMG/M metagenome (GOLD analysis project Ga0209636, IMG submission 187464) | Marine sediment microbial communities from White Oak River estuary, North Carolina - WOR-1-52-54 (SPAdes) (version 2) | ecosystem: Environmental > Aquatic > Marine > Intertidal zone >...
CGGACAGACGGCGCTGGCCCCCAATGAACTTCTAGTAAGGATAGAAATTCCCAGCCCTCCTACCTATTCGGCGGGATGTTATCTCCGTATTACTCTCGGGGGAGAGATGGATATTGCTGTAGTAGGCGTAGCCTCCTTTCTGGTTTTAGCGAGACGTAAAAACCTGTGCCAGGAAGCGAGAATCGCCTTGGGGGCAGTGGCTCCAACACCCATAAGGGTGCCCCAGGCAGAGGCTATTCTGGCAGGAAGAATCTTAACCGATGCAGCCATCGAAGAAGCTGCCGAACGAACCACCTCGGTGGCTCGCCCGATCTCTGATTTACGAGGCTCAGCAGAATATCGTCGGGAGATGGTAAAGGTTCTAACCAGAAGGACTCTCAAAAGAGCCTGGGAAGCCTATGGTACCAAAGCTTAAATAATACTAAAGAATAGATGCGATGAGAAAGTCAATAAAACTAAGAGTAAACGGCCAAGAGCAGGAAATAATGGTGGAACCGCGGCAGACTCTCCTTGACACCCTGCGGTATGACCTCGGATTAACGGGGACGAAGGAGGGATGCGGCAAAGGTAACTGCGGCAGTTGCACGGTTCTTCTTAATAGGCAGGCAGTTAATTCCTGCTTGGTCTTCGCTATCGAAGTGGATGGGCAGGACATTACTACGATAGAGGGCTTATATCAAGGAGGAGAACTTCACCCTCTGCAGCAAGCCTTCATTAATGAAGGCGTCGTGCAGTGCGGCTTTTGTACCCCTGGGATTATCATTTCGGCCAAGGCCCTCCTGGATGCAAACCCACACCCCACAGAAGCTCAAGTGAGGCAGGCTATAGCCGGCAACCTATGCCGCTGTACTGGCTACGATAAAATTGTACGTGCCATTTTAAGAGTAGCCGCAGCTTAAAGGGAAGAACCATGTCAGAGTATTCTGTTGTAGGAAAGCGAGTGTCCCGGGTAGATGCCCTGGCTAAGGTGACAGGGAAAGCTATTTATGCCGCCGATATTAGTTTACCTAACATGCTTTATGGCAAGATTCTATGGAGCCCTTATGCCCATGCTAGGATTCGCCGTCTGGATGTAGCCAAGGCTCAGGCTTTAGGAGGAGTGATGGCGATTATCACTGCCACTGATGTACCCAAACAGGAGGGCGAGGAGGAGTATCCTAATCCTATGACCTGCTGTGTAGCGAGGGAAGAGGTTATTTTCGCAGGGCAACCCGTGGCAGCAGTGGCAGCGATAAATCCCCACATCGCTGAAGAAGCCCTGGGACGGATTGAAGTCGATTATGAAGAACTACCATCGGTGATTGATGTTCTGGAGGCTATGAAACTGGATGCTCCACTTGTTCATCCCAATTCGTACACTAAAAACCTGCCGGAGCAGGACACTAAACCCAGCAACATCTTTTGGTACATGAAAACCGTTCGCGGAGATGTAGAGGCAGGATTCAGGGGGGCTGATATTGTTCTGGAGAATACCTTCCGCACCCAGACAGTTAACCACGGTTATCTTGAACCACGGGCGTCAGTAGCCAGTGTGGACCCTAAGGGCAAGGTTACAATATGGAGCGACAGTCAGGGTATTTTCGAACTTAGGGAGCTGGCTGCCGATTTTCTGAATCTGCCCTTCAATTATATAAAGGTGATTCCCGTGGAGGTAGGAGGGGCCTTTGGAGGGAAATCACACCAAGTGGTATCCCTCCTTTGCGTTCTTCTGTCGCAAAAAACGGGCCGACCCGTCAAGATAGTAACGACGAGGGAGGAAGTCTTTAAAACCACTCGTCCTGCTCCTGCCTCAGTAATCACCGTTAGAATGGGTGCTAGCAAGGAGGGATGCCTAACGGCCGTTTCGGTCACCATGGTATATGATTATGGAGCCCTACATGGGATGGGAGGGATGCCAGAGGTTCCTCTTGGTTGTTTCGCCGGACTAAGTCCTTACCGCATTCCCAATCTAAAAATGGAATGCTATAGTGTGTACACTAACAAGATGCCTTCAGGGCCCTACCGGGCTCCGGCAGCTACCCAATCGGCCTTTGCTGTCGAATCACAACTGGATTTGCTGGCTCGAGCTCTGGAGATGGACCCTCTGGAGTTCCGGATCAAGAATGTTGCAGGCGAGGGCGACCCACTGCCCTATGGTCAGCCCCTCCCTAAGGTCGGTTTCAGGGAGACCTTGGAGAGAATGCGACAATACTTGGTGCAGCGGGGTAAGCTTGAAGGTGAAAACCGGGGAAGAGGAGTTGCCTGTGGCTATTGGGCACCCGGGGTCGGTGCTGCCGGTGCCAATATCCACGTGAACGCTGATGGGACGGTGGTGTTGGTAGTGGGTTCTGTTGACCTCACCGGAACCCGTACCACTCTGGCTCAGATGGTAGCCGAGGAGTTAGGTATCCCCTTTGAAAATGTTTCGGTTGTTAGCGGTGATACAGAGACAGCTCCTTTTTCCGTACCAACAGTAGGCAGCATGATTACTCGGTCGCTGGCCACACCAGTCTGCCGGGCTTGCCAGGATGTCAAAGACCAGCTCTGCCGACGGGCTGCGTCTCAATTGGGAGTAGAGCCAGATGATGTAGATTTTGCACGTGGGCGTGTCCAAGTAAAGGGGATGCCACAGAAATCTGTCTCCTGGGTAGATTTGGCCCGGCAGACCGGGCATTTTCCAACTGAAAGTCCCGTAATAGGACAGGGTTCGAGCGTGGGTTTCCAAGCATCTCCGGTACTGGCCGTTGACGCAGCAGATGTGGAGGTGGATAAGGAGACCGGGAAGGTTAAAATACTATCATACGTTGCCGCGCAAGACGCTGGCCTAGCCGTTAATCCAACCCTAGTGGAGGGTCAGATACAAGGCGCTGTTGCCCAAGGTATTGGCTGGGCTTTAACGGAGAGCTGTGTTTTCCATAAGGGCGTGATGCAAAACGCCAATCTGTTGGACTATCGTATGCCCACTGCTGCTGATCTACCTTTTGTGGAGACTCTTCTAGTGGAAGTTGGTTTTGACGCCTCACCTTTTGGCGTCCGCGGAGTGGGAGAGCCCCCTATTGTACCATCCCTTGCTACTATAGCCAATGCCATTCACAGAGCTGTGGGGGCAAGACTAAAGGAATTGCCTATGACCCCAGAGGCGGTATTCTGGGCTCTGCAAGCCCAGGATAAATCGGGGTGAGGCAATAGAGGAAAACTTCTGGGGTATTTCAAAAGATTGTTAAATGGTTCATCATTAAGAGGGTAACCACGCGCGCAGACATCACCAGTGCTGTGGTCTTCCTTCCCTTACCTGATGCCGAGAGCACGTCTTCTCGAGTTTCACAACATAGCGTTTTGCTATTCTCGCTGACACCTTGAACCTACGTCAGGGTGTCATGTATGCGTTTAACACTACTTATACGCCAGGGTTGTGGTTTATTTCGAGGTTTCCAAATCTGACCGATTGTTAGTTAGGAGAATAGTTCGAATCAATCTTCCCTAAAGGCCATGTAACTATGAAGGTGACCCATTTTTCTTGATGATTCACCTTACTGTACTTGCTTGGCAGCTTCTGGTCGGTATAGCTCAAACGAGTTTAGCCACTCAGTTAAAAGTGCTTTCAGCTCTCTGGCTTTTTCAGGCTTAACGTCAATAAGATTATTCAGTTCCTCCGGGTCAAGGCGTATGTTGTAAAGCTCATCGCACCCGTCAGATGCCCAGATGTACTTGAATTCCTCAGTGCGTACTGTCTTAAGCCGGCGAACATATGTTGAAATATCAAACTGATGATTTCTTTCGTCTCTTAATAATTGGAAAGTATCACGAGTTGATATCAAGGGAAAAAGGATGGGAAAGGCAGCAAACAGAAACGGGTGAATCACCAGAGATTTCTTCATGTCTCGCTCCGTTTCATCAGATACAGAGTTCGTTCAGAGTCCTTAATCCTTTTAAATTCCTGTATTGTAAAATACTCTCTGAATTCACTCTCGAAAGCTGCTTGTGTATAATCGGTAAAGATATCTTCTCTGGTCGATAGCAGCCTCTTGACCTGCGAATCGCTTTTTGGAACAAACTCAATAATGAGCCATTTACAAATACGACTAAAGAAGCTGGCGATTCTGCTGAATGGTACATTGTTAGAGATTGCCAGATGGTGCACCAGTGCTAGGGCAAACACGGTGTCTGTTGGACCCCGTTCAATAAGGGACATTCTCTCCTCATTTTCCCAGCCTCTACCGGCGCTCGGATTGTTCAGGTCAATCACCAGAGGGAGAATATTGGTTTCTTTCCTTCTGACAGATTCAAGATAATTTTTCTCAACAGCCACAGGGTCAACGTCGAAGGAGACGGTTTGTATCCCTTTGTCGCTGGCAATACGGCTGAATACCCCTATGTTTGCGCCGAGGTCCCAGACGCTTTTAGGTTTAATTTTATCCATAAACTCAGCTACAATTTGTTTTTTATACTCAAAGGCATCCGAGGAATAATTGGTGCCTTGGTAGTACTCAGCCCACTCTGTACCACGAGCCTGCCATTTCTGGTTCCTGATAGCCGACTCTAAACTATCAATGATGCCAAGAAAAGACAAGCGACTAACTTTGTAACGCTTTGTATCTATAGTTTTATCAGCGAAACGTTTTTGGCTTCTGGCATGAAGGTGGATGTGTAAAAGTAAGGAGGGTCTGAAACGAGTGTGAAAAGGTAGAAGCAAACTCGCCATGTCCAAGGGAACCCCATCTATATAAATTCGAAACAGTTGGCTTAGTCTAACATCTTTGTAATTCATCAACGCCAGGGGCGCTAGGAAATGTTGACAGAACTGCCTATAGGCAACCCAGGATTGTCCCTCCTTGTATTTTTCAAAAGAAAGCGTGTCTATTAAAACAGGCTTACCTCGCATAAACTGTATGTTATAGGCGCTGCAATCTTTAAGGGACATCCCGAAGTCAAGTGATCTTTTCTGGATTCTAAGTGTAGTCAGCGCAGCATCCTTCAACTGGCTGAAGCACCATTCATACGGATATGATATGAATTCTATCAATTCGGGCTTGATTAACTTATAGGCTTTGTCAGGTAAAGGAGCCTCAACATCAACTTCTTCATGAGGAATAAGTAAGCCCTCGCTCACAAGAGCTTGATAAAGTCCAGAATTCATTAGAAGATCATAATCTTCTTTGTAGAAATTGTTTATCTGCCTATAAATCGTCCCGTTTTTAAAGAAAAGGAAACCACTACGGTCCCGAAACGAGCTTGGGATAACTTGGCTAGTCCTTATCCTTTCCATGCTTTGAACCGCTGGAAAACAAGTTTGTGAAGAAGATTTTAGTTCGAGCCCAGAATATCTTGGCTACAACTAATCCTCCAACCAGAGCACCTATTAGCACCTGAATTATTAGACTTCCTGTTCCCGGATCGAGATAAGCGGGAGGTATTTGACCGAAAGCTAATAATGAATTAAAATATAGCATGTCAAAGAGCTCTCCTTCTTGAAGTTATAACGTGTATATTATAATGTGTCAAACCAACATAAAGAGTGTTATGCCACCTTCTAAAATTGATAACATCACTTAATCGCTATCTTTGATCCATAAAAAGAGGCTCGTTATCATTGATCCCCCCATAAATAATGCCATTTTTAACCGATGCACCACTTGTTGTCGCGTCCTCCAACGTCATGGACGCAACCTTTGCTTCAAGGAGTATATCGTCCTTAAAAAGGTATGCAAATATTGCAGGAAATAAATCTTGTAAAACGGTTATGTCGTCATATTTTGAAAAGTCCTCATCTGGCCACTTAATAGCTAAAAAAGTCCCAAACCTATCTTGGATATCAAGTCGAGATATTTCAGAGATATCATAGTGACGTCCAGTATCTGTACAATTTTTAGTCAGATAAGGGCCATGGTCACCTGCAACAATAATTATTGCACTGGAATCCTTTTGAGTTATCGTTTCGATATCTTGTTTCATTTCTTCATTAGCCTCAATTAACTTTTCCTTGAAGAGTTCTGTCTCATTTGGCCTGCAAGCTCCTGAGTTTTGACTATGCCCGGGAATTTTTGTGTGCATGTAAATAAACCTAAGCTTGTTCGGAACGCTTTCAAAAATGCTTAATTTATATTCTATAAACTGCTCGCCTGATGGTTTGTCAAACTCAACATCAAATCTGAATTCACCCATGAAAATTGATTTCGATAATAATTTATGAGTGGAAGATAATGATTTTGGAAATGAAAAATCGTAGCTTGAGCCAATACCTTGAAAGAAATAATCGTCCGGAAATATACCATAAGTCTCATAACCAAAACTTTTTAACAGGTTTTGTACTATCCCATCCCCCGAAATCCCCCTTCTTATGCTACCATAAAATTCTGTAGATGCGTTTAGAGTTCTACTTATTGTATAAATTGAGCAACGACCAATTGAATAAGCGTGTGGATACAGTTTAAAGCCCAACGTTTCTAAATATTTTTCTTGAGTACTATTATCTATGCCGTATCCAAGCATGGTTTCGTTAATTACATATGAGTCATAGATCAGCAGATAAATATTTGGTGTGGATGGGGGTTTTTTCGAACCAACAAGCTCTACAAGTTTGTTGTCGTTACTACTAAGCCCTATTTTGGCCTCATCGTCAGGTACCAACTGGATCGCACTGTTTGCAATAAAGAAAATAGCGACAACAAAGTATAAAAACTTCCTGCCAATCAGATTGTATAAGAACCAACTTACAAGAAATATTGCACTGAAAAACGCAAGTTGAATCCTTAAGTCACCTCTTTCAAACCAACTAAATTCAGCACTTAACAACGCCATATTGGTGATTGTAAATGTGAACGCTAAACCTAAGATCATCAGCGTCTTAGTTGAGCCGACAATACCAAGCAATGTGGGTATTACGATGATAAACAGTACAGAAAAAATTAAAAAAACAGCCAAAATATACAGTGAACCTAATGGCGATAGTATGTCTAGATTCTTTAAAATGTATTGAACAATAGGTGTTAACGGAAGCAAGATCAGAAAAAAATCGCTTACGTATAACTTTTCTATACTATTGTCGAATGTTAACTTATTTCCCTTTTTTCTTTTAAATAATACAAAGAAAATCAGGTATAACCCACCCGCCAATAACAAAGAGAACTTCCAGGCTTTGTTGACAAAGACAGCGTTTACATTTACGCTATATTCAGGCAATAACCAAGAAAGGAACCAAGAGAAAAAAACAAAATATAAAGTCAAAACTACCAAAGGAATAAGTACGTGTTTCCACGTAGCATTTAAAATCCCTGCTTCCCCAAATAGCTTGATAACTGTTTTTTGGATGAGTTGTTTATGCACAAAAGTTAGCTCCTACATCCGAGGTGGTTCTGGTGACATGGAACTGCATCCTCAGCAGCTTATCGAATTGAAGCTTCAGCGTCTTTTGAGTGAGGGGCATCAGCCTTTCACCCCTTCCGCCTGTCAAGATTACTGCTCTCATTCAGCATATTCTCACTTAACAAAGATAACACATGCTTCAATTATTAGTTCCTGCTTCAAATCTTCAGAAAAGACTCGATCGTATTTGCGTATTATATTCCATGCCCCTTCAGGCAGAGCATTAATACCTTTGCCTAGTCCTAGGCGTAAGTTCGTTATTGTTTGATATTCAAATTGTTGCTTCGTATCATGAATAGGATATATCACCATTTTTGAAAAGTTGTACCTTTCATAGAGTTCATTAAAGTAACTTTTCGTGAAGAGCCACTTATCATCAAGTTGTTTGTATACTTCAAGAGACTTGTCTCTCCCTTTCCTCACCCTATAATCCTCTATCATTGCTTTCAAAAAAGCCCTCGTTTCGTTTGGCAGAGAGTGGCTATACCCGGGAAAGGACGATATTATTTCGGAATAGGCTAATTCAAGAATCACATTACCAGCTTCAAACGGTTCAAAAAAAATTGCACATCCTCCTGGCTTGAGTACATCATGAACCCCACTGATTGCTTTTTCGGGGGACAACAAATGATGTAGAATAGAACCACCTACAACAATATCAAAGGTAGATGGTTTAAAATCAAGCTCCTCAGCATTTAATTGAAAAAGTAGTAGCTTATTATGTTCAAAGTGTAAGTGTTTATCTATGTACTCCTTTAATAAAGCAAGCAAATCAACACTTAAGTCACTAGCAATAATATCTGAATTTGGAAAGAGGGTAATTAAGGGCAATATGGTATTTCCAGCTCCTGAACCAATATCAAGTATCATCAAGTTATCATCTCTTTTCTCATTCAAACCTGAGCATGAAATTGCTATTGTGATAAGCGAATTCCAGTAATCAATATTAGTGTATGCTTTAGCATATGATTCTGCATGTTCTCTGAATTGACTTGTTATGTAATTCCTAATAGTCTTGTCATCATATACCGGGCTTAAAATCCCGGTAAAACGACTGCCAAGAACAGAACCCAAGTCAACAGTATGGCGATTATAAATTTTCACTAAATCCGCACTCATAAGCCCATTTCTTAAAATCTTTGCTGCTTAATGTCTTCCCTGCAATAGAGAGCCCTCATAGGTGTGTCGCGCTGGAAGCCTTCCAACACAATGCAGATTTTTTATTCAACTCTGGGCTTCAGATTTATAAAGAATTGGATGGTTTCTTCAGCCGCTGCCGGTGCACTAATTCTAGATATGGTATGCCCAAGTCTGTATTTAGAGACGCGTTCGCCTTGAGCTCCCAGCTCAAAGCAGCAAAGTGGCATGCCCAGCTCCATTAGCTCAGAACAGACATAAGAACAGGTCTCGGGACATATTGAAGGGAGCAGACAAATATTTATCCCGTATTTTTCTATCAGCCCCGGTAGTTCCGAGGTCTTATAAGGTCCTGTCACCATAAGATTATTTAGCCTGGGCGCATTGCTTAATGTCCCAATAACAGTAATCTTAGCCTCAGGTACCCTATTTTCTAGAATCCTTGCCATCTCGCCAACAATCTCTGACCCCTTCTCGTACCCTATCGAACCAACAACACCAATATTCATGGGCCCGTTCAAGTTTATTTTAGGTTTCTTGGTAAAATGTACTGGTAGCTGGTGCGGCTTAACTGTGATTTGTTCTGGTCTTAAAGGATACGTTCTGGTCAGTAACGTCCTTGAACACTCTGAAAAGCACAATACGGTATCGGCAACTTCTAGGACATCTCCCCAAGTCTTTCTCCATCTCTCAACATCGCGGTCGGTAGCGTGATACGCATAGCGGTTTCTAGGAAGGCAGGTTCTGCAGGCTTCTAGGCTTGAAAGGTCACAATAGATTCCGCTACTGTTCAGTAGATTGTAGGATGGGCAGATGCAGAAATAGTCATGCAGTGTGATGGTCAAGTTAACCCTAGAATTCTTTTTTAGGTTATAAATTTTATGGAGGATATCCAATGGTTTCGGAAAGGTCACCAGGTTGTTGTAAAAAATCTCTTTGCAGGAGACCCATTCAAGTAGTTGCAGTATATCGTTAAAGCCGGATACCATGAAGTTAACGTTATACTCCTTATATAAACACTGCAGTCTGAAGAAACAATGATCCATGTTATACATAAACAGTAGAACGGCCTCGCCTTTAGCTAAACGCTCACGGATTACTTCCTGGCGATAGGTATTAGCACCACCTCCCCACTGGTGATCAATGAGCAACGTAGTGCCAGCCGATGCCTGATGCGTACTGAGAAGGAGTGCAAGAAATTGACGTATGGGCTTAGCCGGATCACGTTTGATTAAGTCATCGACCTCCTGTAGATATGTAGGATGCAACTTCAGAACTTTTGGTAGATTCTGTTGTTGCTGTCTTTGTTTAGTCTTTTGTCCGAAACTTACACCACTTTTGTGGTAAACAAAGAGATTGGGCACCATTATGTTATGATATCCTGCGTTATGAGCACGCATACTCCAGTCATTTTCCTCGCCATAGCCACTGCCAAAGATACTTTCATTGAATGGGCCGATCTGCTGCCACACATTGAAGTTCATTCCCATGCAGAAACCTATGCCACTTGGAAGCTTAATGGATACAGCTTCAGGATTAACGAGCTTAAAGAATGCGTCTATCTCATCAACCGCAAGGTTGTCAAAAGGTTCATTATCCACATTCATGTGAGGGAAGCTGCAAACAGTACCAGCATTGGTAAACGGTGTAGTGCTGGCAATGTTGGCATCTTCAACAATTGGTCGCATTAGCCGTTGTAGCCAACCCTTTGGGACTTCTGTATCGGTATTTAGCAGAACAAAATGATTTCGTACCTGCTGTAACGCAGTGTTGACTGACTGAACATAGCCTTTGTTTTGTGGGTTACGAATCAATACTGAGCTGGGAAACTGTTGAACAATGTTCTGTAGAAAGGGCTGGATATCAGGATCAGGACTTGCATCATCGATCAGAATTAGACGATAGGGCGAATCAGTATTACGAAGTAAGCTATCGGTTAGCTTGGTCAAGTATGGCATTCCGTTATAAACGGGTATGACAATATCGACCTCTTGGTCGAGCGGAGGAGTATCACCTGCATCATGCCTGAAGAAAGTCATGGCATGATGCAGAGCAATATCGTCTGGCGGTTTTTCTCGGGGCCTCTTTTCGATAGCTTGAGTCTCTTCGAGCACGATTCTAATTTCTCCCCGGAAAAGGTGTCTCAGTAGCATGACCATGAACCGCAATGGGCTGGTGATGCGCCAGGACCATGAGGCGTGGATCGCCTTTACATAGTCCTGGAACTGCATACGTTGCTGAGCCAATTCGTTCTGCAATCGGTTAACCTCATCCTGGAACTGCATACGTTGCTGAGCCAATTCATTCTGCAATCGGTTAACCTTATTCTGGAACCGTGTACGTTGCTGAGCCAATTCGTTCTGCAATCGGTTAACCTTATTCTGGAACCGTGTACGTTGCTGAACCAATTCGTTCTGCAATTGGTTATCCTCGTCTTGGAATTGAATACGTTGCTGAGCCAATTCATTCTGCAGTTGGTTAACCTCGCCCTCCACAATGAAATCGATACCAAGAAGCTGACATGCCTTAGTGTGTGCGAGTACTTCATACTTATATTGAGGTTTTCTGAGAAGTCCCAGTGCAAAGTCATCCAGAGTGGGAATGGGGATAAGTTTTTTAAATTGCCGACAGTGCTTCTCAAAAGCCGGCATCCGATCTTCCGGAACGAAGATTATATTAGCCTCGCGTGCTTCGCCAAGAAAGTTGTAGCTATTTTTCCTAAAGTTATCAGGATTGTAGCTCAGTTCATTGTGGAGGAGGGCATGGTAGCCCCTTTCCTTCATCCATGTCACAATCTGCCATCCATTATGGAGTGACACACACTCAGCTAACACCATAGGCTGACAACGCTGTAAAGTCTCCGCAGCTCCTTTTAATACACGTAGTTCCATGCCCTCAACATCAATCTTTATCAGGTCACAGCTATCGATATGGTATTGATCCAATGTTGCAACCACAATGGTAATATTGTTAATGTCAACTGATACTGACTCCGCTTCGAGATACAAGGAAAATTTCCCCGGATTGTCCACTTCGGCAAGATTACCTTCATTTATATGCGTGGTTCCGGTGACATCCGATAGAGCTACGTTGAAAAGTTTCACATTAAACAATTTGTTCTGTTCTACATTCAAACTTAGTAGCTCGAACATAGTATTCCGCGGCTCAAATGCATATACCTTACCATTGGATCCAACATGTCGTGCAAATGCAATGGTATGCGTTCCTATAAAGGCACCGACATCGATGATGGTACTCCCGGCACCTACCAGATCGAGAAGAAAGTCAATTTCAGCTTGCGCCCACTCACCGTATTCATGCAGAGCTCTCCCAATAAGCAGGTCCCTCTTTAGGTACGAAATCGTTCCATATCGACAGGATTTCGTCTCGATAGTGTGGTAATCTAACCCTGAGCTATGCATATCCAGTTACCTTTAAGTTAGTGTCGACATCTCTAGGCAATGTTCCTGAAGTCAAACTATCCCGCTCCTCACACCCTCTTTTTCTTACCTTTACGGTCACATATTGTACGTATACGGACATTGATAACACACTTTTTATCAATTTGTCAACAGGTTGGTGTGTTTTTCTTAGAATCTTTGCCTATACTTAATCCATCCTTAGAAGGAGCGGGAGAAACTTTCCTGGTAGACGACTTTTGTCCATTGTTGACAGAGGGTGATGTCATTTTATAATAGTGTCCGCATGAGCACGGAAGAAGTTCCTTTTATTGCATTTCTGCGAGAGGTAGTGAGGCGTCGGAAATGCTTACCAAGTCAACTGGCGGCTGCTTTGAGTGTAAGCCATGCTGCTGTTAGCCGGTAGTTTTCCGGGGAAGACATCCCCAGCACACGGTCTTGCCAAAAGCTGGCTGAGTATAGTGGTGTGCCTCTTGAGATGATTCTTTCTATCGTTGGCCACTTGCCCAGAATAGCTGATACGGGACCTCCCGAATGGCCTGAGTTCCGTGAATATGCTCGCCGGAAATATTCCAATGAACTGGATGAAGACCTGATTACCATGATTGAAGACCTAATCGAGCGGAGGAGGCGGAAAAGATATGACAGTGGGAACAAGAAAGGTTCCTAAATGGGAATCTGAGCTGTGGCGTTATTTAAGTTGTGGTGACGGTGAGGTCTGTCCTTTGCATAGCCAGTGCCAGCTCAGACGGCAATGCGACTATTGTTTGAGTGGTAATAAAGAATACATTAAGGTACTTAACACATTTATTGATGAGGATGAAATTACTTGGAGTAGCCATGAGTCACGTAGGTTTGATTTAATGGTATTCGCAAGAGAGGGAAGGATATTTAGGTTGATAAGAAAGCTGGCACGGATGTACTTCGATAAGGCAGGAGTTCAATGTCCACCAGTGCCAACAGACCTTATTCCGCTGGCTGATGACAATCGCCCTATAGAAGTCCATCTATTACCACTAAAGGCTCACCATGGTGCTATCTGGCGTCTGCGCGATAGATGGGTGATCCAACTTAAGAACGATGACTCACCAGCCAGACAGAGATTTACTCTATTCCACGAGATTTTCCACATCTTAGCCCACTGTAGAGCCACCCCAGTGTTTAGGAAAATAGGAGTTAAGGAAGGTTCTTTCAATGAGAT
>Ga0209636_10005359_pt1 | contig 13098 bp, 12 predicted proteins | sample DeeMarSWOR152_54_FD_187464 | JGI IMG/M metagenome (GOLD analysis project Ga0209636, IMG submission 187464) | Marine sediment microbial communities from White Oak River estuary, North Carolina - WOR-1-52-54 (SPAdes) (version 2) | ecosystem: Environmental > Aquatic > Marine > Intertidal zone >...
CACCGCGCGACGTACGCCGGGCTATACCGGCTAAGCCATAGGTACCCGCCGTACTCGTAGCCGAGGCCGGAGGTGTAATTTTGAAAAGGAGATTGGAATGAATAGAGACAAGAACCTGTCGAGGAGTCGAGGCGGAAAACGTGGTACCAAGGCGGCATATAGCGGCCGTAGCAATACAAGTACACCGAGTCGCCGCTCGCCGCGAGCGCGCTCGGGAGGTTCGCCGGCGCGTTGAACGACGCCACTACCTCACCTAAGTAAGCGGCCGCGGGCACAGCCGCGACGGCCGCGGCAAAGGCCGATACCCACAATGCCTTCATCTCGATACCTCCCAGTAAACGCGATTACCGTAACCATTAAAAATATACCATAAAAGCCAGCATACATCAAAACTTAATAATAAAAAAACGGCCTCGCGGCCGGCCTTATCAGCGATTCCGCCACGCTTTTAATATCTCGAACATATACTCCGAACATTAGTAGAAGGCGACGATGAAGAAGACGCCGGTCAGAACAACGCGCCGTACGTCAGGCCCGTAATCGTCGCCATCACCACTACTAATAGAATAAATACAACCGTCTTCTTGGTCCCCATAACGCTCCGTACGACGAGCATGCTGGGGAGCGACAGCGCCGGCCCGGCGAGCAAGAGCGCGAGCGCCGGCCCTTTGCCCATGCCGTTGCCGATGAGGCCCTCGACGATAGGAACCTCGGTCAGCGTCGCAAAGTACATAAAGGCGCCGGCTATGGAGGCGAAGAAGTTCGCGCGGAGCGAGTTGCCGCCGACGGCCGCGGTGACCCACGCCGACGGTATTAGGCCCTCCTGCCCGGGCCGCCCCAACAACGCGCCCGCGACGAGTACGCCCAGGAGCAGCAGCGGTAATATCTGTTTCGCAAAGGACCACGTGGCCCCGAACCACGCGCCCACTTCCCCCTTATCCGTGGCTGCCACGGCCGAAACGCCGACGACGGCGACGGCAAAGGCGACAGCCGGATACTGCGGCAGCGAAAAAGCAAACAACGCGGTCGGCGCGGCGACGAGAACCCCCTTCCACCAACGAACGCCGAACCAAAAAACTAGTATGGCGCCAAGCGCCGCGGCCGCCGCGCCCGTCAAGGCCCATTTCGACGAGTAGACCGCGAACCACACCCCCGCTTGAGACGCCGGTTTGCCCCAGTTAGCGAACACGAGGACGCCGACCATCGAGGCGAAGTAGAGTACGTTCTGCCACAGCGGCCGCGCCACCTCGGCCTCCGTTATTGCGGCCTGCGCCTCCGCCTTGGCGGCCTCCTCCTTGCGGAAGATGAAGTGCATCGCGAGGCCGATTACGACGCCGAAGACGATCGCTCCCGCCGCGCGCGCCACGCCGAGCTCGAGCCCCAATATCCGCGCCGTCAAAACGATCGCGAGGACGTTGATCGCCGGGCCGGCGTAGAGGAACGCCGTCGCCGGCCCCAGGCCCGCACCCATTTTGTATATCCCCGCGAAAAGAGGGAGGACCGTACAGGAGCATACCGCCAGGATCGAGCCCGAAACCGAGGCGACGCCGTACGCCAGGACCTTGTTGGCCCGGGCGCCCAGGTACTTCATAACCGAGGCCTGGCTCACGAATACCGAAATGCCGCCGGCGATGAAGAAGGCCGGTACCAGGCACAACAAAACGTGCTCGCGGGCGTACCACTTGACCAGCGCCAGCGCCTCGAATATGGACCGGTCGAAACGCGCCGCCCCGACCGGCAAGTAAAAGCAGGCGAGGAATACGGCCACGATAGCCGCGAGCACCTTCCACTCTCTACTCCAGTCCATTACCCAAACGTTCCTTCCTGTCGCTCGAGCCGGCGTTACATAAGAACGGTCCAACTTCCAACGGAGGCGCACGCCCGATTATTTAACGTAACCGAGCCTCTCTTCGGCGTCCGATTTTATAACGGCCTCGACGCACCCGAAGAAATTCAAGACGCAGGGCATCCTTAGGTTGTAGTAAATCCGGGAACCGCGCTTCTCCGAAGCCACGATGCCGACGGCCTTTAAAACCGCCAGGTGCTTGGATACGGTGGATACGTCGGCCCCTACCAAGTCCGTAAGGTCGCAGACGCACCGTTCCCCGCGGGAAAGCTCGTCGACGACGAAGAGGCGCGTCGGATGCGCCATCGCCTTGATGACCGCGGCCAACGCCTCGAAACGGGCTTGCGTCTTAGCGTCCATAAAACCTCCAATATAGGTAATTTGGCATTATAACCAAATAGCCAAATATAGTCAAGTAAAAAAGCCCGGGCTCTTCGCCCGGGCCGGACGACGGAACGCCGTCCCGATTACTGCGGCCCCAGGATAATCGGAATCCTACTATCGCCCAAGATAACGACCTTCGCGTTTTTTGACGCGGACAAATTCTCCGCGGCCTCTATGCCCTTCCACTGGATGAGCATCGGCGATATGCCCTGTGAGACCGTTATCTGGTAGTCGCGGATGCCCTCGGCCTCGATGCGCTTCCGCTGCGCCTCTTTCGCCTCCACGTCCAGTTTATAATCGTATTCCTGGCTTTGCTGCTCGCGCTCTTTCTTGCGTTCGATGGCGGCGGTAACCCTTTCCGGGAGCACGACGTTGCGGAGGTTGACCAGGACGCACGTACACCCGTTTTTACTTAAAAGCGTATCCGCCAACTCGCGGATCTCCTCGCCGACCCGGGCGCGTTTGCCGGAATACAATTGTTGCGCCGAATATTTCGCGCAGATGTCGCGGATGGAGCGGCGGACCTCGGGGCGGACGTATTGGTACTCGAAGCTGTCGACATTTCCCCAGACTTTGTTGTTAAGAATCCAGGGAGTCTTTTCCGGTTTTATCCGATATTGGACCGTGATGTCGACGTCGACCTTCATCCCCTCGTTAGTCAGCACCGTTATGATGTCCGTAGGGTCGACCTGGCCCTTTACGGCTACGACGCCCATCGTGTACGCGCGCTCCTGAACGCTAATTTTTACGATCTCCGCCACGGGCCATTTGAAGTGTAGGCCGGAGGGGTAAACGGTTTCGCCGACCGCGCCGAATATCACCGGCACGCCGACGTGGCCCGGCGGGATAACTACTAAAGACGAAAATAGAAGCAGCAATATGCCGAGCGCGAACGCCACGGACGGTACGACTTTGAAACCTCCCCTCGCGCCGGCCCATTTTCCCAAGGTAAAAAAGGCCAAAGCGGCGACGAAGGCCAGTACCGAAAGCACGAAGAGAAACATCCGTTACCTCCTTACGCGCGGGCGTTAATCCAACCCGTCACGGGTTTACGCGCGCCGAGTACAACTTGTGAAAGAAGTATAGCGCGTCGTCGCCGAGCTGCCGCGTCTCGAGCAAGACCAACGGCGGCGGCCCCGCGAACCGCTCCTTCTTGAACGTCTTCGCGACGCCCAGCGTACGCTCGCCGAACCCGGGCCAACCCGCAAGTCCCTCTATCGTCCTGAAGGCCAGGCCGCGGCCGTACGGCGGGTCCAAAAAGACGACGTCATACGGCGCACTCGGGCGGGTCACCTCGAGATAATAGAACACGTCCTCACAGCTGACGCGCGCCACGCCGACGAGGTCCAACGACCGCAAGTTGTCCTCCAAGAAACCCACCAACGCGGCGTCTTTCTCCACGAACGTAACGCGGCCCGCGCCGCGGCTGAGCGCCTCCACGCCGAAGACGCCGGCGCCGGCGAACAAATCGAGCACCGCGGCCCCGCGCACCGTATCCCCGAGATAGTCGAATAGCGATTGTTTGAGCCGCCCCGTAAGCGGCCGGTAACTTTTATTTCGCGGCCCCTCGAGTACCCTCCCCTTGAGGAAGCCGCCGCCTATCCGAAGCGACACGCGGAATCACCGTCCGTAGTAAAGACGGTCCGCGAGGACGCGCGGCAAGCCGGCACGCCTGATCTTCGCGGCCGCCGCCTCCACGTCGTACGCCACGCGTACGAACTCAAGGCCGACCTCGTTCGTATCGTACACGACGTAACAAGCCCGCGGGTCGCCGTCCCTCGGCTGGCCGACGCTACCCACGTTTACCAGGTACCGGTCGCGGGCGCCAAACTCGCTCGCGGGAACCGCCTTAGGATTACCGCCGCCCTCGGCGACGACGCCGCCCTGATGCGTGTGGCCGAAAAAGACGACGCCGGCGTCGGTCGCGGCGAACGCCTCTTCCGCGTCCGCGATGGAGGTTATGTAGTTAAACTCCTGGGGCCTCACCGGCGTGGAATGAACGAGCAACACGTCGCCCTCGGTCGCGGTGAGCGGGAAATTTTGGAGCAACGAGCAGGCTTGCGGCGAGAGCTCCTCCGCGGTCCAAAGTGCCGCGGTGCGTGCGGCGTCGTTGAAGTAATTTATTATCTGGTCGCCCAAGGCCGCGGCATCGTGGTTGCCGAGCACGACGTAACGGAGCTTCCCCGCCAAAGCGCCCACCGCGTCCCCCATTTCGCCGTCGAGCTGAGGCGGCGCCGCCCCGGCGAGGGCCGCGGTAATTTCGAGGCAACGTTCCGGGTCCGCGCCGTAACCGACGACGTCCCCCAAGCACCACAACGCGTCGACGTCGCCGCGGCGCGCAATATCCAAAACGGAGGCGCCGTACGCCTCCAGGTTGCCGTGAACGTCGGAAAAAATAGCTGCTTTCAAAACGGCGTTTGCCCCAACTAAAAAATACGGTTCACTCTTTGATCACGTAGCGCCGATATACGTTGTTCAGGACGCCGTTGATAAATTGGAACGACCGCTTCGTCGAACCGTACATCTTCGCGATTTCGATAGCCTCGTTCATAGAGGCTTTCGGCGGTACGTCCTCCAAATACAACATCTCGCCCGTAGCCAACCTCAGCAAGTTGCGTTCGATGCGGGCGATGCGGTGCAGCTCCCAATTGTCTACCGACTCTTTTATTATCCGGTCAATCTCCGACTGGTGCTCGAGCACGGTCTTTACCAAAAGCGCCGCGAAGAGCTCGACGTCCGTGTCCGCGGGGTGGTCTTCCCAAAAGGTCCGCATCGTCGCCTCGTGGCCTTCCGGCCGGACGAGCTCGAGTTGGTAAAGCAGCTTCAACCCCAACTCGCGTGCGATGCGACGCTTACCCAAACTACTTCCCCTTGGCCCCCAGCCTGGCGAAGAGGTCCACCATCTCGAGCGCGGCGAGCGCGGTCTCCCGACCCTTGTTGCCGGCCTTCGAACCCGCGCGCTCCACCGCCTGCTCGAGCGTGTCCGTCGTTAAAACGCCGAAGATCACCGGGATGTCGGCACCGAGCGCCACCGCGGCCACGCCCTTAGCCACCTCCGCGGCGATGTATTGGAAGTGCGGCGTGTCGCCGCGTATAACGGCGCCCAGGCAGATAACGGCGTCAAAACCGCCGCCCGCCGCGAGGCGCTTCGCCACCGGCGGCAGCTCGAAGGACCCCGGGCAGTAGACCACCGTTATGTCGTCTTCGGCTACCTCGTGGCGCTTGAGCGTGTCGACCGCGCCTTCCAAAAGGCGCCGCGTCACGAACTCGTTCATCCGGCTTAGGGCGATCGCGAACTTTCGCCCCCGGCCCGAAATTATACCTTCAACCGTTCCCGCCATCCGCAAACCTCCGGGGCATATATAAAGCCCAATTAAAACGTTTGACCGAAGGCCGGTCGGTTTAACCGTCTCGCGCTCTTAGCTCTGGCCCTCCTCGCCTCCCCCCTTGTCGAGCTCGAGGAGGTGGCCCAGCTTTTCCTTCTTGGCCTTGAGGTATTCGTAATTGAGTTTATGGAACCCCGCCTGGAGCGGGAGCCTTTCCACTATCTTAAGGCCGTACGCCTCGAGGCCCACCTTCTTCGTCGGGTTGTTGGTCATCAGGCGAATCGTGGTAAGGCCGAGGTCGGCGAGGATTTGGGCGCCGATGCCGTAGTGACGTTCGTCGGGCTTAAACCCTAACAACACGTTGGCGTCCACCGTATCGACGCCCTCGTCTTGTAATATGTAGGTTTTAATTTTATTGAGGAGGCCGATGCCGCGACCCTCTTGCCTCATATAAAGCAGCACCCCCTCACCCTCTGCGGCGATCTTCTCGAGCGCCCGCTGGACCTGGTCGCCGCAGTCACACCTGAGCGAATGGAACACGTCGCCCGTAAGGCATTGCGAGTGAACGCGGACGAGGACGTTCTCCTTGCCGGCGACGTCGCCCATGACCAGCGCCAGGTGGTGTTCGTCCACGGTGATGAGCGACTCGTATACGTGCATCGTGAACTCGCCGTAGATGGTGGGCAGGGGCGCGGTAAGGATGTTCCGCACGAGCTTCTCGTGGCGGCGCCGATACTCGATTATGTCGTGGATGGTCACGATGCCGATATCGTACCGCCGGGCGACCTCGATTAACGCCGGCATCCGCGCCATCGTGCCGTCCTCGTTCATTATCTCGCACAAGACCCCCACGGGCGTCAGGCCCGCGAGGCGGGCCAAGTCCACGACGGCCTCCGTATGCCCGGCGCGCTCCAACACGCCGCCCGGCTTCGCGCGCAGCGGGAAGACGTGGCCGGGCCGGGCGAGATGCTGCGGCCTCGTCGCCGCGTCCGCCAGCACCCTAACGGTTCTCGCGCGGTCGGCCGCCGAAATGCCGGTCGTCGTGCCTTCGATAGCGTCGACCGAGACCGTGAACGGCGTCCCCATAAGGCCGGTATTTTCGGACGTCATCGGCGGCAAGCCCAACTCGTTGGCCCTCTCCTCGGCCATGGGCGAACAGACCAAACCCCGGCCGTGCGTCGCCATAAAATTGATTACGTCCGGCGTGACCGCCTCGGCCGCGCAAATAAAATCGCCCTCGTTCTCGCGGTCTCTATCGTCCGTGCAGATCAGCAACCCGCCACCGCGGAAAGCCGTCAGCGCTTCCTCGACCGTCAGAAACGGGCTTTTGCTATTTCGTCCGGCTTTCTTCCGTGCCATAAACGCCGACCCGTTAACCGCCGTAACCGAGCTCGGCCAGCCGCTCGGGCGTCAAACCGCCGCCTCGGCGGCTTATGAAACGTTCCACGTATTTAGCTATAAAATCGACTTCGACGTTTACCTTGTCGCCCGGCCGGCGGTATTTCAACGTCGTACGCTCGTACGTGTGCGGAATTATCGCCGCGCCGAACGCGTCGTCGGCTACGTCAACCGCGGTCAAGCTTATCCCGGCCACGGCGACCGAGCCTTTTTCGACGACGTAACGGCTTATGCCGGGCGGTACCGCAACGCGTAGCTTGTATCCGTCGCCGTAAGGCGCCAGTCCCCTGACGGTCCCGACGCCGTCGACGTGACCCTGGACGAGGTGGCCGCCGAGCGGCGCGCCCATCGCGGCGGGCAGTTCCAAATTGACGGCGTCCCCCGACCTCGCGCCTCCTAACGTCGTTACCGCCGCCGTCTCGCCCGAAATATCGGCTTCGAAATAACCTTCGCCGACGGCGACGGCCGTCAGGCAAACGCCTTCCAACGCGACGCTGCCGCCGACCTCGAGCGCGGCCACCGTCTTCGGGGCCTTCACGTTCATCCGGCCGCCGCCCGCGCCGACGGCGAAACGCGCTACTTCGCCGACTTCCGTTATTATACCCGTAAACATCTCGCGCCGTTAAATCACCGGTTTTGGGACGGCCCCTTCAAACGCTCCGTCGCGCGCGCTACGCTCGCGAAGTAATCGTCCACGTCGGCGAAGTATCCCTCGAGTAACACGTCATCCCCCAAAGAGCGGCGCCTCGTCTCACGCAACGCCCAGGCGTCGTCCAAGCGGCCTACGCCTCGCCCCCCCACGGGGGACTTGGCGCCCTTGCCGCCGATTATTTTGGGGGCGGTAACCGCCACTACTCGGTCCACAAGGCCCCGGTCAAAAAAACCGCCCAATAACTCCTCGCCCCCCTCCACCAACAGGCTCGTCACGTCTCGCTCCGCCAAACGGGCGAGTAAATCGGCTAACGAAACGCGGCCGCCCTCTTCTTTACACATTATAACTTCGGCCCCTTGGCGGGTCAATCGCGCTACGTTCCGCGGCCTCGCGCGCCGCGTACAGGCGACCCATACCGGCGGCTTTGGCGCGCCCTCGAAGACCCGCGCGCGGGGCGGGACGACGGCGCGGGACGATACTATCAAACGTGCCGGCCCCTCCGAAAGGTCGCAGCCGGGGAGACGGACCGTCAAACGAGGGTCGTCGGCCCGCAACGTCCCCGCGCCCACCGCCACGGCGCCGTGCTCCCACCTGAGGCGGTGCGCGTAACGCCGCGCCGCCGGCCCGGAAATATACGCCGCGTCGCCGCTACGCGTCGCGATCTTGCCGTCGAGCGACGCCGCGAACTTCGCCGTCACCCAGGGCGTCTTAGTCGCGACGAACTTCGCGAAGTCCTCGGCGAGGTGCCTGCATTCGCGCTCGCGGACGCCCGCGACGACGTCCAGGCCGGCCTCCCGCAAGGTCGCTGCGCCCTTACCCGCTACGTCCGGATGGGGGTCGAGGGTACCGATTACGACTTTCTTTACGCCGGACGCGACAACGAACGGCGCACAGGGCGGCGTCCGTCCACGGGTGACGCAAGGCTCGAGAGTTACGTACAACGTAGCCCCCCGCGCCCGGGCGCCCGCCTCCCCCAACGCTACCACCTCGGCGTGGGGCGCGCCGGCGCGTTCGTGAAAGCCTCTCCCGAGAATTTTTTCCCCCAAGGCGACCACCGCGCCGACCGCCGGGTTGGGCGCGGTCCTCCCTTTTCGCAATCGGCCGAGCCTCAGAGCTTCGGCCATCATTCGCTCGTCGCGCGTAGTCGCCAAATGCGTAACGGAACCGCTAAAGGTCGGGCGGCGGCCGCGATTCGCCGGGCGATTCCGAAGCCGGAGGGGCTTCGACGTCTTTTAGCGCGAAGTCGGGCGGCTCGTGCATGTCGCAAAACTTGGTGGGTACGGAGCCTTCTAAAAAAGATTCCGAGATAACTCGTTTACACTTGCTGGTCGCCAGCAAGCCCGACTCCTCGCATACGCGCGCGGTTACGACGCCGGGAGGATTTTGGAACGTCGCGTTGCCCCGCTCGCCCAGCGCCTCGCTCATAAATTTAGCCCAAATCGGTACCGCGTAGGAGGCGCCCGTCGCGCGGTAACCCAGCGGGCCGTGGTCGTCGCGTCCCACCCAGACGCCCGCAACCATGCCCTCGGGCACGAAGCCTATCATCCACGTGTCCGCGGTGGCGTCGGTCGTCCCGGTCTTGGCCGCGCCGCGGCCTTTGAAACCGAATCGCGGCGCCAACGTCCCGGTGCCGCGGGTGATGACCCCCTCCATCATATTCGCCATAATGGCGCACGTACCTTCTCCCAACACTACCTCGCGCCTAACCGGGAATTCCTCCAGCACGTTACCGTAGCGGTCCTCGACGCGCGTAATCGCGCGCGGCTCGACGTGGACGCCCATATTAGCCAGCGTCGCGAAGCCGTCCACCATATCCAAAAGCGTAACGTCGCTCGAGCCGAGCGCGAGCGAATACACCGGAACCAACTCGCTCTTCACGCCCATCCGATGAGCGTAATCGATCACCGTCTCCACGCCCACTTCGTCTATGATGCGCGCGGCGACGAGGTTTATGGACAATTCGATGGCGCGCCGAATGGTCATGGGCCCGGAAGTCGCCCCGCTGTAGTTACGGGGTTGCCAAACCACGCCGTCCGCTTCGACGCGGAACGGCGAGTCCATAATGACGTCCGCGGCCGTGAAGCCGTTGTCTATGGCCGCGGTATACAGAAACGGCTTGAAAGACGAGCCGGGCTGCCGCTTCGCCTGGACCGCGCGGTTGAACTTCGACTCGTTGAAATCGGCGCCGCCGACCATGGCGAGGATGTCGCCCGTAGCGCCCTCCATAGCCAACATCGAACACTGGAGGAACGGCTCCTGCTCGAACGCGAGAAGCACCTTCTTCTTCTTGGCGTAAATGCCCACGATTTTCGCCGGTATCTCCCCGCCCACTTTTATAAACTTATCCGGTTTAAAGGGGAACGACCACTCCGCGGGCGATATATCCATCGTGCCGGTTATGCCGCCGCCGAGGTCGCATATCGCGACCGCCTTCGTCATTTCCGCCACGCGGACGTATCGAACCTGGCCGGTCTCGAGCTTCGAAAATTTAAGGCCCGCGTCGTAGCGATATATCTTCTTTCCGTACCTTTTCTCGAGCCGGTCCAGGCCCCACGCGACGGCCTTAGCCGCGACCTCCTGACGCGGCAGGTCCAGCGTCGTATAGACCCGCAGGCCGGCGCGGAACACGCGCTCGGAACCGTATCGCCGGATTAGCAACCGGCGGACGTATTCCGTAAAGTAGGGCGCGCGGTCCGGGTCGCGCGTTACGGGCGCGACCTCCGTAGGCGTCGCCTTAGCCTTTTCGTAACGCTCCCGCTCGAGGTAACCGAGCTCGTACATCTTCGCGAGCACCGTATCGCGGCGCTCGAGCGCTTCGTCGGGATTCGTGTAGGGCGAGAACCTCCCGGGAGACCGCGGCAACCCCGCGAGCACGGCGCATTCGACGAGCGTCAAATCTTCGACGTGCTTATTGAAATATACGCGGGCCGCGGCCTCGGCGCCGTAGGCGTTGTGGCCGTAATAGGTTTGGTTCAAATAGAAATATAAAATCTCCTGCTTCGTATAAGCCGCTTCTATTTTGCCGGCTAAGATCGCCTCCCGGATCTTTCGCCCGAGGGTGCGTTCCCGCGTCAGAAAGAGGTCGCGCGCGAGTTGCTGCGTTATCGTTGACCCGCCCTGAACCACGCGCCGGGCTTTGACGTTGGCCCACGCGGCCCTCCCTATGGCTATGTAATCGACGCCGTGGTGCTTGAAGAACCGCTCGTCCTCGATGGCGAGGGTGGCGTTGACGAGGTCTTGCGGGAACGCCGAAAAGGGCCTGAGATAGCGCCGCTCGACCTGAAAGGACGTGACCAGCGCGCCGTGGCGGTCGTATATCTTGGTCGGGAGGGCGGGCTCGTACGTCTCCAGGCTGGCCACGGGCGGCAACCCCCCCGAGAGCACGGTCACGAGGCCGAAGGCCACGCCCACCGCGAAGAGGCCTCCCCAATAAATCACCCAGAACAACGTGCGGGCTACGCGGGAGAAGGAGGCCTTCTTTCTGGCGCGCCGGGCGCGCCGCCGGTTCAATTCCGGGAAATATTCTCTGGCCATACGAGCTCCTAAGTTCGTTGGAATTTTACCATAAATATAAATAGTTATCAACTTAACGTAGGCGTACCGCGACCCCCACGCGATTATAACGTCTTGACCTCCGCGCGGCCTTGCGGTATCATCGCCGCGGTGGTATTACGCGCCATAATTGTGCTCGCCCTCGCCGCGACCGGCGCGAGCGCGGTGGACATCAACGTCGTCGAGGACGAGGCGAAAAAGGCCGAGGCGGCGATGCTCGAGCCGCTGGAGGGCGAAGGCTATTACGACTCCGCGGCCCTGGCCGAGCTCGCGCTGGCGCGCCTGCGCCGTTCGCCGACGGGAGCGCTTTGGCGCTCGTTCGCGGTTCCGGGGTGGGGGCAGATATACAACCGCCAATACGTGAAGGCGGGCGCGATGATGGCCGCCGAGGGGGCCACGCTCTTCATGGCCGTGGACAATTACTTCGCCGCGAGGAGATACTCGCGCGAGGCGCGGGAAGCGACGGACCCGAAAGTTAAAAGGGAAAAACTCGCGCGGCACGACGACTACATCGTCGAGACCGAGTTCTGGGGGTGGCTCTTCGTCGGCGTGCTGGCCTTCTCGATGATGGACGCCTACGTCGACGCCCACCTCGCCGACTGGGACGTCTCGGACCTGCCCGCGGACAAAGAGACGACGTCCCGCGTTATGGTCGAACCGACAGCTCGCGGGTTATCCGTAACCATCGGCCTGCTTTAAAACATAACCCGTACCCCACGCCCGATCATAACGCGTATAATAAAACCCGGCCTTGGGCCGGGCTTTTTTAGTTACGTGAGATGCGCTAAGTTCCCTTAACCGCCGCGGCGAACTCGACGCCGAACTCGCGGCACCGCTGGAATACCTCCTCGTCCGGCGCGAAGTCCACCGTCAGCGTGGGCCTTACCAGGTTCGCGCCCAGCTCCTTAAGGCGGCCCTCCACCGTTTGTACGGCCTCGCCCCTCGTGCCGAAAGGGCCGAAGGCCGCCGCGGCCTTCCCGCGCACGTTCGCCGCCGTCGCCGCGGCCAGTACGGTTTCCACGGGCCTTAGCGCCTCGCCCGCCACCGCGGGCAACCCCACCAGAACGCCGTCCGCGACCTCGAGCAGCTTCGCTATCTGTTCGGCGCTCGCCTGCGTCACGTCGCGCAGGACCGGCTCGAGCCCGCGAGCCGTCAGGCCGCGGGCGATCTGGTCCGCCATCTGCGCCAGGTTGCCGTATTCGCCGGCGTAGAAGACCGCGGCCAACGGCCGGTCCCGCCGCTCATCCGGCTCGCCGCTCCACTTCCGGTAAAGGTCGATATACTTCCCCGGGTCGGACCGCAAAACCGGGCCGTGGCCGGTACATATCACGTCGACCGCCAACCCCTCGAGTTTATCCACCGCGGCGCGCGCTTTCTCTTTGAAGGGCCGGATAATGTTGTCGAAATAGTACCGGTACGGCTCGGCGAAGTCGCCCGCCTCGTCGTCGAAGGCCGCGTTCTCGTCGCAGAAGTGGACGCCGAACGCGTCGCAGGTAAACAAGGCCCGGTCGTGCGGCGAGTACGTGAACATCGTATCGGGCCAGTGGAGGAAGGGCGCGCTTATGAACGAAAGCTCGCGGTCGCCGAGGTCAAGAACGTCGCCGTCGCCCACCGTGAGCACCTCCCGCTCGAGGTGAAAGAGCTGGTGCACGTGGCGACCCGCGGCGCGGGAGGTCACGACCTCGGCGTTGGGCGCGACGTCGACGACCCAGGGCACCGCGCCCGAGTGGTCGGCCTCGGTGTGATTCAATACGACGTACTTCAGCTCGAGCGGGTCGATCAACGAGCGCAACTTCTCGAGGTACTCGTCGCGGAACTTAGCGCTGACGGTTTCGACCAGCGTCGGCTTCGCGGCCGTTATCAAGTAAGAATTGTACGTCGTCCCCCACGGCGTCGGCAGGACGACCTCGAACGCGCCGAGCTTCGGGTCGTGGACGCCG
>Ga0209636_10005361_pt1 | contig 13097 bp, 12 predicted proteins | sample DeeMarSWOR152_54_FD_187464 | JGI IMG/M metagenome (GOLD analysis project Ga0209636, IMG submission 187464) | Marine sediment microbial communities from White Oak River estuary, North Carolina - WOR-1-52-54 (SPAdes) (version 2) | ecosystem: Environmental > Aquatic > Marine > Intertidal zone >...
CTGAGGTTAGGCTTTGTTATGAAAACGAAAGGGAGGCGGAAGCTGTTGCTCAAGCTGTTTCGCCAGACAACGTGAGTGTTCCATCTGGGTTATTTGTTGAAACAACGAGGAATGAATCTGAAGTGTTGACACAGATCCGATGTGAACTGAGGCTTCAAACGTTCATAGCAACGATTGACGACTTTTTGAGCTGCGTTTCAACAGCGGAAAAAGCCTTTTCAGTGGCAAAGGAACTGGAAGTAAGCTCTTAGCGATTTTGGTAGCCTAACTTTTAAACTAAGCTAAGTCTCATATAGTTTGGAGTGAGGTTGACGCGTTAACATGTTGGATATAAAGCTGATCAGAGAGCAGCCAGAAGTGGTGAGAGAGAATTTAAAGAAAAGACGCGCCACTGAGAAACTCAAGATGCTAGAGGAGTTGATCGAATACGACAAGGAATGGAGGCGACTGTTGACAGAGGCGAACAAGCTCAGGCACAAAAGAAAATTGATAACCGCTGAAATTGCAAGCCTAAAGAAAAAGAGGAAAGATATTAGCAAAAAACTTGAAGAAGCGCAGAAGATACCTGAAGAAATTGAAAAGTTGGAGAAGAAAATTAAGAGCTATAAGGGGAAAACGAATCGTATCTTGCTAAATCTTCCTAACATGTTACATGAATCGGTTCCTGTCGGCGAGGGTGAAGGGGAAAGTGTTGTTGTTAAAATGGCGGGTGAACCGCCAAAATTTGATTTCGAACCAAAGAATCATTTGGAAATCGCTGTGAACTTGGATTTGATAGATGCTGAGAGAGCCGCTAAAGTGGCGGGTCACGGCTTCTACTACCTAAAGGGAGAAATGGCTCTGTTGGATTACGCTATCTTAAACTATACAATAGGCTTCATGGTGAAGAGAGGTTATCTTCTAATAGAGCCGCCATTCATGATGCGCAAAAAACCCTACTTGGGAGCTACTGATCTAGAATTCTTTGGGGATCAGCTGTATAAGATAGAGAAAGAAGACTTGTACTTGATAGCGACGAGCGAGCATCCTATGGCTGCAATGTTTATGGATGAAGTAATCACTAAGAAAGACTTGCCGATAAATCTAGTTGGAGTTAGCCCTTGTTTTAGGAAAGAGGTTGGAGCGCACGGCAAATACACTAAAGGATTATTCAGAATGCATCAGTTCAACAAGATAGAACAGTTCATCTTCTGCTTACCTGAAGACTCATGGAAGTTTCACGAAGAACTGCAAAAGAACGCTGAAGACCTCTACAAAAGCTTAGGGTTACATTTCAGAGTTGTTAACGTCTGCACCGGAGACATCGGTATGATAGCGGCGAAAAAATATGACATAGAAGTTTGGATGGCTGATGGAAATTACAGGGAGGTTGGCTCCAACTCTAACTGTACAAATTATCAAGCGAGGAGATTAAACATAAGATTTAGAGAGAAAGAGGGGCAGGCACCAGCTGATTTTGTGCACACATTAAACAACACCGCCCTCGCAACCAGTCGAACGATAATGGCGATTCTAGAGCAGTTTCAACAAAAAGACGGCTCTATAATCATCCCCAAGGTTTTAAGACCGTTCATGGGAGGAAACGAAAAGATAGAATGCCGCTAAAGCTTTTAATATCACCGCGTAAATTCTCAGTCACAATGGAGGTTCACTGCGTCGTCAAAGAAAAAACGTGTAAGAGATAAGTGGCGGGTCAAGAAATGGTACGCGATCGTTTCTCCATCATACTTCGGCAAAACTGAATTGGGAGCCGTGCCATCTGATAATCCTGAAAAACTGGTTGGAAGGACCGTGGACGCTACGCTTTACGATCTCACTAACGATTTTGCTCATCAATATTTGAAAATGTACTTTCAGATCACTGGAGTGGAAGGCAAAACTGCGCGCACCATTTTTAAGGGGCACGAGTACTCCCGTGACTATTTAAGGAGTCTTGTTCGAAGGAGAACCACACGGGTGGATACAGTTCTAGGCGTAACGACAAAGGATGGCTACCGAATGAGAGTAGGAGTTTGCGCTTTCACCCTCATCCGCATCAAAACTTCACAGGAAAAAACAATACGCAGTATCATGAGGAGGATAGTTCAGGAAAAAGCAAGCGTTCTTACGTTTGACCAGTTTGTTCAGGAGATTGTTTTGCAGAAAATAGCGTCTGACGTGTACAATGAGGCGAAGAAGATAGCTCCCTTGCGCCATGTGGGTATTCGAAAGTCCAAGCTTGTCCTGCAACCCACCATGGTAGCATAGCAACATTTCTTTTTTGCTAACCACCCTTTGAGGTGAAAAGCCCCGTTGGAGGATAGACGCTCAGCGGATTTAAGGAGACGAGTTGCTCGGGAAGCCGCTGCCCTACTTTACACATCGCAAGAGAAGGAGTATAAGCAGGCGAAAAAGAGGGCAATTCAAACATTGGGAGTGCGAGTTTTACCTAGCAATTTTGAGATTGCGGAAGAGTTGGACAAGATAGCTGAGGAGAGGGAAGGACAGTCAAGGCAAGAGCGGTTGCTTCAAATGCGGAAGGAAACCCTCAAAATAATGGAGTTACTAAAAAATTTCCATCCGAAGCTGATAGGAAGCGTTTGGAGAGGAACAGCCCGTCAAAACAGCGACATAGACATAGTCACGTTTTCTTCAGCTCCCGAAACTGTTCTTGCTCAACTTCAAAAAAGCAACTTTAGAGTCACAAAAACTGAATGGCTGTCCGTGACAAAGGTGGGTAAAAAAGAGTCGTCGTTTCACATTTATTTAGCTCTTCCATCTGGTAACGAGGTGGAAGTTGTCGTTCGAAGCCCTGAAAGAATTAACCGAGTGGAACGATGTGAAATATACGGAGACGTTGTGACTGGCTTAAATTATCATCAGCTTCAAAAGATTCTTAAAGAGAATCCGTTTCAAAAGTTTGTGCCAACATAAAATGAACGAAGATTAGTGGTTGCAAAAAGTGTCCAAAATGTGGAAGTGCCAAAAATCCGAATTATAATTATTGTGTTGAATTTGGGACTCGTTAAGGAAAAACTGTTAAGTGCGAAACCTATGTAACCGTAGGAATGAAATTCTGTCCAAGTTGTGGAATCCTTAATAAACTCTATGCTTCTCAGAAATAGAGAAAAACACGCACATTCTTTTTTATATATAAGGCAAAAAAGGAGGACGAATAGACCCTGTTTTCCTTCAAAAAGGATTTTTTATCCATAATTTTTTGAATGAAACACATAAATACTTTTCAAGTGGAACATATAAACGCTTTGCAGCGCTTACAGAAGAATTAGGAGGACAAAAACATGCTTTATGGTTCCGAAGAAGAGGAGTGGTAAGATAGTGTCTAAGAAAAAGGGAAAGAAAAAAGGGAAGAAACAGAAGTAAGAGTAAAGCAAAAACGTATGCTAATGGAACTAAGTCAAGCGTATTTATACTCTTTTTTCTCACTTTTTCACCGCACACAGGAACGCAAAGGAAAATTCGAGAATTAGGTGAGCTCAAAATATAAAAAGTTGAAAGAAATGCACAAACGCAGAAAATCTAAAACAGGCGGGCACGCGCGATGATTCGACGTTGTAAGGTTTGTGGAAAATCTCTTCTACGTTCTGGAAATGCTGATGGTTTATGCAGAGAACACCACTTTGAAGAAGGTAACGTTTGGGTTCTTGAATCTGACTTCGATGCAGACTATCATGTGTGGAGACCTAAATTTCCCACAAAAACGGTTGGAAATGAAATAAAACCTAAAAAAGGAACGAACCATGAATGATGTTCATTTACGCGCTCACATGTAGGTTCCAGTAGTGTTTGGCAAGGGGTGGTAATTATTGAACAGTGAGGAGCTCCGTGAAGTCCAATCGTTTAAAGCTGTGCTAAACAAAAGAACTAAGAAATGGGTTGCTTTAGCAAAATTCAAGAATAACAAAACGAGAATTGTTGCTGGCGGGTTAGGTTCAAGAAATGAGGCACAAGAATACTTGAAACTTCTTGTCTCCCGCGTGCGATCTACACGTTCGTAGTTCGTTTTTCGCGTCCGCTACCTGCATGCATGTTTCAAATAGCAGTTTCAGGCTAGCAGGATTCTCGTTGATTTTTTTGTGTATGTGCCTTAAATTATTAATAGAGAATTTGTTGTCAGCAAATTATTTTTGGTAAATAACACAAATGCTTACTTGTGACTCTTAATGCCCTTCATCCCCGAACTCAACGTTATCAAAAAGAACTGGAGAAACGTAGACCTGAAGATTGCGCTTTGCTATCCCAATGTTTATCGAAGCGGCATGACCGGAATGACCGTGCGATTGCTGTATGCGCTATTGAACACACGAGACGACGTGGCTTGTGAAAGACTTTTCATTCCCACTCGAAATGAACCTCTCCGAAGCCTCGAATCCAACAGGTCCCTCAAAGACTTTGATGTAGTCGCGTTTACCCTGCAATATGAACAGGACTACATCAATGTTATGCGTATGCTGTTGGAGTCTGGTGTGCCGCTGAGGAGAGAGCATCGAACTTCAGAGGACCCATTGATTATTGCTGGTGGACCATGCGCAACAGAAAACCCTGAACCTCTCGCTGACTACATCGACTTGTTCATCATAGGCGAGGGTGAAGTCATTCTAAACCCTCTAATCAACCGCATTAAAGAGTCTGATGAACCGACGAAGCATATTGAAAACTTCGCTGACTTGAAAGGCGTGTACGTTCCCGCCGTTTCGAACTCCGTAAACCGTGTGTGGATAAAAAACCTCAATGAGGCTCCATGCCCAACTACACAACAAGTTCCCCTTGTTGATCAAAGAAGCCCATACATGCCCATATTCGGGAAAACCTTTGTCATAGAGGCTGTTCGAGGATGCAACCGATGCTGCCGCTTCTGCCTCATCGGATACATTGGACGCCCCAAGCGGGAGAGAAGTCTAACTAAGATCGAAGAGATACTGGACGAAGGCATACGTTACACGCCAGTGAAGAAAGTTTCACTGATCGGAACTGGTTTATCCGACCACTCCAAAATTGAAGAAATCTGCGAATCAATTGTCTCACGCGAACTAGAGATTTCTATTCCTTCAATACGTCCAGAGACAGTCACTGAACGATTGGCTAAACTTTTGGCGAAAGGAAGACAACGAAGAATATCCTTGGCACCTGACGGCTCAACCTCACGTATGCGTAACATCATTAACAAGCCGATGGATGATGAACAAATAGTTGAGGCGGCTAGAACTCTCTTGCGACATGGAGTTAAGCGCTTAAAACTATACTTTGTAATCGGCTTGCCTGGAGAGACACAAGAGGATGTTGAAGCTATTGCTGGTTTGTCAAAACGCATTGCTGATTTAGGATATGGCTCTCAGTCAGTGCATCTGAGTGTGAACCCTTTGATACCTAAGCCTCACACACCTTTTCAATGGGAGGCGTTCGCATCCATCCCTTACATTCGAAAATGTCTTCAGTTGTTAAAAGCACAACTCAAGGAAGACCGCAGGTTTAGAACAAGCCGCTTAGACCCTCGTCATGCCAAAATTCAAGCATTCCTTTCTCTGGGCGATCGAGAAGTTGGAAGGGTTATAGAGCTTGCCACCCGGTGTGGTGGAGGTTTAGGCGCTTGGCGAAGAGCATTAAAAGAATGTAATGTCTCATTGGAAAAGTATACGCGAAGGAAAGAGGTAAGTGAGTTAATGTCTTGGGATCACATTCACACGGGCTTAAATAGACGTTTTCTCATAGAAGAAAATAAGCATGCCCGAATAGAAGCAACTGCTCAAAGGTGAAGTCGAAATGGAGGTCGACAAGAAACGGTTCAAGAAGATGTTTCCAAACTTAGCTAAAGAAATGGATGTTAATGAGCACGGAGTTGCGATAACCTCTGTTCGATCAGATGTTCAAACAGCAGAGAAAACGTCTTCAGAGAAGTTTGTTGAGTACATGCCAGACGTCATAGACTTTATCCGACGATGTGATAATGAGCAGCAGGCAAAAGAAATCATCAATTATATGGAAAAGAGAGGAGAAATCAACCGCGAGTACGCTCAGAAGCTTAGAAAACAACTCAATGAGAAAGGCGTAAGGAGTTTTGGATCAAAAAAAGAAGATGATTACTATCTAAAACGTTCTGACGCAAAGAAGTAAACCTAAGAAACCAAAATTTGAGTTTTTCAAAACGCACACGCAAATTTTTTTGGTTCCCCCTTATTTTGCATTTTTACAGCAATTTCTCGCTTTTATCATTGTCAAATTTTTGTTTCAGCAAACATTTTCATTCGACAACAGCTTGTAAGATGTCAACGAACATGTTAGATTGGTATATCTTTAATACTTAACAAGCTTTTTAGGTGAAATTGGTGGAATTACCTATGCACTCACACTAAGGTAGGAGGATGTTTTTGAACATTAATCAGATGAAACTTCGTGCTTTTCGTTTGAGACAGTTGATTAACTCAAATAAAAAACGAAAGGAACAGACGATTGAAGAATATGCACGCCTCATCTGGCTAATTAATATGAGTTCAAAACCACACGCATCATAGGAGTGGTTTGATAATATGCGAAGGTCAAAGCTTGAAATGTATTTGGATATCCTAAAAGTTCTGTCCCATCATGGACCGTTAAAGCTAACCCACATCATGTATAAGGCTAACGTAAACTGTAGTGTTCTAAAACAGTACTTGGATTTTTTAATTCAGCAGAACCTTGTTGAAGAACAAACTTTGCACAAGAAAAGAAACAAAACAAGAATTGTTTACGCCATCACGGAAAGAGGTAGAACTGTACTCAAATACTTTAGGGAACTAGATAGTGTTCTACAAATAACTGGAGAAGCAAACAAGGCCCCAGCGTTGCTGTATTAAGCAAAAGCGCGCGCAAAATATATGACCTATAGTGTACAATAGACGCTGAATGGTGGTCTGAGACGAACACGGGTAATTTAGTTAAAAAAATGAGGGTTTCTTTGAATTTTTGTTAGATTTTTATGAGAAGCTAAAACCCTTCAATTTGAAAAGGAGATTCAAGACCCAGAAAAAACTGCAATTTTTTCAACGGATATGATGGTAAGGTTCTGTTCGCAGGGAAATCTGGCTAGTGAAAGGATAAGAAAATTGATACCGCCCATAGCGGGGTTATTTAAGAAAGCCAATGAGCCTAGAAGACGTTTTATCCTCGTATTTATTGATGATTGATGTTTTCCAGCTGATACCAAACACTTTAGGAGCAAAAGTGATGCTTGATTCGGTCTATTAATCTATCAGCTCTTTCCAAAATTGTGGATAACATCTTTAACAGTTGCAAAGACTTGGTCATAGGAGGAGGCGGGAGAACATTTTTTCACTTATGGTTGTGCGTACCTCTTAATTGAACGCGTTATTTGAAAATCAAAACGTAATAGATGGAGAATTTTTGCTAAAGCTTTAGGCAAATAATACAAAATTAAGAGTTTCTTGATCAATGAGTTGCAAAAAGCAGATTTTAACATAAAGACATGGAGTTTAGGGCAATCGTCAAGTTTGACAAACGTAATGTTTATGCTTTGAATTTCTAAAAGTAAATAAGGGATAATCGAAGATAAATATGCAAAACAAAATAATGAGGGTTCATTGATTAGCGTGGTGTCTCATTTGAAGAAAGCGTTGTTCCTGTTGCTTCTATTCATGTCATCTTTTCTCCTCCTCTCAACCTTCGCCCTTACTCCTGTCAGCGCTACACCTTCTCTAGATTTGCAAGTTATCAAAGTAGATCATGCGTTAGAAGTTCGCAGAGGAGGACTGGTTGTCATCAGTGACACAATCATGTTATCTGCAACAGGCGAAGACATGATATTACTGCAAAATTTTTCCATGGGATTTCCCTTCCAGTACGGCTCTAACCTCGACTACAGCTTCGCCTATGAAACCTCGAACCCTAACATACAACACAATGTGGTTCTTGACGTTGGATTGGGAAGAATAGGTTTTTACGGAATAAACGTGAACTTTAGCAGCCCTGTGGACGTAAGCGAAAATAAGTCGTATGAATTCACGGTGACCTTTGTCTTTTCGAACCTTGTTTCTCAACAGAGTGAAACCTTATTCAATATCACTAGCTTCCCTATGTATCCTAGTCTAGTTCAAAACGCCACTACATGCAATGTAATGGTTACTCTCCCAGACAACGCTGAGTATCAAAGTAGCTCTCATGTTTTCAGCAGTACCCTAAACCACACTAGAAGCCCTCTTGAGAACTTTACGAGAGAGCCCGCTTGGATGTTATTCAGTTCAGATGACTTCACCATAATTGAAGTGAACAAAATAGAGCGGCAACTAATGCCAGATCAGTGGGGAAACTTTTTCCTAGCAGACTTATATCAAGTAACCAACAAAGGGACGGAACCTCTTTCTACGTTAGAGATACAATTGCCCCAAGGTGCTTACTCTCACTCTGCCCGAGATGCCTCAGGCAACCGCCCATGGATACCAACAGAAAATGGCGTAGCTATACTCCTTAGAAATGTTCTGAATGAAAATGAGAAAGCAACATTCACGGTGGCTTACCAACTTCCACGGGAAAGCTACATTGAAAAACACGGTTGGCACGACTTTAAACTAACTCTCAACTCCTTTGAACCTTTCATTTGGACTGTAAGAAAATTAACCGTGGCTGTGATACTGCCTGAAGGCGCCGAGATACCAGAGGAAGTTTATAAGGAGCTTGCTCTTCGAGTCTCTGATGGAGAACTGCACATTCAAAAAAACGCGTTTCAAGAAGTTGCAACCTTTGTCTTTCTTAACGCTACACCTTTCCACGATCTGAATTTTGATTTAACCTATAGCCAACTTGTGTTTTGGGCATCCTTCCGTCCTACACTATGGATAGGAGTATTAGCCGCTGTTGTAGCTGCCATAACATTGTTCTGGCGTGCTCCTAAAGTCCCCCGTGTTCTCACTATCCCAGTTCCTCCAAAAGACATCACTATCCCAGTTCCTCCAAAAGACATCCAAAGATTTGTTAATACTTATGAAAAGAAAATGAGGAGGCTCCAAGAACTTGAGTCTATAGAAAAGCAGGCGTTGAAGGGAAAGATATCTAGAAGACAATATAAAGTGCGTAAAAGAGCTCTTGAAAATCGCATTTCTGTGACGTCTCGGAATCTAGCTAGTCTTCGAGAAAAATTGAGTGCGGCGAGTCAAAAATACGCTGACATGATGAGACAGGTTGAAGTTGCTGAAACTAGGTTGATGGGAGCCGAAGCGGACATACTAAGGTTAGAAACTAGATATCGAAATGGAGAAATCTCTAAAGAAGCTTACCGTAGACTTCTTAACGAATACAATCGCAGAAGAGACGGAGCGAGAACAACCATCGACGGGGTTCTCCTAAGACTTCGAGAAGAAATCCGCTAAAGACACAAAAACATTTTTATCTTTAATAGTTCATTTCCATTAGAATTCAAAAAGGAGGACAAAAATCCATGGTAGAAATCAAAATCGCCGCCGAAAAGTGTGATGGTTGTGGAACATGTGTGGATGTCTGCCCCGTAGAGGTCTTTGAAATTAAAGATGAGAAATCAGTTGTCGTAAATCTTGATGAATGTCTTGTTTGCAGAGCATGCGAAGTGCAGTGTCCCAACAGCGCGATTGAGATTATTGAATAAATCTTTCTTCCATTTTTCTTTTTTTACATACAAATTATAAATCCCAAAATTTGGAATGCACACGCTTAATCATCATTATAGTTTTTTCAGCCTGTTTCCACGCGTCAGGTGTTGCAACAGGATGTTTATCTTGAATTACGTAGGAAACGCCCGTCATCTTTCCAATCACTGCAGTCGCTATTTTTCCAATAAAGTTAAGACTGTAGCCTCCCTCTAAAACCGCTACAAGCTTTCCCATACAAAACTGAGACGCTAAGTTCAGAACCTTTTCAAAAACTTTTAGGTAGGTAGAGGCTGAGAGGGAAAGACTTGCAACTGGATCCGTGTAATATCCGTCAAAACCGGTGGAAACAAAGATGAACTGTGGCTTGTACTGTCGGATAATCGGAATCACGATCTGATTGAAAGCTTTAAGATAAGCCTTATCACCAGTTTGGTATGGGAATGGAACATTCACAGTATATCCTAAGCCATCTCCATCGCCAACCTCGTCTATGAAACCTGCTCCAGGAAAGCCTCTAGGATCTTGATGCAAACTTATGTACAGAACTTTGTTAGTGTTATAGAAAATTTCTTGAGTTCCATTTCCATGGTGAGCATCCACATCCAAAATCAAAATGCGTTCAAGATGGAAATCGCGAAGAAGATGAGTAGCGGCCACCGCGACATTGTTGAATAGACAGAAGCCCATGGCATAGGATGGGCCAGCGTGATGCCCTGGAGGACGAACGAAAGCAAAGGCGTTTTGAAACTCTCCATTTATAACCACGTCAGCCGCCTTAACTGCGCCTCCAACCGCGTAAAGAGCTGTTTCATAGCTTTCAGGAGAAACCACTGTGTCACCGAGGTCGAGAAGACCACCACCAGATGAGCAGACCCGCTCAACAAGTTGAACGTAGTCCGGCTGATGGACGAGTTCCACGTCTTTGACGCTGGCAGGCTTTGGTTCAATAAGCGAGCATTTTCCAGATTCGAGGAGACCGCTTTCTTTCAGTTCCTTCATAATTGCTCTTAAACGGTCAGACGACTCAGGATGACCTGCTCCAGAATTGTGATCTAAATATTTTGGAGTAAATATGATAGCTGTTTTTTCCATTTATGCTCCCCCATTTGGGTATACTTTTCGGAACTCCTTTTTAACATACTCTCGCAGGCTTAAACCTTCTTCCCTTGCCAATTTTCGAAGAGCCTTATCCACACCAGTTTCGTATTGAATAGCTTTCTTGGGCCTATTTGCAATGAATGGGGGTATGCTGAGGTTTTGAGCTGCTCGCCGCAAAACCTTCTTTCTTAAAGAATTCTCCGCGCACTCAATTTTCAGGCTTATGGGTAAACTCAGAGAAAAATATACAACTTCACGATCTAGGAATGGAAGCCGCAGCTCCACCCCGTGGAAGGAACACACTTGATTGTCTCTCTGAAGATTTGTTTCGTACGTCAGAGCTACATCTTGGTACATAGCGTCTCGAACCGCTGCAGTGCCGGATTGTGAGTAAATTCTGAGATATCTTTGGTAACCTCCGAAAAGCTCATCGCTTCCCTGTCCAGCCAACAGAACTTTACATCCCAGTTTTGATGCAACATCAGCTCCCCAATAAAAGGGGATGGCAATGCTAGCCTTTACCACGTTGGGTTCTTCAATAAGCCACAAAACGTTGGGCAAGACACGTTTAACATCATTTAACCTGTATGTTTGGAGGTGAAGCGGCAGTTTCAAAGCTTCAGCTGCAGCTTTCACATGTGTAATCTCTGGCTGATCTTTTAATCCTACTGAGACTAGGTGAACCTCTGTTCCGCAAGTTTTAGCCAATGCTGCAATAACACTGCTGTCTAAGCCGCCTGAGAATGCTACCGCCACGTTTTCAAGGTTCGAAACTCTCTCTTTCGTGGATTCCGACAAGAGTTCTTGAAGGCGTTTTGCCGCCATCTCCAGTTCCACATGTTCGGTGGGAGGTTGTGTTACAGTTTTGATTGGATGGAAAGCAAAGCCGTGAGCGTTTATCACCGCCAAGTTTCCAGGCGGAAATGATCTCACGTTTTTTATTCCAAGCGTCCACAGAGCCTTGCGCTCAGACGCTACGGCGCAGACTGTTTCATTTTCACCATAGTAGAGCGGGTTTGCTCCTAAACTGTCTCGACCGACAATCGCTTTTTTGGATTGCGCGATGGCAAACACATAGGAGCCATCAAGTTTCGTAAGGATGTCTTCAGCATTTTTCCAAAGATTGCCATCAAGTCTCTTCAAAACTTGGTTAACTTCGGACAGGTTAGAGGAGGGAAACAGTCTACCCTCAAACACAAGCGCAAAGTCGTCGCCCAGAACTGGCTGTGGATGGTCCTTTGAAACGGTGCGAGATAAATTGTGACCTAAAGCAACACTTGAGCTTATGTTTTCAATCGGCATTTCTTCGATTATTCTGGCCATTCTCACCGAGTTTGGTGTGGCAACACCGTGGGCATCAGCTCCTCGATGAGTCAACTCCTTAAGCATAAGAAATACTTTAGGAACAACGTTTTCTCCAGTCTTATCTACAGCAACTACTATTGTGCCCATGTGTTTGAATCTCCAGGGTAAGAACAGCTGGTGATGAGTATGTTTTAAAAGAGGTTATTTGTTTAGTGTTTTCTTTAATAAAGAACGTTAAATGAGTGAGCATTGAGTTTTCCTAGTAATTTTTGGGTCTGTAACTTTTCTCATTCTATTTTTTTCAAGAATTTTTCTGCTTTTACCTTTGTCGCATTTCGAGTGTTATTTGCTTGTCTTTTTACAAATGAAATTACATTATCTTTTTTCTCAATTTGGTCAAAGTACGTACTAAAAGCTAAAATGGTTTTTCCCAGTAAAATGTTCTTACATTCTTGAGTGAGATGTGGTTGTGTAGGAATATTTTCTATCTTTAAGAGTTCGCTGGTAATTCTCTGAGTGAGCTGTAGTCTTGCTTTCGCAATTTTTCCAGAATTATCAAGAATATGGGCAACAGTAATCATACTGTCAGCTGAAAGAAAACTATAGTATTTTTTGAAGATTTCATCAAACTTATTTTTCGAATCAATCGAAGTTAAATTTCCGATAACATCCATTGCGTTCCATTTAAGGATTTTATTTTCGCTATCAAGGAGGTTTATAAAAAAATCCATCTCAGGATATAATATTTCAGGATTTTTTTCGCTTATACCTCTTAATATTTTTGCAGACTTGAATTTCACTCTGGAGTTTTCCGAAGATACTCCATTGAAGATTTCAGGAAGCAAACCCGGGTTTTTCATCACATTTTTTGCTATATCTTCTGCTTTGATTTCTTTTTTCCCAAGTTTTTCCAAGACATCAGTTTTTTTCATGAAAACCCTCATTTCCAATGGAATCCAAGAGTCATTTAAACATTTTTGCGCGCGCAGAAATTTATAGATGAAGACAAGCTAGAAACCATTTCTTTCTGAATGATGGAAGATTCGATATCATTATAGAAATTATTGTTAGAGATGTTGATGA
>Ga0209636_10005364_pt1 | contig 13093 bp, 13 predicted proteins | sample DeeMarSWOR152_54_FD_187464 | JGI IMG/M metagenome (GOLD analysis project Ga0209636, IMG submission 187464) | Marine sediment microbial communities from White Oak River estuary, North Carolina - WOR-1-52-54 (SPAdes) (version 2) | ecosystem: Environmental > Aquatic > Marine > Intertidal zone >...
AGAAAGTTAGTGTGATGAATCCGAGACATACCATAACAGCGATGAGTCTCTTAAGTTTTTTGGAAATCATAGTGACCTCCTTTATAAAGGATTTTATTTATTTCATTTAATTTAATCATCGTCGCTTACTTTTTCGCTCTTAAAATTTTGCGTAATTTTATTTTTTTGGTTTGAATTCAAATCGTAAGCAGAGGAGGAATCAGATTCCTTCCCTGAATTAGAGATTGTTCCGATTAAAGAAGACAGCAGGTGAATAGGCTTTTTCAAGAAATTCTTGATACCTGGATCCGGGGCCTTCTTCTCGGCTGCCTGAACGAACCCATACAAAGAAAGGGAAATAAATAGCAGACATACCGCAATGGCGATAGTCTTCAAGTAGAGAGTTTTCCTCGAGGATTTCATAGTATCCTCCTCCTTAGATATTTAATGCGCCTTAGGATGATAAGGGGTGGTAAAGGGAGTTTAGACTAGAGTTTTAGTTCCTCCTCTTAGTCTTATCATCCAAGGCGCCACTCTCCCTGCATAATTTATATAAACTTTTTTTTCAAAAATCAAGTCTTTTTTTAAAAAAAATTAGTTAATTAAAAATTCGATGTAATTATCCTTCCTTGTCTATACCCAACCTCCTTTCAATTGTTTTGTCGTTTGATTCGTAGAAAAATTGATTTTTTTTTATTAAATTTAAAATTTTTTTGGTTTCAAGAGGATCTTTTGCTGATTTTTAGGGCTTTTCAGGGATAGTCAAAATTAAAGGTCATTGAACATGAATTTGAGGAAATCCAGACCAAATCAGCGGCGGTATTTGGCAGAAATAGCCCTCAACTCTTCCTCTGCTTCCCTGGGCGGTTCAGTCATAAGGCTTATGATGATAGTAAGCAGGGTAGATACAATAAAAGCCGGGACCAACTCATAGATCATGTTTTTAAGCTGGGGAATCTGGTTCCAGACAATCACCACTGCTGTGCCTGAAATCAGTCCGGCGATGATCCCGGGTTTGGTGGTTTTTTTCCAGAAAAGGGAAAGGAGAATGGTCGGACCAAAAGAGGCTCCCAGTCCACCCCAGGCAAAGAGCACCAGCCAGAAGACATACCTGGAGGCGATTTTTGCTAGGACCAGGGCAGCAATCACCATGATTAAAACAACCACCCGGCTGAGAAAGACGAGTTTTTTCTGCTGGAGAGACCGTTTCCTGGCTATGATTTTCTGGTAGATGTCGCGCACAACTCCAGAAGCAGCCACCAGGAGCTGGGAGTCGGCTGTGGACATGATGGCTGCCATGATGGAAGCCACCACAATTCCCACGAGAATGGGATGAAGGTGAGCGGATGCGAGCAAGGGGTAAAGATTCTCTGGGTCCTGGCCTGGAAGATTTTCAGGCCGGAGATAAAAGGCTCTTCCCACAAGTCCGATAAACACGGCTCCCCAGGCCATGAGCACATTCCATACGGTGCCAATTACGCAGGATTTTCGCAGTGCCCTGGGGTCTGAAATGGACATGTAGCGCACCAGGATATGGGGATTTCCCGGCGAGCCTAATCCGATGCCAAGAAAACCGATGATCCCTCCCACTGAAAAAGCAAAAGGGTCGAGGAATTCAGGGTTGAAATTGCGGAGCACAGCCATCACCTCTCCCCACCCTCCGGCATGAGTAATGGCGATGGCAGGAAGAACAAGGAGAGCGGCAATCATGAAAAAAGCCTGAATCATGTCAGTCAGAGACACAGCCAGGAATCCCCCCAGGATGGTGTAAACAAGGACAATAGCTACTGTGAGCAAAACTCCTGTCGACTCACTCACTCCAAAGCTGGTGCTGAAGGCTTTTCCTCCAGCCGTGAACTGGGCTGCAACATAGGAGATCATGAAGATGAGAATGATAATGACAGAGATGATTCTCAGCAGGTTGGATTTGTCCTTGAAGCGGGATTCAAAAAAATCAGGAAGGGTGATGTTATCCATCTTGGATGTGTACCGCCTCAGCCTTTTTCCAACAAAGGCAAAGAGGAAGACCTCGGCCGTGATGTAACCTGTAACTGCCCAGACTGCGGGAGCTCCGATGGTGAAAGCCATCCCTGTAACCCCCACCAGAAGCCAGGCAGACCTTCCGCTGACGACAGCACTCAGAGCCACGATGAACTCTTTCATTTTCCTTCCTGCCAGGAAGAATTCATTTATGCCCAGGGAGGAAAACTTCGCGGTGAGCAGTCCGATGACAACGATAATGAGGAGGTAGATGAGGAAGGACATGATGGCTAAGGAGCTGGTCTGGACAGTAGCGGCACTTGCGGCTTCCATCCGACTATTCTCCTTCTTCCTTAAAGAAGACATACAGAGCAATGGAGAGAAGGATGAGGGCTGAAGGAAGGATGAAGAGGCCGAAGATTTCAGCGCCGCTCATTGGATGTATTCAAGATTTTATGTCACTAACACAAACGCCGTTATTTTTGTTATATTGTCATGGCGAGCGACCCAAAGGAGCGGGATCATCTTATTTTTCCTCTTTGTAAAAATAATCGATTTCCCACCCAGCCGTCTCGGTGCTGTCCGAGCCGTGAACAGCGTTGCGTTCTATGGAAAATCCGTATGCGCGGCGCAGAGTTCCTGGGTCTGCCAGCGCCGGGTCAGTAGCGCCCATGACCTTGCGCCAGTGATTGATGGCCTCTTCTCTTTCCAGAATCATGATCATGATTTCTCCAGAGGACATGAAATCCGTAAGGCTCTCGTAAAAAGGCTTATCTTTATGAACGATATAAAAACCTTTGGCTTCTTCTTTGCTGAGATGAAGCATGCGCAGACCTGAGATATGAAAGCCCTCTTCCTCTATGCGCTGGATGATTTTGCCTATGATTCTTTTCTTTATGGCATCGGGCTTGATAATGGCTAAAGTTTTCTGAACCATAGCTTCTCCTTTTCGACCTGAATTCTCCCATGATATATCTTAATCGCCCGTGGGAGTCAACCTCCAACATCTTTATTATAGATTCCTTTCCCTGTTTCAGTTTTCACAGGTGGGAAATAAGGGTATATGACTTTGGCTTCTGTTTGTTTTAATTATTCTAGAAAATCAACAATAAAAAAAAGAGGTGAATTGACTATAGTAAGTTAAAATTGGATTGTAAAGAAAATAATGATCGGATTCACTATATCTATGAAGGATAATCCTTCAAAACTTCTTGGGCGATTTCAAGGCCGTGGTCAATTCCTTTTTGGATGTTCTCCTTGTTGAATTCGAGGGTGTCGCAAATGTGATGCGTGGGGATGTATTTGTAGAACTTAATCAGCCGTTTACCAGGGAGCATTTCGCCCAGTCCTTTCTCAAGAAGACTGTTGTAAGTCTCAGCAATTTTGAGGTCATTCTGCAGGACCTCGTTGAGAATCAGGTCGAGGGTCCGGAGAGATACAGGCAATATCTTTTTCTCGATCTGCTTTTCTTCGGGAGTAACTGGAGAAAGGTTGATCACATGAATCTCATCCACGTTGAGAGGGTCATCGATGAGCTGCTTCAAGGGGAGGATGTCTCTTACCCCGCCGTCGACACGGACTTCATCCTCCTTTCGCTGAGTTTGCATGGCAAGTGGGATGGAACAACTGGCCTGGACGACATCCAGGAAATCTTTCTTCGATGCATCTAAGCTCGAAATATAGGTGATTGCCCCGTATCTGAGATCAACATAACCTACCACTCCCTTCATCAAAGGATTATCCTCTGGCAATTCGTTTAGCTTCTTTCGCATGGTCTTCATGCCATAGAGCCCGTCCGCCTTGCCCAAGCCTGTGATCTGAGTGAGCAAGGCCTTGAGCCATTGAGGGTCGAGAACTTCCTCTTTTTTCTGGATTTCGAGGAGCTTGCTTTTTAAAAAGTCAACGCTTCCATAGCAGAGGGCCGCAGTACAAAGACTCCCGCTGGAAATACCATAGACCAGGTCTGATTTAATACCTTTACTTTCCATGGTTTCCAGGACACCGACGGCAAAGCCGATCCTGGCACCGCCTCCAGAGATGCATAAACCCACCATCTCGAACCTCCTTTTTCAAGGCATGGATAAGAATCGTCCATATAAAATACTTATGAGAAAAATAAAGAGAAAATTTTTAATTTTTTAACTGTTAACAATTGTCCCTACCTACAGTCTTAGCTATTTTTTTTGTATAGACTATGGTAAATGAAGAAAGATTGTCAAGTATACTTTTCTTTTCTCGCTTCAATTTTCAAGTTGGGAACTGACGGCATATGACTTTAGCTTCTTCTTGGCTCGATTTTCTTATAATCATTATGATTTTCCATCCCCAAAGTCTACAGCCAAAGCCGCTCCTGAGTAAGACCCTAGCAATAACAATAAGTTTTGCTTAACCACAATTAATTTGCTCCTAACTTTCTGAACATCTTTTTTCTGAATAATATGATCGGCTCTCCTATTTTTCCGCATGATTTTATTCCGAGGAAATAATTATTATCAATACTATAAGATGAAAAAAATCTAATCAAATTTATTCTTAATTTGTGGGATGAGCAGCTATTCCAATTATCTTCCAGCTATCACCATACATTTCCATATCCCAAACGTAAATTCCCTCAAATATCACCTGTCTTCTTTCATCGCTTTTAGGTATGCCGATGGTAATACTACTAAAGCGCACCTCCGCCTGGTTATTTTCTTTGAAGCGAATGGTGATGTTAGAAGCCGCGGATTTGATATCGTTGTAGACTGCAAAAATTAATTCCGTGTCTTTCTTTATCTCTTGATAGAGTTCGGAAGAGCATGTATTTCTGTAGAAATCAAGAAGATACTTATTGTTAAACGACTGAATATACTGGTCTACAAGAGACTTAAGCTGTTCATATTGCTGCTGATTAAAGGCTTCGATATCCAGGTCTTGCTCTGCAGGGATTTCAACTTTTTCTTCCTCTCTTTCTAAAGGCTTTTTTTCTAAATCTAAAGGTTCTTCATCCACTTTGGCAACAATGGGTTCTTCCTGCCTGTCTGCGTATACTGGCAAAATCTTTTTTAAACAGGCTTCTATCAGCGTTTGAGCACTAATAAAGATGCCTTTATCGGTGGATGTCTCTGTATGGAGGTGATCAGCCCAAGTCACTTGGTTGGTTTTGGTATCGATAATAAATAGAGTAACAGATGAATGGGGAGTAGTATACAAAAGCCCACCTGTTAGAAAAAATACCAGCCCACCTTTGACCAGTGCTTTTCCAGTTGGTCGGTGATAGCCGTTAACCAAGATGACAAATAGTGCTTCATTTTCTTCTCCTGTTTCAAAAAGGTCTGATTCAGGGATGATTTTATTAGGTAGCTTCATAACTAAATGTTCTGCTATCAATGTACCTCGCTTCGCAGTATCTTGATATAGATTTCTGTAAAAAGATCTCAGAGTTTCTATCTTTTCTACATCATAGTAGTCTTCATCGACATAGAGAGGAAAGCTTGATTCAACAGGCAAAGAATCCTTATCCAGCTGCTGTTGGTCACTCGTTCTTATTACTTTGTATTGTTTCTCCTTCATCAATATTCCCACAGATGACACAAGGGATTTACTAACTGCAAATCCATGCTGATTCAGTTCCTGGGCATAAGTATTGAGAATATTCTTTCCGATTTCTAAGTTTTTAAGCACGTCATACTGATCAATCTTGCCTTTGATATCATCGATAACATTAATATCCGCCACTAGGACAGCCTTATTGATGCCTTGAATAATTTGGGGAAATTCAGGATAGAAATGTATAGGCTTTTTTGTACATCTGGCTAGAAAGAATATTAGAAAAGATAAAGATAAGAAAAGAACAATTTTTGATTTTTTCATATAAAACCTCATTTTCAAGATTTAAACCTCGTTTTTGTCTTGATGCATAAATTTATAGGAGTTTTCTTTTTAGGGAGCGCATCAGATTTCACACCCTTATCCTTTATTTCGGTTAGCTTATTCTGTGAGGCAAAGTTATCACAAAAAAAAACCGTGGTCAAATTTATATCTCTTCCTTTTCCAAATTCCTCGATGACTTTATATATTCCCTTGAATAAGGTTTCCCAGGAAAGCTCTTTAACAGGTGTTTATATGGAATGACTCGCCCAGCTTCTTTTTCAGAATCAGGAGATGATAGCTGAGCTTTGGTTTTTGGTAGGCTTAGTTATTCTATCTACGAGGGGAGTAATGTAAGCACAAATTTATTTATTTCTTCTCTATCTTCATCACGAATCTCTGTGAATTCAATCCCTGTATCATATGTCTTTTTGTCTCCTCTACCGGTTATTTCAAATTCCCTAATCCAAACGACTTTGGCTTTGGCCTTTATAATTTTTTTTGAGGGCAATTCCATTCTTGTCTGCAATTGATCTCCAATTTGTAGCCTTTCGTCCATATTCAGGCAAAACCCGCCTGCGGATATATCTCTGGTTGCATCTGGAAATTCTCCGATAAAGTCAGATGTGTCATTAATTTTTTTCCAGTTAACTCTCACATTCAGTTTTAGCCTTGCGAATTCCCTTTTTACCCCCATTTTAAAACTCCTAATACCTACTATGCTTTTTCTATCATAAATACAATTAAATGTCCAGAAATTGAAGGGCTCAAGAATTTTCGTGAATAATCCATAATAGAGGCGTATATCCATTTTAAGAGTTCCTACTTTCCAGAAGGTGAAACCTTATTTTATTCTTCTGCGTATACATATATGGAGAAGGGAAATGGAGATGGGGAGGAAAAATGAAGGTCAAAACAAAAATTGTCATTTTTCTGACAGCCGTTCTTCTTTCCCTTTTGGAGTTCAATATCATTGTCTCCTGTTCTCAGTGTGTGGATCTTCTTAAAGCAGGTAAACAAGCAGGATATGAAATCATAGCTAATGTATTGACTGTGGAAAAGAATACTGTGGCGAATTGATCGAACTCACTTTAAAGTTACTCTAAAAGAAAATTTCTTCCAGCCTATCTATCTGTTTAGTCGAAAAACAAACCTCTCCGGTTCCATTGACAGCTTTGAGAAGTGTCATTAAAATGGGCTTTCATGAGCCGCGAGAAGGAAAACAGCGAAAAGCTCAAGAAATTCTCACTGGATTTAGGTGCTTCACTATTTGGAATAGCTGATGTCACAGAGATAAGGAAAGGGTTTAAACTGGATAGGGGATTGGCTGAGAAATTCGACTGGGGAATTTCCATGGGGAAGCGCCTTATTGATTCAGTGCTGGATGATATTAAAGACAGACCCACTCGTCTCTATTTCCACCACTACCGCCAGCTCAATTTTTTTCTCGACAGGGCTGCCTTTCTTCTCTCCTCCTATATTCAGGAGTTCGGCCACCAGGCTCTTCCCATTCCCGCCTCCCAGATTATTGACTGGGACAAGCAGCAGGCTCATCTTTCCCATAAAAAGGTTGGGCATTTGGCTGGTCTTGGCTGGATGGGCCGCAGCAATCTTCTTATCAATCCAGAGCTGGGGGCAAGATTCAGGTTGGTGACAGTGTTAACCGATATGCCCCTGGAGGCAGATAAGCCTCTGGAGGCTGACTGCGGTGACTGCAAGGCATGTTTAGAGCCCTGCCCGGCCCAGGCGATAAAGGAGCGAAGAGAAGATCTTGACTATTTGGCTTGTTTTGAAAAGCTTAAAGAATTCAAGCGCTCAGGGCTGGTCGGCCAGCTCATCTGCGGTGTCTGTGTCAAAGCCTGCCCCGGGCTTTCCAGGGATTAGCAAGATATTCCTTATCATTTCATTCCACCTTTAATTTGTCGTTGTTTTCTCGCTGATTTGAAGGCTCCCAATCTTCTTTCAAGCTTATTGTAATCGCTTCTGGAGTTTCTTTACCCAACTGGAAGCCCCGTCCTGAAAATACCGCCAAATATCATATTAAAGGCTATTCAGGGCAAGGAGGTAGATGTCAAATGACCGGGGTGCGATTGACAAATGATGAAATCCCGATAGACTAAAAGACAAATTTATACCCATAGGAGGTTAGGATCATGATGAAGCGCGATTCATTGGCTATAGTCTTTATCTTTTTTATCATTTTTGCATTTTTTTGCTGTTCGCCGAAGGAGGAGAAGGAGGAAATCGCCTCTCGCGGCAATTATGAGGACCTGGTCAAATTGTTTAAGGAATGGCGTGAATTTCAGAAACCCGAGATTATTGACGAAGTCCCTGATTACAGCGCGGCCGCGATGGAGAAACAGAGGCTTGGGCTGAAGGAGTTTCAAGGCCGCCTGGCTGCGATTGATCCCAGCTCATGGCCTGTCTCCCAGCAGGTGGACTATCACCTCGTGCGGGCGGAGATGAATGGGCTGGATTTTGACCATAGAGTTCTCCGTCCCTGGTCGCGGAACCCCTGCTTTTATGCAGTCTATTATAGGTCCCCGTCAGATGTTCCAGCCCTGGAAGGGCCATGGCGGTATGGAACGCTCTGTCTCTGGAAATACATCTTCCCTCTTGCGGATGAGGCACTTGCTGATTTCAGGATGCATCTTCAAGCCATACCCAAGGTTCTGGAACAGGCAAAAAATAATCTGACCGAAGAGGCGAAGGACCTCTGGTTTTTAGGCGTCCATTTGAAAAAAAGGGAGAGCGCTTTCCTGGAGAATCTTGCCCAGAGCTTGGGCGAGAACCATCCTGCTCTCGTCCCGGACATAAAACAGGCTAAGGAGGCTGTGGATGAGTTTCGTAGCTGGCTGGAGGAGAAGCAGAAAGACATGACCGCTTCCTCAGGCATCGGTATTGAAAACTACAACTGGTACATGAAGAATGTCCATCTCATTCCCTACACCTGGGAAGAACAACTGGCCTTCCTGAAACGAGAGTTGGTTCGCTCGTTGGCCTGCCTGAAGCTGGAGGAGAACCGCAACCGCCACTTTCCCCAGCTCGAGCCGCCAAAATCCAGAGAGGAATACCAGCAGCGTTTCGATGAAGCTGTAAATTATTTCATGAAGTTCCTCCAGGAGAAGCAAATCATGACGGTTCCTGACTATGTGAAGGACACCTTAAAACGAACGGTCAGGTTCATCCCTCCTGGCGAGCTCCGCGATTTCTTCCCTCAGATCGATCATCATGATTCCCTTCCGATGAGATGTCATGGCACCCACTGGTTTGACCTGGCCAGGATGAAGTATGAGCCCCATGCCAGCCCGATTCGGCGGGTCCCCCTTCTCTATAACATCTGGGATTCGCGGGCCGAAGGATTAGCTACGGGAATGGAAGAAATGATGATGCACGCCGGCTTATTAGACGAACGACCAAGAGCCCGGGAACTCATCTATATCCTGGTCGCCTGCCGGGCAGCACGAGGAATGGGGGACCTGAAAATGCACAGCAACGCCTTCACCCTGGAAGAGGCGGTCGATTTTGCTGTTAAGTGGACACCTCGCGGCTGGATGCCAAAGGAAGGCAATACGGTCTGGGTCGACGAGGAACTCTACCTTAAACAACCAGGATACGGCACAAGCTATATCGTGGGCAAGGTGCATCTGGAGAAGCTTATCGCCGATTGCGCTCAGCAACTGGGAGAAAAATTCAGCCTGAAGGAGTTTTTCGACCAGTTTCACGCCTCTGGGATGATCCCGCTCTCGCTTATCCGCTGGGAGATGACAGGCCTAGATGATGAGATAAAGAAGTTGGGATTGATGCCCAATGATTTTCATTAAGATGGTTATAAGAGGAAGAGTTAGCTCCTGTTAATTCGCTACGGCAGGGAAATGAGTATCGTGGAAATGTGGCGAAACAATTAATTATGTGCCGTTTATTCCTAAAGGAGAAATGATTCAAGATGATTATTCTATTTAATTTTGTTCTGGTAGTTGCTGTGCTGCCACATCCGAATTACTTTTCCTGTCTCATCCCTTTCGAATACCACTTCTTCGCCGAGGCTTTCATCATCGCGTAATCGGCGGAAAGTATCGCTTTCGATATGTTTCAACAACCTAAGGCTCTGTGCTGGATTTCCAGAGGGAAGCCCGAAGATAGCCAGTTTACCCTGCCAGGCAAGAATAGCCGTTTCTCCCCACCAGGGCTGGGCACTGTAAAGACCTGAGTAGGCTTCGAGGTCAACTGTTGTTTTTTCCTCTTTTTCCTTGCCGCTGACTTTTTTCAAGATATCTCTCATACCTGTAGCGTATTTGTTTGGGGAAACACCACAGGCATTGATCATGACGATGAAGGCCTGCTTCTTATGAGGATCGATATTGAGGATGCTCCGGTACCCAGGGCAGCCTCCTGAGTGTCCGACCAATGTCTTACCATCCACTTTGCTTACTGAAAAGCCCAATCCCCAAGTGGTTTCCCAATCAGGATCCACCCAATGCACACGCTGCATTTCACGAAGGGTGGATGCTTTGAGGATTTCTTCCCCTCCTTTCTCCAGGAGACGAAACTGCCAGGACGCGAACCGGGCCAAATCTTCCACTGTGGATGAAAATCCGGCGGCTGGGGCGATGCCTCTTGCCTGGAATAAGGGGAGCATATCGCGGCTGCCGTCACGCTTGAGCGCTGAGTATCCTGTGGCAAATTTCCCTCTCCAGAGAGATTCCGGAAGTTTGGGGCGCGTATCAGCCAGCCGCAAGGGCTTCAGTATATTTTCTTCGACGTACTGTTCGAAGGGCATTCCCGAGACTTCTGCAACAATCTCTCCCAGGAGAGATAATCCGAGGTTGCTGTATTGAAAATAAGTGGAAGGAGGATAGAGGGTTTCCTGGGTGCTGAGCTTCTCTTTAACCTGCTCTGAGGTGGGAAATGGGAAATCGGGCCCGGTCCAGTAGGGATGAGCTGATTCGCGAGGAAGGCCGGAAGAATGGGTAAGGAGAGATCTAATGGTTATGGGACCTGTGTCGGGGTACTGCTGCTTAAGGTTAAACCAGGGAAGATGATCAGCGACAAGGTCATCGAGCCGGAGTTTTCCGGCATCGCGCAGCTGCATTATCGCCACAGAAGTGAACAATTTGGAGATCGAACAGATACTGTAGATAGTGCTCGGGGACGAAGGAACTTCTTTTTCGAGGTCAGCCATCCCGTAGGCTTTGCTCCACAGCATTTCCTGATCCATGACTATGGCGACTGATATTCCGGGCAGGTGGTCATAATCGCGCTGAGCTTCAAGCCAGGTATCGATCAGGCGGATGGCTTCAGAAAAGTCGGGCTTCGTTTTCTCTTCTGAGAATGCAGCAGAGGTGCATACCAAAATTATGAGGAAGAGAAAAATTTGTGCAGAGATAAGTATCTTTTTCATGTTTGCCTCCCGTTGAAAAATCTTCTAGGAATACTTCATGCAATATTATCAATATATCCTACTCAAAATTATTGTTTGTTTCAATGTCCCCAAATGTATATATTTCGCGACATATCCTGAATTCGATATTATTCTAGAATGGAGATGTAGATTGAGGCTAACAAAAAAATTTCACTATTTCTGAGAGATGATTGGCTGGTTTGGTTCTATCGATTTTAAAAAGGTTTCACAGGGGACACACAATATATTATCAATTAATAGCTTTTCATTTCCTCGGTAAACCAATAGTGGATAGCATTCAGGATAGTCTTGATGAAATGTTTTTAGAGGTCGCAGATCATTCTGGCGAATGTTACGTGTGTTCTTAACTTCAATCGCCCAAAAGCCTTCCTTCCCATAGATGACGAAATCGATCTCAGTGCCAGCTTTTGTCCTCCAATAATACAGCCTGCAGGAGGATTGACTATAATCAATCCAGGCTCTGATGTGTTGGGCTACGAGTCCTTCGAGAGCCGGCCCTTCAATTTCACCTGGCTGATCAAGAGGGCCGCTGGGTCTTAAAGTGCGAAATACTCCAGTGTCAAAAAGGAAAAACTTTGGATGCTGTATAACAGCTCGTTTTGCTTTTTTTGTAAAAACAGGTAGATAATAGGCTACCAGCAAGTCATAGAGAACTTCGATATAGCCTTGGACGGTCTTTCTTTCAACCTCACATTCTCGAGCAACATTGCTTATATTGAGGACAGATCCATGGGAGAAACTCATTGCTTCTAAAAATCTTGCGAAATTTCCGACATTTCTCACCAGCCCTTCCATCTGGACCTCTTCCTTTAAGTAAAGAGTAATATAGGCATTAAGTGTATCTTCAGGATCTTGAGCAGAAAAGATAAGCGGTATCAATCCTGTTTTCAGGGACCTTTCTAGATTAAACTTGTCTTTTAGTTCAGAAGCCATGAAAGGGTGCAGAGAACGAACAATCGCTCTGCCTCCGAGAAGATCAACTCCTTTCTGCTTTATTTTACGAGCACTTGAGCCTGTCAGAATAAATTGCAGCTCTGGTTTTTCTTCCCTAAGGGCATGGACAACATCCAATAATTCAGGAACTTTCTGGATTTCATCGATAATGACAATCTCTTTATCAGGATTTCCCTCAACTAACTCTCTAAGTCGTTCGGGCCGGGCCTTATATCGACGGTATAAACCAGGTTCCAGAAGATCAATGGTCAGTTCATTTTTACAATTCTGCTTCAGCCAGGTGGTTTTTCCAGTCCCTCTAGGTCCGAAAAAGAAATAGCTGCTTTTCGGGCCTTGAAAAAAACGCTTTATGATTTTCATTTTTTTGGAATTAACAATTCCATTTTTGCTCTTTTTTTGGAATTAACAATTCCAAAATATCATTAAATATATGTCTTGTCAAGCCGACTTCTAACCGAGTAAATTCTTTCTCATGTTTCACAGCATTTTCTAAGGAAATGAGAAATGTCACATAATAATTATTTTTGCGCCATATTATCAACTTCTAATCGAGTAGTTTGAGTGGATTGATTGGTTAGGTGTGAGAACGCATATCCTTATATAATGAATAGAGGACAGAATGATGAAAAAGGGGAGACTATTGAAAAGTTGTTATTTAGTAAGAGAAAATAAATAGAGAAATGTAAAATATAATTTTATGAACAGCTCAAAATAATTATCAACGATATTGGAAAACGCTTAGGCAAGGATAATGAAATTATAGATAATCAAAGGAGGCAAAATATGAGACAAATCAACTCATTTAGAATCTTCTTAGTTATAGTGGTTTTTTCGGGTCTCATTCTTACGCTCTGTGCCTGCGCAAAGAAAGAACCTTTAAGTCAAGATGAGAGGATGGCTTGGTGGGGT
>Ga0209636_10005365_pt1 | contig 13093 bp, 12 predicted proteins | sample DeeMarSWOR152_54_FD_187464 | JGI IMG/M metagenome (GOLD analysis project Ga0209636, IMG submission 187464) | Marine sediment microbial communities from White Oak River estuary, North Carolina - WOR-1-52-54 (SPAdes) (version 2) | ecosystem: Environmental > Aquatic > Marine > Intertidal zone >...
AGCTTACAAGCTGGGCTCAGCAGTTTTACTCCTTGGAATTAGGTGAAATTGACAGTTTCCTTGTAGACTTGGCTGACGAAGTTCGTTATCAGCCTTTGACTTTCTCATCCTTAGCCAAGCATCTGCTAACACTCAAAGAAAAGGAAAGCAGCTAAAAACAGTCTATACCACGTTACTGCCAAAACTTTTAGCTGAAGCAATAGAACAAAACCTGAACATAAACGGGACAAACCCTAACCTCAATCCTCGAATCCTGTATTTTCAAGACAAAACCGAAAGCTCTAAATTTCTTAGCGTTGGTTCTTTTCTGAGAAATGGCTCGGGCCGGTAGTTCAGTTTGGTATGAACGCCTGACTTGCACTCAGGAGGCCGGGGGTTCAAATCCCCCCCGGTCCACAAAACTTCAGCTCATAAAACAATATCAGATAGGTATTTTGCGTGAAATCATATGAACATCCAGAAAACAAAACGTGGTGTAATCTTGGAAGTGTATGTTAAGCCAAGGTCGAAAGATTTCAAGATTATGGCTCATGGAGACGAAATTGTGGTTTTCTGCAGGGAAGAACCGGTTAAGGGAAAAGTGAACAAGGAACTCATAAAGGAGTTTTCAAGGCTTTTCCATAAGAAAGTGGAGCTTGTTTCTGGTTTTGCTTCTAAACAAAAGAGATTATTGATAAGGAATGCTGAAATAAAAGATGTTCAACAACTTCTCGGCATGCAGTCTTGCTGTTGAGAAGCAATTTTTCCATAGGAAAGATCGTAGAAATTCTTAAGTGTAATGCAGGTAATAATTATTTTGGTGTCAAAATGAGGATAGATAGAGTTTCGCTGCTTTTAGTGTTATTCAGTATCACCATTACTTCTCCATTATTGAGATTCGATTTAGCCTCCAGATTTTCAGCCCACTCACATCAACCCATCGTGTTGGTCAAGAATGGCTACCCAGTTCACAACCTTAACACCAGTATAGATTATCCGACAATACAGAGCGCTATAGATGCGAATGAAACCGAAGATGGACACATTATATTTGTGGATGCAGGAATCTACTATGAGCATGTCCATGTTAGCAAAAATTTAACATTAATCGGAGAAAACAAAGATAACACCATTATAGACGGGGATGGAACAGGAAAGGTTGTCCAACTGAATACACGCGCCAATGTGACTGGCTTTACGATACGAAATGGAGATTACGGTGTCTGGGTACGGCCCGGTTTTGGTATTACGCCAATGTATGTTGGCTTTGTTTTAAATGACAATTGCATAGTGAACAATAACTATGGGGGCATACATCTTGAACGTTGCGGAGGCAACATTGTAACTAACAATGTGGTAGCGAACAATATTCTTTTTGGAATTCATCTTTACCATGCCGGAAACAACACCATAAGTAACAATACGGTCCTAAACAATGGACATGGCATCGACTTTTACGGCAATTCCAACGATAACATTCTTAGAAACAATAACATGACCGACAACGAGTATAACTTTGGACTTATCTTGCGTGGAGAAACAAGAGATTTTCTCTATGCCTCACCATCCAAGCCAGGGATAGTTAATGATGTGGATACTTCGAACACTGTGAATGGAAAGCCAATTCATTATTTGGTTAATCGAAGTAACGAGCAGATCCCTTTGGATGCAGGGTACATTTGGCTGAACAACAGCACAAACATCACAATCAACGGGTGTAATCTATCAAATAATCTTCAAGGAGTACTGCTTCTTTTTGCCAATAACGTGTCCATAATTAACAACAATATCACTGATAACGTGTACGGCATATATGTTGAGCTTTTCAGCAGCAACAACACGATCATTGGCAACACACTCAAAGATAACTTGGATGGTGTTTACCTTGGTGACCGTTCAAGGTTTACAGCCATGAGAAACAATAGCATCAGCGACGGTCAGATGAACTTCGGCGTGTCTCCAGACATAGCAGGATACATTGAGGATGGGTCAGACCTAATAAACGATATCGACGCTTCAAACACTGTGAATGGAAAGCCAATAATCTACTGGATAAACCAGCATGACCAGCAAGTTCCAGCAAACACTGGATATGTGATGCTGATAAATTCAACAAACATCCTGATTGAAGGCCTCAATTTGTCCAATAATATTCAAAACATATTTTTGTTAGCGTCAAACAATACGGTAATCGCGAATAATTCAATAACCGACTCGGTTTATGGTATCGACGTTAGTGACTATGGTTGGTTTGACTACAATACATCAATCTTTCGCCGCTTCTACTCTTTCAATACCACCGTCAAAGGAAACATGCTTGTTGACAATGGTGTAGGCATACGCATAAGAAGCGATAATAGCACAATGTCAAACAACACCTTATACAGAAACCCGCTTGGAATTTGTCTCACTGGAACAAGCAATAGCACAATTTCAAGAAACTTGGTAGTGGCAAGTGACCTACCACCTTATCCGGGCCCCTTGTATATTTTCTATTATCCAGAAGGATCATGGGAGCGTTCAAGAGAACTGATGATGCTAGAGATAGGCGGCATTATCATAGGAGGTGCTCATAACATTGTTTACGGCAATACAGTGACAGATAGCGCTATCGGCATTTTTATGATTGATCAAATCAGAATGATTATGGGTTACAGAAACCTCATTTTTAGCAATAACTTCATTAACAGCACGGAGTATCAAGCGATAGGTTGGAGAGGCAATTCTTGGGATAATGACTATCCTTCTGGCGGAAATTACTGGAGCAACTGTAATGGCACAGACTTTCATAGCGGACCATACCAAAATGAAACAGGAAGCGACGGAATAGGTGATGAGACGTTTCTAGCTTTCCCACTCCATGACTATGAAGTTTTAGATGATTACCCACTTATAGCCCCGATTAGCGTGTTTGACGTCGGCTCTTGGAACGGGATAAACTGTGATGCCAGCATAATCAGTAACTCAACTGTTTCTAACTTCCAGCTAAATAAAACACAGGAAACAATAAGCTTCAATGTTACAGGCGAAACAGGCATAGGTTTCTGCAGAGCCACAATTCCCAACGCCATCGTCGAAGATTTTTGGCAAGGCAACTACACCGTGCTTGTCAACGGACAGCCAGCAGAATCCAGAAACTGGACAGACGAAGACAACACATACATTTACTTCACATACCAACACTCAACGCAAAAAGTAACAATAATTCCAGAGTTCCCATCAAACATTGTTCTAGCATTGTTAATGACGATTTCTCTTGTCACATGCATCTTAGGAAAAAGAAAATTTGTGAAACCCTAAAGCTTCACTAGTTTTGAAGTTTAAATCTCAGAACTGCTGCTATTCCGCCGAAAGATTTCTTTAGCATTTGTCCTTCTTCTGTTTCGTCAGAAATCATTTCTACTTCTGTGTTTGCTTTTTCTGCTAGTTGAGCGAAATTTTCTATAACGTCTTGTGTGTTGGCTATGCCTAAGGCTGGGGCTTTACATTTTGGGCAAGGTTTTCCAATAAGGTTCTGCTCGAAACTTGTTAACATTTTACTTTTCAAGGTGCGTTGTTCTTCGTAACTGCAGGCGTTGCATTTCAAGGTAACCCGCAGTATGTCTAGTCCTTCAGAAAGCAGCAGTGTTTTGACGGCGCCTGTTTCCAGAGCTTTTCTAACTTCTTCCTCGCCGTATGTTGCCGATCCTGTGTCGTGTCCAACTTCGTAAAGGAACTGTTGCATTACCTCTTTTTCTTCTATGTAGCGTATTTTCCGCATTATTTCTGGAGCCTTATCAACAATTTCTTTTACGCCTTGTTCATTCACATAAGCCGTGTCAATCATGTCTATGATCTTGCTTTTAAGGATGTAATTCAAATAGTCGCCTTTGTCGAAATCGTATTTTGTTGGTCCTGGACCACCAACTATCAAGCCTTTCAAGTCTTCAATTGACAAAAATATTTCGTTGGCATGTTCGCCAACTCTTCTGAAATACTCTTGCAGTCGCATCTCTCTCAGTCTTTCAAATCTTCTTGCCGATTGCCCGCCCGCACGTGTTTTCCCGGGTACGCCTGACGTTTCTTGTCTGATTATTTCAAGTCTTCTCCCCTGTAATGTTGCGAATGTGGCTGCTGAGGCATCTAAGAGAAGTATACCGTAAGTTTCCTTTTCCCTCAGCATCTCTTGCAAATGTTCCGTGTGAAACCTCGAATCACACCTGTACAAGTAGACGCTTATAGGCTCGAGTGGAATGATAACATAAGTTTCAATTCTTTCGCTTCCAGCTCCGTTCTGTGGAATTGCACCGCAAAATATTACAAGCCCGTTTTCAGGAACTTTCTTGAAAAGTTTGAGGCGTTGCTGAGACTTCACAATAGCGTCTTGAACGTTTTTTCGTGTTGTTGTAGATTTTATGTTTGAAGCCGTTCCATATTCTTGTCTAAGCATGTTCATAACATCGCTTATCTGCCTTCCAGGCGGGACGTAAAGAGAAACAAGTTCTGTTCCACGTCCCTCTTTGCTGGCTAGCGTATTCAGTGTCTTTTTCAACCTGAACAGCTCCAACGAAGTTCTTTTCTTGCTCAACTTTTTTTCACTTAGGATTTTAACCTTAAAGCTACATTGTGAGGCATCAAATAAGAGTTTGGGAATAAATGTTATGTTGTTTCTAAAACTTCTTTTAAAAATGCCTTGTATGGACCTAGTTTTCCTCCATAGTTGCCAGCTGAGATTCTAACAACACCTGGAACCATTGCGGCAGCCCTTACCCCTTCACTCATAGTCCTTTTAACCGCTTCAAGAGTTAAGCCATCAATGACGATTTCATAGACGCAATTCACGTTTTCTGGTAACTGCGAATCAGGTACAAGCTTTTTTAATCGTGGGCACAAGGGATGATTTGTCGAAGCTTTAAGCTTGTACTTTAAGGAGCCGGCTTTTGAGCCAGAGCAACAGATTCCACCTGGAAATGGTAGGATAACTTCGCTTGCTTTATTTTTGATGGCTTCTACCGCTTCTTCTGCCGCTTTAAGCCCAGAAGGCTTGTCTTTGGCTAGAATAAGGAAGTTTCCGCCAGCTATGGCTTTAGCTGCACCGAAAGTGTCTTCAACTATAAACTCGCCTTCCATCACAGGAATTCTCCAAACCTTTCTGTTTCCAACCAAGCCCTTTCTTTGGAAACCATCACCAAACAGTCTTAAGCTTCTGCCAACTTTCAGTTTTCTTTTTGCATTTGGCATTGCATCGAAGGCTGAGGCTGTTGGGCAAGTCATTATGCATTGTCCTATGCGTAGTATCATCTGCTTTTTCAATTCAAATCGGCTATGATTGTATATCTGGACTAAAACACCCACACGTTTATCTGGAGTTTTATCGGCTGGTACAATTCCTTCTATGCCGGCTTCAGCTGGGGACATGATTACACTTGTCGCGAAACCAGTTGTAGCAGCCGCTGCAGTCAAAGCCCATTTTTCATTATCAGCTGTTATTAATACACGACCAGCCCACAGCGGAAACATTTCAGCGAACGTGTCCACGATCTCACATACGTTTCCGTTTTTCGCCTTATACTTAAATGTCTCTTCACTCATCGGTTTTTCTTCCTTCATCTAACTCTGCTATACAAACAGCAGAATCAACTTAAATTTTTTCACTACTATTGCTCCGCTGCCAATCTCTGCCAAAACGCTAACTACTGCAGCCATATTTATATAAATTACCAAAATTTAGCAATATGGAGACTTTGTGAATGGAAGACTGTGTTTTCTGTCGTATCGTCAGAGGTGTTGCGCCTGCAAGCATAGTGTATTCGGATGAAAAAGTTATGGCAATCATGGATATTCAACCAGTCAACCTTGGACATGTGCTAATAATTCCTAAAACCCATTTTGCACAATTGTCTGAACTTGACGAGGAAACGGGGGCACACATGTTTAAGATTGCAATGCGCATCGCAGAAGCTCTCAGGCGATCGGATATAAAATGTGAAGGAATAAACTTGTTCTTAGCAGATGGAGAGGCTGCGTTCCAGGAAATATTTCACGTTCACTTACATGTTATACCCAGGTTTAGGGGCAACGGCTTCGAGATAAAGGTTGGACCACATTACAGTTTAAAACCAAAAAGAGAGACGCTAGATGAGATTGCCGAAAAAATCAGAGAGGTTCTACTTTAGAGATTGCTTAGTAAGGTAGCCAATATTTCTCAGGTTCAACTTCACGACTCTTTTTCTCTTCAAACTTTCTAAGAACAGTCTTTTTAGCTATTTCATAGGCTATCTTATAGTCGAATATTCCCTTTGGTTCCTCTGCAGCTCTTTTGATCAATTCAACTTCAATCTTGTTTTTGAGTCTCCCTATAGCCAACGCGCCAATCCCAAAAATGTTCGGTAGGATTTTCTCGCCGTCAGCCTCTGATTTCAACCCTTCAACCCCCAATGGTGGAATAGCGTTAATATCAGCCACTATCCTACAGTTTTTCCCATACTCTTCAAGTGTTTCCAGTGGAAGAAGCTGAACTCCAGCAGCTCCAGCCGAAAGAACTATTTCTGCATTTTCTATGGCTTTCCCAATTTCTTCCTGAGTCTGTGCTTCAACACCTCGAACTATTTCACTTTCAAATTCTTCATTTATCTTTGTTGCCACTGATGAAGCCCTTTGAAGGGAACGAGAAGTAACAATCACATTTGCTTTCTCCGATGTATAAAGCCTTCCGGCAGTTTGTCCAACCGGTCCAGTTCCAGCCAGAACCGTAACAGTCTTATTCTCCAAGTTTCCAAATCCCTTCTCAAGAGAAAGCCCCAAAGTTTTCGCAACTGCAGCAGTAGCCGTTGTATAGGCTCCTCTAGGGTCCACTATTATTGCAAGTTCAAAAGGCGGGAACATACATTTTCTGATTTTTTCTAAAATTTCATTTACCAGTTTAAAGTTGCGTCCATTAATGAAGATTTTTGTGTGTTTTGCGCCTTCTGGACCCCTTGGAAACATTGCGTCATAAACAATTTTTTCAGCGTCCTCAACTGTCACGTTTTCATATTTTAGTATTGCAGCATCGGGTAAGGCGTCTATGGTCGTTAATATGTCGAAGGAGCTTGCGTGCTTATCTGTATCTAAAAAAATAAAGATTTTCTTAAATTGTCGTGACAAGGTTACACCTCTTAGTTGTTAATACTGCTTAAACGTTTAAAAATTGCTATCCCCTACAAGTTTTCGATGATTTTAAATATCAAACAGTATTATCTCTCTGGTCAAATGTTGGAGGAGGGTTGGAAATAATTTGACAGAAATTGTTGAGAAAGGATTGAAAAAAATCGGCATAACAGTTTCTAAACCAATCTTGTCTGTATTGTGCATAATCTTCGGCATAATAGTAATAGCTTGGAAGGAATCTCTAAACTTAATAGTTGGCATATTCCTCATAATAGAAGGTGTTCTGCTACTGACAGATTACCTAGAGCTAAAAAAGCAACAGCCACCGCCTCCGCCATCCTAAAATTTATCTATCCTTTATTTCCATTTGTGCGGTCAGCGATTTCAATTCAAGCAAGGGTAAAAGTAATTGTTGAAAACTGAAATTCAGAATCTTTTGGTAGTTGGAATTGATACGGTTTCTATTGCCAACTCTGCAAGGGAAGCCAGTTACAGAATTTATGCAGCAGATTATTTCGGTGATATAGACCTTCGACGCATCTGTTCTGGCTGTGAAGCGATAATTAAGCAGAGACGAGGAAAAAGCTGTGGAAGATTAGAATCAAAATTTAAACCACAAGCTTTTGTAAAAATTACGAAATCTTTGCTTCAAAAATGTGAAATAGATGCAATATTGCTTTCTTCCGGTCTAGATGACTTTTTTGATGTTCTGCATGCGTTAAACGATTTGGTTCCAATTTTAGGGAATTCCCCAGAAGTTATCGAGAGAGTGCGAAAAAAGTTAGGATTTTTTGAAGAGCTTAAATGTTTGGGAATAGCTCATCCTAAAACAGCAATTGTGGAAGATATTGATGAGGCAAACGCTGCAGCCGTTGAAATAGGGTATCCAGTTGTGGTAAAGCCTGTTAAAGGCTTTGGAGGAGTAGGTATAAGAACCGCGTGGAATTCTAAGGAAATTGAAGAAGCGTTTTTTGAAGCTTCTTTGGCGGGTAAAGATGTTTTGGTTCAAAAATTCATCGACGGCATTCATGCGAGTATATCTTTTCTAGTAGCGGATAAAGATGTTAAAGTTTTAACGTTAAATGAGCAAATGTTAGGGTTGCGTTTTCTTCTTCAGCAGGAACCCTTTGGATATTGTGGGAATATTGTACCCTTGTATTTTACTGATTTAGTTTTTGAAAAATGTATGTCTATCACTGAGAAGATAGCTTTGCACTTTGGTCTTACAGGTTCAAACGGTATTGACTTGGTTATTTCTAAGGAAGGCACACCTTACGTGGTGGAAGTAAACCCGCGATTCCAAGGGACTCTGGAATGTGTTGAAAGAGTTCTCGGGATAAATCTGGTTGAATCGCATATTAATGCATGTCTACATGGTTTTCTGCCAACAATAAAGGAAAAGGCATCTACCTTCTGCACTCGATTAATTTTGCATGCACCGGAATGTATCATAGCCCCCAACCTAACCATATTTCGAGAAGTAAGAGACGTTCCTATTCCAGGAATCATAATTGAGAAAGGAGAGCCTTTATGCTCAATTATAACAGAGGGAAATGGCAGATTGTCTTCATTAAGGAAAGCCAAAACAGTGGCTAAAAAGATTTACGGAATGCTTCATCCAGCTTAATCCTCAACAAGACTCAAGCCCATTTTTCGGACAACCTTGATTATGGGGGATGTTTGAAATGGTTGTTGTTTCTTGGCGCTTTCATAATGAATGTACTATTCTTAAGCTCTTTAACAATTTCTCAGCCCATTTCAACGTTCATGAGCAGCTCATTTTGGCCCTTCACAACTTTAACCGAAGCCAGCGCGAAGTGTGGCATATTCTCAAGCTTTACTCATTTTGAGGACGCGCACGATTTGAGGGGTAATCAATGTTGCAGTGAAGGTAGATAATAATACCTTGAAAGGTGTGATTAGGGGTGCTGGAACGGACCATATGGCCACTAGTGCTTCAGGTGTGAGCCTGTAGAACAATTGATAAGTCTGGCAGGGCACTAGTATGAATATTCTAAGGAGTATGTCGGCTTCCAAACCTATAAAAGCACTTACCGCAAATGGAGACAGATGATTAATTTCATCAGATCCTCGCGCACTTACGACAACGCCCAAAGCCAGGAGGATGACGTAAGCAACGAAGACATCCCACATCCCCCAAATTGGGAGGTACCAAGAAACAGGTGCCATGAAGTAGAACACTAGCATAGTTGTATAGAAAGCGAAGACCTTCTTCCAATCTCCCCTATACACAAACCCAGACATCATGGAACCCGTGGGGGCTCCTAACGTAAATATGAACTCATAAATTGTTTCCCTTGGAACCAGACAGTGACCAATCATAACAGCTATCAAAGTTGAGACAAACCCATCGTATGGTCCCAGCACGATTCCCACGATTGGGCTAATCATAAATACTCCTCCAAACCATACTCCGGCCGAGAATTCATGGGTCACCATGGCATCACATACCACTCCTACAGCCGCGAAAATGACGATCAGAGATAACTTCCTAGCTCTAATTCTTATAACCTCCTGTCCCCTACATTTGATAGCAAACTTGACTCTTCTGCTTAATCTTTTTATGGCTTCTCTTAGCCCGCGCAAAACAAGACAAGAATGAGCGCGCGTTTTGTTACTGTCATTTTGTTTTTAAAATTATTGCATTGAAGGGGTGTTTCGGCATGCTTTTTACGCGTCTAGGCGCTCGAGAGTAGTTGGATGAGAAATATTATTAATGCTGTGAAGGCGCCTACTGTAAGCATTGCTACACCATAGAGCCAGCCGTTTTCCCTTGCGATTTTTCCGAGGTATATGCCTAACAGAAAAAGTGAAGTCATTGAGAGTGCTAGTGAAAGCATGTATGCGTTCTCAATTAGCATCCATCCCGCAGACGCGAAGATGAAGGGTATTATTGAAATGATCCCTGTTAAAGCTGGAGACAAGCCGTCAATTAAGGCGACGTAAATTTCGATGAACCGTGATGCTTCATATTGTATTGGGTCAACATTGTTGTGTGTTGCTTTTTCCATTTCTTTCAGGTGACGTTCTCGTTCAGCTTTTTCAGCCATGTAAGCTCCAAAGAATCCTGAAAGCCCCATTGCAAGGCATGCGCCCAAGCTGGCTAGGATTATTATTCCGGGTTTTGAAACCCCTGCTATGAATGAACCTAAAACGATGCCGAAAACTGTCATGGCTCCGTCGAAACCGTTCATTACAAAGTATCTTCTAGCTATACCAGTTGCCTTCGTGACCTTAAGGTATACACTAACCTTTCTAAAGAACGATTCGAAAAGTTTACTCAACTGTTATCTCTACACCCTGAAAGGGCGGAGTATTATTGCCCATATTTAGTTTCAAGTACTACTTACCGCAATTGTTAATATAAAGCTTTAGGATTCTAAATAAGTCTTTAAGAAGGGATATTATGACAATTGCCAAAACTTTAGAGAAACTTTCAAACGCTTGTGGCGTATCGGGCAGAGAAGATGAAGTTAGAGATTTAATGAAGAAGCTCTTGAAGCCTTACGTAGACGAAGTCGGAGAAGACAAGCTTGGAAACGTTATCGGAATAAAAAAGGGAAAGAAAAACGCTCCAAAAGTGATGCTTGCAACTCACATGGACGAAATAGGATTACTTGTAAAAACAATTTCTAAAGAAGGCTTCCTGCAGTTTGCAAAAATAGGTGGAATAGACGACCGTGTCCTACTAGCTCAAAAAGTCAAAGTTTACACCGAGAAAGGACCACTCCATGGAATAATCGGCTCAAAACCCCCACACATACAAAAAGAAGAAGAACGCAAAAAAATCGTCACATGCGACCAGCTTTTCATAGACATTGGAGCAAAAAGTCAAGAAGAAGCAAAGAAAATGGGAGTAAAAATCGGAGACCCAATAAGCTTCGACATAAAATTCGCAAAAGTTGGAAAGGACATCGTGATTGGCAAAGCCTTCGACAACCGTATTGGATGCGCAGTCATGATTGAAGCAATGAAACAATTAAACAAAACCAAATGTACAGTCTACGCTGTTGGAACAGTGCAGGAGGAGGTTGGCTTAAGAGGAGCGGCAACAGCCGCTTTTGGGATACATCCAGACGTTGGCATAGCGATTGATGTAACAATCGCGGGCGGCGTGCCTGGAGTAAAAGAAGTTGAAGCGCCGATAAAAATGAGAAAGGGCCCATCAATAACGGTTGCAGATCGCGGGCTAATAGCACATCCAAAAGTTCTGCGTTTGCTAATAGATGCGGCTGAGGAAAACAAGATTCCGTACCAGCTTGAGACGGGCTTAGCGGGTTCAACGGATGCAGCGCGCATATCCTTAACAAGGGAGGGTATTCCAAGTGGTGTTATATCAATACCTACACGATACATTCATAGTCCAACAGCCTTGCTCAGCATAAAAGATGCGGAAAACTCTGTAAGTCTAACAGTGGCTGCCATTCAAAAAATTCCAAGGTATTTCTAGCTAGACTAGAAAATATTGAGAACTGAGCTAAACCCTTTTTCCTAATTTTTTTAATAAGTTTATTAAATTTTATCCGTAGAACAGAGAAACATAATATCCTTCGAATATGTTTTGCAGGCTGCTCACTCAGAAAAAGTTAAACTCTAATTAATCCTTTCATACACATATGCCCGCCGAACTTTGGGATTTACTTGTTATGAGATTTTCATTCAGTCTGGAATTTATCCTTCGAAAGCTGAGTATGAGAAAAAAAGGGAAATTAAGAGCTAGATTCTTTTAGTTTTAAGTCTTCTAAGTGTAGTTTATGCTGAGTGTTAAAGAGAAAAACGGCGCGCACTAGTCTTCCTTTTTTTGTGCTATATTAAAGGATTCCTCACAATCTGAAATCAAATTTCCTTCGCTAGATATTTTATGAATAAAAGCGTTATTACCACAGACACTACGTAGGGTAAAAGCCATACCAAAACCTGACCCAGGAGTGAAACTGTTTCAAATGCATCGAATGCAGACTGGTTTTCCACTATTCCTTTTGGAACACTGTTGAAAAGTCCATGAGCGAACACTAGAGGCGTCAGATTTCTAGTTTTGCTGTAGAAATAGCCAAATAACAGGCCGATCAGAAAAGTGAAGCCTACATAAGAACCCATGTAGACTGGATCGAAGGGATTAAGTCCCCAAACGAAATGCCAAACTCCAAATAAGATTGCTTGAATGAGAATGGCTTGCTTGGAAGTGTAAAGCTTTTCAAGATGCGTTTGCACGTAGCCCCTAAACAGTCCTTCTTCGCTGATGCCTACGCATAAGGTCATGAAAGGCATTGTCAAAAGGAAAGGTAAGACGTTGTAAGATTGAACTGGTATTTGACTGGTGAAAACATAAATCAGAAGATAGGAAACTAGCAAGGCTAACCCATCCAAAATGGCGAAAAATAATAACCCAAAAAGCAGTGATTTTCCAATGTTCCTAATTTTAAAACCGAAAGCGGAAACATCTATTTCTTCGATGAGAATTATTGTTAAGATTGTAAGGTAGATTAGAGGGGTTTTCTCGTAGGGCATGCCGGACCAGATCACGGATGGAATGCGAACAGATAAGGCTAAGAAAAAAAGCGCGAAAATCCAAGAAAGCACAGCGCTTTTATCCCTTCCGTTTAGTTCTTTTGAGAATTCTTTCTTTTTGCAAGAGATTTTGAACCATATGTAAATTGGAGCCGTTAACAGAACTGAGAGAAGAATGGAAAGGGAAGTTATGGATTCGTTTTCTGTTTGGAAAAAATATCTGCTTAAAAGGATGATCACTGCAACGGCGAAATACACGAAAAAAACTTTTGGAACCGCATTTCTGGTCAAATTTTCACCATCCAATGATTACATCCTTCAGTTCATTTAAACAATTAAATTTTCACATTTCTAATGAATGACAAAATGATTTAAGATTAGGAAGCCTTTACTATTTCTATGGTTGAAAATGGCTGAAGGAACAAGCTTTGAGTTTCTGGAGCATACGGCAGATGCT
>Ga0209636_10005367_pt1 | contig 13091 bp, 13 predicted proteins | sample DeeMarSWOR152_54_FD_187464 | JGI IMG/M metagenome (GOLD analysis project Ga0209636, IMG submission 187464) | Marine sediment microbial communities from White Oak River estuary, North Carolina - WOR-1-52-54 (SPAdes) (version 2) | ecosystem: Environmental > Aquatic > Marine > Intertidal zone >...
TCGAAAACCAATCCTTGGGTGAAAGCATTGCGGTCATGGGGGTAGGTATTGACTATATTATACGTATAGACTGGAATGATATCCGAACTGCTAGGAACTTGGGATTCCGGAAGATTTGAGCTAGAGAAAGCAAAAGCTGCTCCTAGCAATGCAAAGAGTCCCAAGATGAATATTATAAAGAGACGGTTCATGAAGATTACCTTACTCCCGACCTCCCCAATATCATGAAGGTGGAGTTCTCGTTTAAGATAAAGTCTTTAAAGTTTGCCTCTGCATTCTGAATATCTTGTCTATTCCTTCCTGAGCCACGGAAAGCGATGAAGCGGAGACTTTGAGGGCAAAGAGAACTTTGCAAAAAGCAGCAGGCTGGGAATATTTCCTGAGCCTAATCCTCCTTCTTAGGAAAATCTGGTAAAGGACTGCCAAAATACACTTTAGTATGGGGCCAGGGTATTTCTATACCCTCGGCATCAAAAGCTTTCTTGATGCGAAGCCTCAACTCCCCCATCACTGCCCACTGCTCCATGGGCTTAACATCGCCCAAAATCTTGATATCTATTCCGGAGTCGCCCAGGTTGTCAACCCGCAGCACCTGGGGAGGACTTTTAATTACTTTACGCCATTTTGCATCTTCAGCGAGTTCTTTGCCCACTCGGTTTACCACGCTTATGGCGTAGTCGAGGTCGGTGTCATATGCTACCGAGACATTGAGATTGACCCTGGCATAGTGTCTGGTGAAGTTGCTGGCTGTCCTGATCTCACCATTGGGCACATGGTGGACTATGCCATCCAAGTCACGGAGCACAGTCTTTCTCAAAGTTACTTCCTCCACCAGCCCAGCAATATCGGCTACCCTGGCTACATCACCCACCCTGTACTGGTTTTCCAAGATGATGAAGGTGCCAGCGATGAGGTCCCTTATCAAGTACTGAGCGCCGAAGCCGATGGCTAGGCCAGCGATGCCGAGGCCAACCAAGACTGATGCAATAGGTACGCCCGCCTCGTCTAGGATCATCATTACACCAATTATGACAATGAATACCCGCCCCACCCCAGTCAGGACACCTACAAGCGTGTCTCTCCTTTTCTTGATGCCTTCCTTGCTTTCACCCTTGGTCGTCGCCATGAGACGGCCCACAATAGGCGGGAGAAACTTATTTAAGGCGAACCATAGCACAGCTCCTACTGCTACTATGATAAGGATGCGGATGCCATGGTCTATCAACCAGGTGACTACGGTGGCCCAACTCAATTCCGGCATTTGCTACCTCCGTTGCTTACAGTTGCTGCTCTTGCAGCCCTGCACAATTATACCACCCTTGCTTAGAAACCGGCAGAATAATCTAAGGCAAAACTGCCTCTTGCGTTTGGGGAAAATCCGAACTTTTTGGATTTATGGTTTATTCTTTTGCGTGGCTATTCTCAAGCGCCGCCTTTAGATAACTTTTCGCATTCCTTCGCCCAAAAACATACCCGACAACATAGCCAGCAAAATATGGACAAAACTTGACCAACTCAATTTTTGGGGATCCAATCTTATTAAGCAACAATTGCTTTTTCTTAGTCAAATCAGGTGCGAAACTTGCTAGTAGTTGTAAATCCTTTTGAGGTATCTGATACTCGAGATTATGTACAATATGATTTCGGATCTTGTTAAGTCTGCCAGTGGCCTCAGCCAGATTGTTCCTCAGTAGACCTAGAGATTCTGCAACGGCCAGTTTTTCTGCAAATGTTAAATTTATTGAACCAAGTAGTTTTTCTGGCCGAGAAATGGAAGCACGAAGCAGCCACTCTAGCCAGTGCTCAACATAAAGGTGGCCAGTTACTATCAGTGATAACGCATCTGTTTGTGGCAGTAGTGTCTGTAAGCATTGGTTAATTGCTTTCTTTTGTAGAGCCGCAGCTTCTGGAGGCAACTCTGTGTGCATAATATCTAAATATTGATTGTTCTTACCCATGCTTATTATAGCAGCCTCTCTTTAACCAAGTAAGCGGAGCAATCATTTTGTATGTCTTCCTACCCCTCGATAACCTCTTTGGTGCTGGGAACCCTGCCAGCGATTCGCTCATCAATGCGGGTGGCTGAATCCAGGGCTCGGGCCAGGGCTTTGAATAGGGCTTCGGCTTTGTGGTGGTCGTTGATGCCGCTGAGCACTTTGGCGTGGAGGTTAATTTTAGCTTCGGAGGCAAGGGAGACCAGCAAATGGCGGACTAAATCAGCATCGAGGTCGCCTATGCTGGCTTCGTTAAAGTCTGCCTCGATTACACTATAGACCCTGCCTCCTATATCCACAGCCACCACTGCCAGAGCCTCGTCCATAGGCACGACAGCATGGGCCATACGAACGATGCCCTGCTTTTTCCCCAGTGCTTGGTTAAAAGCCTTGCCCAGCGAAATAGCCACATCCTCCACTACGTGATGCTGGTCGGGGCCCGAGGCTGAGATTTTTATGTCGAATACTCCGTGCTGAGCTAGATGGCTAAGGAGGTGGTCGAACATCCTTATGCCGGTGGTGATTTGAAATTGTCCGCTGCCGTCAATGTTGAGCTCCACCCTGACATTCGTTTCGGCAGTCTCACGGGCAACTGTTGCTTTTCTTTCAGTCATGTTTAACCTCCTTTAATGCCTTAACCAGAGCATCAGTATCCTCAGGCTTGCCCACGCTAATTCGCAGGCAGTTTTTCAATCCAGGAGTATCAAAATGGCGAACAAAGATGCCTTTCTTCCGCAGTTGTTGCCAGATTTCTTTGGCCTTTCCTTTGGGCAGAGAACAGAGGATAAAGTTTCCCTGGGATGGATAAGGCTTTAGCCAACCCAGTTCTTTTAGTTTGCCAAATAATCGCTCCCGTTCCATAACTATCTTGGTAACATTAGCACGAAGATACTCTATATCGGCCAGGGAAGCTAGCACCGCAGCTTGGGCTGCGGCATTGGCGTTATAGGGTTGCTTAATCTTCATCAAGTAATCAGCAATTTCTACGGGGAAAAAGCCGTAGCCTATCCTCAAGCCGGCCAGCCCGGCCCATTTGCTGAAGGTGCGCAAAACTATCAAGTTAGGGTAACCAGGCACCAAGTTAGCCACGGTCACATTACTGAATTCAAAATAGGCTTCGTCCACGACAACAATTTTTCCAGTCTCAACAAGCTCCATAATTTCCTTCTCGGTGGCGGTGTCGCCGGTGGGATTATTGGGCGAGGCAACAAAGATGGCTTTTGTTCTCTTGGTCAATGCCTTCTTCATACCAACCATATCAATGGTAAAATCTTTTATTCGGGGCACATCAACCACCCTGCCTCCACAAACATCGGTGCTAAAGGGGTACATGCCAAATGTCGGTGGACAATTTATAACTTCGTCACCGAACCTGAGGAAAAGCCTGAGGATAAGGTCAATAAGTTCATCGCTGCCCATGCCGCAAACAATGTGCTCGCGTCCCAAGCCAGTATATTTCTCTAAAGCCTTCCGTAGCTCACTTTGCTCCGGGTCGGGGTAATTATGATAATAGGGATAAGTGGCTAGAGCTTGATAGACCTTTGGGGAACATCCATAAGGATTCTCGTTACCATCAAGCTTTATTACTTTACTCGAAGGCAATTCAGCTCGTTGGCTCAAAATTTCCGTAGGCTCGACAGGGGCGTAACCCTTCATGGCCACAAGCTCAGGCCTTATAAGTTTTTCAATATTCATTTCAGCCTTCTTTTCAGCCTTCTTTCTACCGCCTGGGCATGGGCATCGAGCCCTTCAGCTTCAGCTATTATCATAGCGGCCTGGCTCAGTTTTCGCATGGCAGGCTCATCCAAGGCAATGATATTGGTACCCTTGAGGAAGTCCGCAACACCCAGAGGAGAACCAAAACGAGCGCTGCCCCCAGTAGGCAAGACATGGCTGGGACCGGCAACATAATCGCCTAAAACAACAGGCGAATTCTCGCCAATGAAAATACAGCCGGCATTATGAATTTTGGGGATTAAAGACGAAGCGTCGGATGCCATAATGGAGAGGTGCTCCGGAGCGAAGAGATTGACCAAGTCCACTGCCTGGGCCATGTCATCGACAAGCACAAGCATTCCGGCATCAACAGCCGTTCCAGCAGCGGAGCGCCGCTTTAATTTTCCCATTTGTATCTCAATTTCCTTGTCTACGCGGTCAGCCAGGTCAGCCGAAGTAGTGATTAAAATTACTGAAGCCAGGGAGTCATGTTCAGCCTGGGCCAGGAGGTCGGCGGCACAAAGAGCAGGGTTGGCTTTCTCATCGGCTAAAATTACTATCTCGCTGGGACCTTTGAGACCATCTAAGTCCACTGTGCCATAAACCATTTTCTTAGCCAGGGTCACAAAGATGTTCCCCGGACCGCAAATCTTATCCACTCTGGGTATCGACTGGGTACCAAAAGCCAATGCCGCAATAGCCTGAGCTCCGCCAAGTTTAAAAATGCGGTTGACCTTGGCAACGTCGGCAGCTACCAACGTGGGTGCCGGAATCCTGCCATCCTTAGCAGGCGGCGACACCATAATGATTTCCCCGACGCCAGCCACTTTAGCTGGTATAGCCATCATCAGCACTGTGGATGGATAGGCCGCGGTGCCACCAGGCACATACAGGCCAACCTTTTGTAAGGGCAGAACCTGTTGCCTTAAGTGCTTATCGATGGGGATTAGGCCGGCTTTGTGTCCACAGGCAAGATGGAAGTCCCGTATTCTTTTGGCTGCGAACTCAAGGGCCGAGACAAGTTTCTTACCTATTGTGTCATAAGCGGCGACAACTTCTTGTCTATCTACTTCCAGGGAATCCAGTCGGACTCCATCCAATTTTTCGGTGTAATCAAAGAGGGCTTTATCACCTTTGCCCTGAACCTCACCGATGATACGGTAGACCACTTCTTGAACTGAAAGCTCTTCGCCAAAGACTTGCTTTATTTGAGCTGCTAGTCGCGGTGGCGTGGTGAAAGACTCCCAGAAGTTTTCCCTGGTCAGTAATTGTCTGGCTTTATTAAATCCTTTGACTTTTTTCACGATAATCCTACCCGTGGAAGGGATTGCCTCGCCTTTGGCTCGCAATGACAAAAAATAAGACTTGTCACAATAGCCCCGCTCGCAATTTCTGTGTTAGTAACTCCATTTTCTCTTTTTTATCGGAAGATGCAAGACTATCTTTGCTGGCAATTAGACAAGCCGAAGACCGGAAGAGCACATCAATAATCCTTAATTTGTGCTGCTTGAGGGTCTTCCCTGTCTGGACATTATCAATAAGCATATCGGCATCCTCGGGTAAAAAAGCCTCGCTCGCCCCCCAGGTTGGGATTAGCTTGCATGGGTTAATGTGATTGTCCCGAAGATAGTTGTCGGCAATATTTATATACTCCGAGGCTACTTTTAGAGGAGCGAACTTGCTGCTCTGAACAAGTGACCTCAATTCATCAATATCGGCCACAGGCATTTCCTGGCTCACGGCAGCGACAATTTTGACGGTGCCAAAGCCGAGAGCAAACAATTTCTTTACCGGGCTTGAGGGGAAGCGATAGAGATGTTCCAGCAGCCAATCCTCACCGGTTATGGCTAAGTCGAAATTGCTATTAGCCACCTGCAGAGGCATATCTTGGGGCCTGATTACTTTAATGCCCAGCCAATCTAAATCAGCGGAGGGTCGGCGGCTCATTACCTCCTCAGAATACCCCTGAAGTGCCAGCCCAGCTCGCTTCAAAAACTGCGAAGTAGGTGCTTGCTGGTGTCCATCAGGCAAAGCCAGGTTGATTTCCTTTGCCTGCCACAAGGGATGAGGCCCCTTCGGTTCCTCAGAGATGTCAAGTCCATTTTCTATTGATGTCTGCGGCTCAGCGGTAAGCTTGGAGCTAAAACACATCAATATCTGGCTCAAATCCTTGTTCTCCAGGCTTTCTCGATTGGCTATTAGAAAGGCAGTAACGGGGAGTAACCCTTTGAGGGGAATTAAGCCTTGAGCTGCTATATGTGCTCCACTCTTTCCCCAGAGCACCGCCAGGTCGGCATTTTCCGGGGGATAAGCTTCAGCAGCTCCCCACACCGGGAAAATCCTGAACCTTCTCATTCTGAGATTTAAGGCAAAAGCCTCAGCCAGATTAGGATACTCAGTTACTATACGATAGTCACTTCTCCCGTCTGATAACTCATTGAGATTAGCTATGCCCACTTCAGTACTGGTAACCACGTGTATACCGCCTTCACCATAATTTAGACTCGATATTTTTACCAGAGCTCCTGCTGGATATTTCACCAAGAATTCTTCAATCCAATCCAAACCACAAATACCCAGGTCGTAATTCCCTACAGCCACCTGTATGGAAATATCTTTTTCCTGAAGTATTTTAGCGGAAAGACCGGGAAACCTTGCCGAGCGAAGACGATATTGCTTTGTTTTATCGCTGTAACCCTCAAATCCCAGGTCTATCCCGGCAAGCAAGCTAGCTGTAGGCGATAGAAACCTGCCTTTAGGGAGGGCGAGTTTTATGTAGCCGGCTTGGTAGTCCTTCATCCCTCACTTACCACTTTAAGAATCTCTGCCATAGAAGCGGCATCTCGCCGTCGCCTTTGTATACAATCCGTGAGCGTAAACGGAGAGGGCTCCTTTCCCGAAACCAGGACGACCCACCTGTAATCAGATTCTTTTCGACCCGTGAAGTCAAGCTCTGCTGGGTGTCCGGCGTCACGAAGCGATTCCGCTACAGTAAAGCACGTCTCTACTATTTCCGGAGTCATCTCCTTACCTTTAACCAGGATTTCAGATTCGCCCTTTTTCTCTTTCTCCAGCGGAAGTAATTTCATTATGGGGTCCACATATAAGGCAAATCCGCAGGCGGGGATGTCCTCTCCATTCATGAGGGGCACAAGGCTATCATATCTTCCTCCGCCGCCTATCTTTTCTCCAGCAGCCAGGAACTGAAAACAGATCCCAGTATAGTACTCAAAACCGTGTATCGCTGCGATATCGATTTTATAGCTGCAACCCAGGTTATCCAGTAATGTGGTAACGTTTATGAGGTCCTCCAGGCTGGACTTGAAGTCCTGGGAAGCCTTGGGGAATGAAGCTCTTAAATTGTGTAGAAAGCTGCTCGATTTTCCCTTGAGACCCAATAGCGCAGCTATGAGCCTCTCGATTTCGGGGTTAGTGGATTTCGCCTTGGTCAATGCCTGCCAATTTCCTTCCAAAATGCGGTTCGTCATTTTAGCTTCCTCACCGGGGCTGAGCTTCAACTCTTTGAGTAACGCCTTCACCAAGCCAGCATGGGACAGTTGCAGCCCGACATCGCTGATGCCAAGTCTGCGGATAACCTCTTCAGCCAGCAGAATTATCTCCACATCCGGAGCAGATTTGTCACCACCGAAAAACTCAGCACCACATTGCCATCGCTCCCTGTTCTCCTTCCCGGTTCCCTCGAAAGCGAAGATATTAGTCACATAGAAAAGCCTGGCTAACTCTTGTCCACTTAGATTGTCGGTGTAGAGTCTGGCTACAGGAATAGTGCCATCTGGCCTCAAGACGACCCGCTCACCACTCCAGCCATCCCAATCGAGAAAGGAATACACCTTGCTTAACATGCTCGGAGTAAGTGTTCCCGTAGCTGTAAACAAATAGAGGTATTCTAAGGTTGGCGTCCTCACCTCCTGGTAGCCCCAGTTACGACAACAAGTCCGAAAGACATCTTCAATGCGGCGAAAGCGTGACATGTCCTCGGGGAGCAAGTCCTGCATTCCCTTACATTTTTGGTTTTTCATCCTTAGCCTATTCTACACTAAGCTGTGTCCAGCTTCAATGATGGACTTGAAAAATTTTGTCGCTTTTAATTGCTTAGTTTATAATTAACTTGAGGATAATGCGAGATGCTTAGAACTGGGCTTAAGCTTTTCTTCCTTGCTCTGCTTGTGATTCCCGTAGCCGCGGGTTTAGGAGGCAGCCTGATCGCCGCCGCCAGCCCTACTACTGTGGAAGTCCTCACCGTGGATGGCACCATTGTACCCGTGATAGCCGACTATATCGACCGGGGTATCAGCCAGGCGGAGGAAGATGGCGCCACTGTCTGCATAATTGAGCTAGATACCCCCGGCGGGCTTCTTGACTCAACCGATAAGATAGTCAAAAGGATTATGAATGCCGACGTGCCCATCGTGGTTTACGTCTCACCCAGAGGTGCCTGGGCTGCCTCAGCGGGAACCTTTATTACTCTATCTGCTCATATAGCAGCGATGACGCCGAGCACGACTATCGGCGCCGCCCGTCCTGTAGCTGCTGGAGGAGAGGAAATACCAGAAGACCAGATGCAAAAAATAGTCGAGTTCTCGGCTAAGTGGATGAGGACTATAGCTGAAGAGCGTGGCCGCAACATGGAAGAAGCCGAGCTAGCAGTTACGGAAAGCAAATCATTCACCGATGTCGATGCCTTGGAATATAACCTCATCAACCTGCGAGCTGACAATTTGGAAAGCCTCATTTCCCAAATCAATGGCTGGCAAGTTACTTTAGCCAGCGGTGAGGAAGTTATCATTGATACTACGGACTACATTCAAACTAGAAACGAAATGAATGCCATTGAAAAATTCCTGCAGACCATCAGCGACCCCAACATCGCCTATATCCTGTTTACCCTGGCTACAATAGGGTTAATTACCGAGATTTCCAACCCGGGGATGGTTTTTCCCGGGGTCGCCGGTGGCATCAGCTTATTCCTGGCGTTTTACTCCCTGGGTGTGCTTAATGCCTACTGGGGAGGCCTAGCACTCCTTTTACTTGCCGTGGGACTTTTTATAGCCGAGTACTTCACCACTAGTTTTGGGTTATTGACAGCCGGAGGTATAGCCTCGCTGATCATGGGCTCGTTGATATTATTCAGCCACAGCCCGGGGATAGAGGTAAGTAGGGGGCTAATTATCGGGGTTACGGCAGGCGTTACCGCCTTCGCTATCTTTGTCGTCGGTGCCATTATCCGCGGGCAAAGGCGGCGCAAGGCTACCGGGGCTGAAGGAATGATCGGGGAAATAGCCATAGCAAAAACACCCCTCGACCCTACAGGCACAGTTCTCGCTCAAGGAGAATTATGGACAGCGGCATCGGAAGGCGGCAGAATAGCACCGGGTGAAGAGGTGATAATAACTAAAGTGGAAGCATTGAAATTATGGGTGGCAAAGAAATCAAAGGAATAGGAGGGTAGCATTTATGGATATTACGGATTTCGAAATGACTGGCCCAATTATCATAGCCATAGTTTTTGCCGTCGCCTTTATTGTTTTTGTTATTTACGCCATCGTAAAAGGCCAGAGGCGAAAACTCTCGGCTGGTGTAGAGGATATGATAGGGAAGGAAGCTGTGGTACAAACGACCCTCGACCCCAAGGGCACAGTTCTGGCTGAAGGAGAACTGTGGACAGCCATAGCCGAAGGTAGTACAATAGAACCCGGAGAGGAGGTGATAATAACCAAAATAGAAGGATTGAAATTGTGGGTGACCAAAAAATCTAAAGAAAAGGAGGAAAAATGAACATTTTTATTGGTGTTATTATTACAGTAGTAGTAATAATACTTCTGTCGGCAGCTATCAAGATCGTTCGAGAGTATGAGAGAGGGGGCGTTTTCCGACTGGGTAGATTCGTGGGCCTCAGAGGACCTGGCCTGGTCTTGATTATACCTTTCATTGAGACTATACGGAAAATTGACCTTCGGGTAATCACCATGGACGTTCCCCAACAAGAGTGCATCACCTTGGACAATGTTACTGTCAGGGTTGACGCCGTAATTTACTTTCGGGTAGTCGATGCCGCAGATGCTATTCTCAAGGTGCTCGACTATATCAAGGCAACCTCCCTGCTCGCCGCTACCACCTTAAGAAATGTTGTCGGGCAATCTACGCTGGATGAGTTATTAGGCCAGCGGGACAGGCTCAACGAAAAGATACAGGGGGTAGTTGATGAAGGCACTAACCCCTGGGGTATAAAAGTGAGCATGGTAGAGGTTAAGGATGTGCAATTGCCGCAAACAATGCAGAGGGCTATGGCAGCCCAAGCTGAGGCTGAGCGAGAGAGGAGAGCCAAGGTGGTTCACGCCGAGGGTGAAGCCCAGGCGGCAGAGAAATTGGCCCAGGCTGCCAAAGTTATTTCCAGTCAGCCTTCAGCTCTACAGCTTCGCTATTTGCAGACATTGTCAGGCATTGCCACAGAGAGAAGCAACGTCATCCTGTTTCCTTTGCCCATGGATATACTGGCCCCCATTTTGGGCAAGGTTATTGGGTCAGAGAAAAGTAAATAGTATGGCATAATCCGTGTCAATAGCACATAGCGAGAGCTTTTAGTAATGTCATTCTGGGAGTCCATAAGACTCCACTGGGCAAATTTTCTTAACTCAGGGGGGCAGCTATGGCCAGTATGAAACTAAGCAAGAGCGATACCAATGAGCTCGGCTAGATTTTGAACCCCATTCTGCCTCATGAAATTTTCTATTCCCTCTAATACATTGAGACCAAGTTGAGGGTTAGTCAAACTGGCTGTGCCAATCTGCACAGCAGTAGCTCCAGCCATAATAAACTCCAGGGCATCCTCAGCACAAGCAATGCCGCCACACCCTATCACTGGAATATGGACCACCCTGGCTGTCTCGAATACCATATAAAGAGCCACAGGCTTGATAGCGGGACCAGAAAGTCCGCCTGCACTATCCCCCAGACAAGGCTTTCTCTGGTCTATATCAATTGCCATGCCCCTCAGTGTGTTAATCAGGGATATGGCATCAGCTCCAGCTTCTTCCACGGCTAAAGCGATTTCCCTAATATCGGTTACATTGGGGCTCAACTTAACGATAACCGGTAAGGTGCTGGCAGCTCTAACCGCTGAAGTTACCCGAGCGGCAAGCTTGGGGTCGACACCAAACTCTATCCCTCCTGCGGAAACATTGGGGCAGCTAATATTTAGCTCAATGCCGCTGATCCCGGGCACGCCTTCTAACTTGCTGGTCACAGCCACATATTCGTCTATTGTTTCCCCGGCAACGTTAACGATAACCGGAACCCGCCATCTTGCCCATACAGGCGCTTTTTCTCCAATCAGGGCGTCAACACCGATATTTTCCAAGCCTACCGAATTAAGTAGACCACTAGCGGTTTCCACCAGTCGTGGTTGGGCATTACCTTCTTTGGGCATAAGGGTCGTACCTTTACAGACAATGGCGCCCAACTTTTGTATATCAGCAATTTCAGCATACTCCCCGCAATAGCCAGCTATGCCAGCGGCTATCATCACAGGATTGGACAAGATTAGTCCCTTAGGATGCCGGGGGGCTAATTGCACACGGAGGTTGGGTAAGTTTCTCATTGCTTAAAACTTTATCACTGCTCGGGGCAAAAAAGAAAGGACTAAATCAACCCCAAAAAGTCTTGCGCCTTTTTGGGGACCCCGGGTAAATCTGATTCAAAATTAACAGGATCCCCACGAAAATCGCAAGATTTTCGCTAGGTGGTTTAACTAAGGGGCACAATTCTCACCCGGCCCCAGACACCCATTTTGTCGCCCACAATAATAACCACACCACGTAGCCCCTCGATACCCCGTGCTTTTTCGATTGCCTCAGGAATATCATCTGCAGCCTTGACTATATTGCCTAGCGCTGTGGCTGCGGCATCAGCTAAAGCTGCCGAAGATGAAAGAGCAATAACGGCGTCAGCGCTGCCCAGGCTTAAAGAATGTCCTACGGTTCCTGAAGACGTACCTATGCCCAGTGGTGTTTCTCTGGGCATAATTTCCAGGGCAATTTTTTTGGTAAAAGATGATTGCCCGGCGTAGATACCTACCAGCCTCTTCTTAGATATTTTCAGAAAAATATCGCCACCATTTTCCACAATTACCTCCGGCGAGAAAGCAAGTAAATCCCTGCCTACCGCCTCAGCAATGGCGCCAGCTACCGCTGCCATAGGACCAACACCTGTTAGTTGAGATACCCTGGCCATTTCTTTGACGATGGCCGGGGCTTCAGCTTCAGCCTGATAACTGTCCAACGTGGTCAGGAAAAGAGGATGACGCCCAATATATGCCTCCAGAGAGCCGCGGTGCTTTAGTACGGAATTAAGGACCTTATCCTTCAGATTACGCCGAGAGCGGATATATAGGTCTGTCTGCGCTACCACTACATTAAAAGAAATTAACCCGCTGTCCTTAATCCAGTGGCGGTAGAAACGTGGCTCATGCATGGATTCTTCCCCTTCACGGAGCCTGCCCCTTCTGTCATTGCGAGTCCCGATTTATCGGGACGAAGCAATCGCGTGATCAGAAATGCAATATCATAGCCCGGGGAGGGCAAGCCTTGACACATAGTCCGCAGACAACACACTTATTGTGGTCAAAGAGCACTTCCCTGGTTCTTGGCTCCAGAGAAAAAGCCTCGGTGGGGCAAATGGTGATACAAGCTCCACAATGAGTGCACCGGGATTCATCGCGAACAACATCCTGGCTTAAGGACTGGATCTCTACCCCGGCCTCGGTGAGGTATTTGATGCCCTTATCATAGTTTTTCTGCTCACCGCTTAGCTCCATGACCAGCAATCCTTCCTCTCCCGGCGATACTGAAGCTTTAAGGATATTAAAGGTAAGAGCAAAATCCTTAACCAGACGGTAAACGACTGGCTGCCCTGTTATGTTGGGCGGGAAGCGAAGCACTATTCTTCTGGAGACATCCATTTTCCTTAATTACTCCCCTATTGGTCTTTCCTTAAGTGACTTAAAGGTTATGCCTGACTCCACTCCGGGCAACGGAGCCACGGGCTCGGTAAGCAAAAACTCACCCTTTTCTATCCATTTTTTCAAGATACTGGCAATTTCCACCGCCTTGGGATAGCTAGATAAAGAACCAGTCGGGACATCCTTGCCCTGAACCTTTATACGACCGCTTTTGAGCTCAGCGTAGCTAACTTCTCCCAGGATATCTGGCTTCACCTGGGGATAGGCCTCGGAATAGTCCACGACGGGTGCCAGGATGCCATCATCACTTACTGTAGTGTAGCGGAGAATTTCCTCGGAAAGTATGGGTATCGGGACACCTATACCCACAGTTAATGTGCAGCCGTAACCGAGCATGCTCGTCC
>Ga0209636_10005368_pt1 | contig 13090 bp, 15 predicted proteins | sample DeeMarSWOR152_54_FD_187464 | JGI IMG/M metagenome (GOLD analysis project Ga0209636, IMG submission 187464) | Marine sediment microbial communities from White Oak River estuary, North Carolina - WOR-1-52-54 (SPAdes) (version 2) | ecosystem: Environmental > Aquatic > Marine > Intertidal zone >...
AAAGGGCGAGTTCATAGGCTGGGTTGATAGGACTAACTATATGCAGCTTCTCTCCGAGGAGTCCCAAGCTGATTCTGGCTACTTCAATGTCAGATATCTGAAGGATAAAAAGGATCGCAAGTCTACGCTTGCACTTGACCAAAGTGCTAGGGAAGAAAGGCATGGAGGATCTAGTGAGCTGAATAAGGGAATGTCTGGGATTACGAGTGTAATAGACATAATCAAGATGTATGTCACCCTGATTCCTAAAGACTGGAAGCTCGGAGGTAATGAGTATCCTGAGAAATGGTACTTTGAGCTTGCATCTGATGATATCATAGTTAGGTGCCAGAGGGCTGATCACGCTCATGGAATGTATCCTATGGCAGTGGCTTCTCCTGAGGCTGATGGCTATTCAATTACTCCTATGGGCAGAATGGAGATATTAGGAGGACTACAGCATGTCTTAGACTTCCTCTTTAATTCTCACATAGCTAATGTCCGCAAGGCTATCAACGACATGCTAATAGTTGATCCTTTCCTAGTGAACATCAGAGATCTGCAAACTCCAGCCCCTGGCAAACTCATCCGTCTTCGTCGTCCTGCATGGGGCAGGGGAGTTGACAAGGTAGTTCAACAGCTGGAAGTGAGTGATATAACTCGAACCAATATCGCTGACTCTCTCTACATAACTCAGTGGATGGATAGAGTTGCTGGTGCTGATCAGTCGCTTTCTGGTGTTCTACGAACTGGAGGTCCTGAGAGACTAACCAAAGCTGAGTTCCAGGATACTAGGGGCTCTTCTATGGGCCGTATGCAGAGGATGGCCCAACTCATAAGCATGCAGTTTTTCCAGGATCTAGGGACATTCTTCGCTGTCCATACTCAGCAGTATATGGATAAGGAAGTGTTTGTCAAGATAGTCGGAAGGAATGCGGAGCGTCTAAGTAAGATGTTCGGAGGCAAAGAGAACATAGAAGTGACTCCAGACAAACTAGCCATATCCTATGACTTGCTAATGAGAGATGGTTCAGTCCCTGGAATGCGCTTCTCTGATGCGTGGCTTGAGATGTTCAAGATTATAGCCCCTGATCAGCAGCTTCGTAATGAGTTTGATATAGTTAAGATCTTTAGCTTCATAGCTACTCAGCTTGGAGCTAAGAACGTTGAAGAGTTCAAAAGAAACACTGACAGGATTCAGCCTCAGGTTCTGCCTGATGAAATAGTTGAACGTGAGGCACAGAAAGGGAATCTAGTTCCTATAGGAGCATAATATGCTAGAGGAAGTAGAGATTCATTCAACCAAAGGCCAGTTGGAAGACTTCAAGGAGTCTATCATCTGGAACGATCTAAAGAGGGAGCTTGAAGCTTGGGCAGAAGGCTACAGGCGAGAGCGAGATGCCATAGTTGATGATATAGCTAATAATCCAACTGTGTCAACAGCTCATGTATTAACTCATTTGGGAGACCTGAATGGAAGGATTAAGTCGGTCGTGTACTTCTTGAGCCTGCCAGATATCCTGCTCGAGTACTTGACCACTATGAAGAAAACTGATAGCAAGCCTGAGGAGGTTAGCGATGAGTGATGGTGAAAGCAGTGAAGGAATGGCTGGAGAACTTGATGCCATGAATAAGGTACTCAGTGACTTGAATTCTGAAGGAACTGACGATAAGTCCGAAACCAAGGAGACCGGTGAGGAATCAGAGGAAACCGGTGGGACAGATGAAGCTTCTGAGAAAGACTCTAAAGAAGGCGAAGAGGGAAACGAAGCTGAGAAAGATGAAGAGGACGGAAGTGAGGAAGACGATGAAGGCAGTAAGGATGAGTCTTCTAAAGATAAGGACGAAGAAGCAGAAAAGGATGCTAAGAAAGGAGAAAAAGCAGAATCCGACAAGGAATCTGGTGAGTCTACTGATCTCAAAGCTGAGATCATTGCGTTGAAGTCTGAGCTTGCCAACCTCAAGGCTGAAAAAGGCGAAGAGACTGGTGAAAAGAAGCCTGATGCTAAGTCTGAGGGAGACGAGGATAAGGATCAAGACTTTGTGAAGGACCTTGACCTCGACGAGTTGGCTCGCGACCCTGATGAGTTTAACAAAGTTCTGAACAACATCAGGAGGGAAGCTAAAAAGTCTGCAGAATCTGCAATCATGAAGCGGATGCCTGAGATGGTGAATAACCAGGTCTCTGTTGTCCTCCAGATGCAGGCAGCCGCAGATAATTTCCTCAGTGAGAATGAGGATATTAGAGGCTTTCCCAAGGTCGTGCAGGCTGTATATGCAGAGCTCGCTGAGAAGGCTCCGAAGGATGCTACAATAGGAGCTGTTCTCAAAGATACCGCTGTCGAGGTTCGGAAACGTCTCGGGCTTCCAGAGCCTGAGCCTGACAAGAAGAAGGAAAAGGGAGATAAGACTGTCACTAAGAAGTCCGATAGCCCTAAACTTCCTCAAAAGAAAGGTAGTTCTGGAAAAGCTGGAGACAAACCTAAACCTGATGCTCTCGAGTCTGAACTCGATGCAATGACCAAAGTAATGAAAGGGTAAAACCTATGGGACTTGAACAGAATGAAGCTCAGCAGTATAGGGAGGTCCCAGATAAGTACGTAGCCCCTAACGCGGATTATGAGATGTCTACATATGACTATGTAGTTCGTCCTAGTACGCAAGGGGCCGGACCTATCACGATCACTCTCCCTCGTGTTGCTGAGGCGAAAGGCCGCTGGTATTCCATAGTCTGCCGTGCTGCAAGTGGCGTCAATATAGTCACTATACAGGACAGAGATGACTCGGAATGCTGGCCAGGCGATTTAACTATGAACGCAAAGTGCGACAACGCACTGTTCTATAGCGACGGACTGAAGTGGTATATGTTCACTAATCAGTGTCCGTGGTGTACTACTACTGGACCTCCGGGAACTGCGACAGCAACCACCTGTGCACCTACAACTGCACGTGGAACGACTGCAGCGCCTACGACAGCTGCGCCTACGACTGAGGGACAAGGGACGACTAGTCCTCCAACCACAGTTGCGCCTACAACCCTATTAACAACTGCTCCACCGACTACAGCCGGTTAAGCCTAGACTCATAAAGGAGGTAACTTATGTTTCTCGGAATGCGTGGAAATGGAGACTGGGTCGATGGGCAGAGGCCTAAGAATTGGAGGCAGCAGATCCTGTATCTGTATCCCAATGGGATGGCGCCTCTGACAGCGATCCTCTCAATGATGGGCGGAGAGCAGGTAGATGATCCAGAGTTCAACTGGTGGACACAGGAGCAAAGTGCTGTGTCTGGGGCAGTTGCTGGCGTCTTCACACTCCCTGATCTGTCCGTGGCTTATGCCGGTGGCGGTGTCGTCGGCGGTATAGTTTATCTTTCTATCACGACTGTCCTTGCCAATAGAATTAGGGAAGGACATCAGATCCTGATGCGTGACGCGAGTGATTATCGCGTAGATGTTGTCGGCAAAGTTATCGGTGTGACTAGAGGCGCTATCAACAGCGTTCTCGCAGTACGGTTACTAGAGGCTGACGATAACTCTCCTACCAACGATCTCACTGACTGCGACAACTTCAAGATCATCGGTAATATCAATCCTGAGGGTGGCGAGATGCCGGAGGCAGTCGCTCTCAATCCTACGAAGGTCTACAACCTAACCCAGATCTTCAGAACTCCTCTGTCCATCACTCGGACGGCAAAGAAAACCAAGCTTCGGACTGGCGATCAGTACCAGAAGATGAAAGCAGAGGCTCTGGAGATGCACTCCTGGGAGATGGAACTGGATTTCCTGTGGGGTATCAGGACTGAAAACATCGGTGACAACGGCAAGCCTGAGCGTACAACTATGGGAGTCATCAACTTCATCAGGACCTATGCTCCTGCGAACTGCGACGACTATACGTTGAACGCTACCTATGCTGGCCAGACCTGGGCAGCTCAGGGTGAAGTCTGGTTCAAGGCTATGCTTGAGCAAGTCTTCCGCTATGGGGCAAATGAGAAGCTCGCGCTTTGTGGTTCAGGTGCTCTACTCGGAATAGATGCTCTGGCAATGGCTGGAGGCCAGGTGAACTTGCAGCCTGCTCAGAAAACCTACGGTATGCAGATTACCTCGTGGATCACTCCATTTGGGACTCTGCATATGAAGACGCATCCACTCTTCTCTCATGATGCAACCACTCGCAACATGATGGTTATTCTTGAGCCTAAGGAACTTACCTACAAGTACGTCGATGACACTATGTTCTTCGGTGAGTCTGATTCTAAGTCTCATCCGGCTGGATATGGTGGAAAGAGACTCGATGGCCTTAATGAGGAGTACTTGACTGAGGCTGGCCTGGAGTTTGGCCTGGCTCAGAAGTGTGCGCTTCTCAATGGTGTGGGTTTGCCAAATAACCTTACGCCGTAAGCTAACCTCCGGCGTAACCGGCTGCTGGGAGGTTTTGCCTAGCTTTCCCTCCCGGCAGTTCGGATAATTTTTAACGGAACTATCAGGAAGGTGACCTGTGAACTTAGAGGAAATAAGAAAGCAGTTCGTACAGATCTCTGGCCGCTATGATCTAGTTAATCAGGACATGAGTGACAAGGGAGCTAACTTCCTCATCAATGAGGCTAGCAAGTGGCTTGATAGGAAGATTGAGACGACCAAGTCTTGGGGAACCTATCCTGTTATAAAGCCTATAAACACTTGGTATATCCGCTTTCCATTTGCTAGAGCGATCAAAGAAGTCTGGATGACTACCACTGAAGGGAGAGTCCAGCTCATAAAGTCTACTCTCCAAGATCTGTTCGCTGAATATCTCAATAGTGTTCCAGCTGAATGGGAAACAGGGACTCCTGAATATTACTCACTAGCTATTACTAGACTAATCCCAGAGATCAAGACACCAGCTGAAATAGCTGACCTCGACGACTATATAGGTGTCATAACTCCAATTAGCCATGAGTATAACACTGTCTTGTTCAATTGCCCTGTTGATGTTGAGACTCTATTTGAGATAGTTGGACTGTTCTACTCTCGGCTATTTGAGGAGGACACAGATGAGAACTTCTGGTCTCAGGTACATCCACTGCTACTGATCCAGGCTTCTATACTTCAGACTCATATCTTAACCAGCAATAGGCCTATGACGAAAAGCTACATCGAGAGCATAAGTGATCAGCTCAAAGACATCGACATGGATCTGGTTGAGAGTGAGATAGCCGAAGTGGATCAGATGGAGGGCTAATGATTATTAGAAGGAAAGGTAGGTGAGAGTCATGCCATGCTACAAGGAAGGTAGCAAATGGAGACTTGGTCGCAAGGGAAACCTTTACGACTCAAAAGCATCCTGAGAGCGCTCCTATAAAGCTTACTTGGCAAGTAAGGGAAAAGGAAAACACCACTCTGCAGAGGATGGAAAATTCCTCGATGAGAGGAAAGGTAGATTCGGATTATGACTCCTGAGGAAAAGAGAGTTCTAATAGATGAGATCAAAGAGATTGTCAAGGAGGAGATCATCTTGGCAATCCCAGATATTATTGGCAATCTGATGCGCGAGCAGTCTGTTATATTCAAGTTGAACTATCAATACTACAAGGATCATCCAGAGTTTACAGACCACAAGGATGTAGTCAGAGCCGTGACTGAAGCCACTGAGGGGAGTCATCCAGGAATGAGTTACGAGAAGATACTGGAGCTAGCTACTCCCAAGATTAGAAAGCAGATTGGAGAGATTGGGAAGCTGGATATGAAATCTGCTAATAGACCAAGTAGGAGTCTTCCCAGATTAACAATGAAACCTGACCACGGAGAGCTGTGATGCCGACTCTCAATGATGGTACTTTCAGCAAGCTCATACCCACAGCAGATCTTGCGCGAGGTCTTAGGCCCAGTAGATATGTGCCCAGGGATGCTAGATATCTAGTCGACTGTGTTGGGACTGTAGCTATGGACGGAGTGCTGCAGACACTTGAGGACCTCAATGACTATTTGATAAACTCAGCTATTATAACAGACGGCTTCCCATATCCTCAGATATTTCTCTTCAACAATGTAATAGTTGTATGCGGGGAGACCAAGATCTATGAGTATATCGCCGGAGCACTTGTGCTAGAGTTAACTACCATTGCAGGAGTCACATGGTGTGCAGTCGATTTCAATGACTACATCTATATGAGCAATGGGAGAGTGGGAGTCAGACGTAGGGCTGAAGACAAGGTTTGGGAGGAAACTACTGAGGTTCCTATAGCTAGCGGAATATGTGACTTCAATGGACAGGTACTTATTGGAGCGGAAGGTGTGGAGCTGACTTAATGACCGATTGGCTGACTTACAAAGGAAATGGAGTCTGGAACTTTATTGAGCAGTCTAACAAGTGGGGTTATCTCAATAATCCTAGTTGGACTGCCCAACCTGAGCCATTTGTAAGGGGTGGTGAACACGACTATGATGGCCGTGAGAGTGAGGAGCCTCAGGTATGGACTCCAGCTAATCAGCTCAGAACTAGTCACGTCGAAAGCCTCAGGCATCATCAGTGTGGGCACTGGCATAAGGTCGGCGCTAGAGGTCCTCGCTATTTTGAAACAGAGCTGGAGTTCTTTCAAGAGTCAGCTGATGTCTATGATGGGAAGATAGCAATAGTAGGACAGATAGTCGATGATCCCGGTGGAATAGGCGCGGTTATCTATGAACCTAGTGATGGGAAGTGGTATGCACTTGGCGGAGTGCATAATATGTCTATGTATATGGAGCCTAACACCTGTCGTATAGCTGGTGACTATGTCTATTTCTTCTGCAGTTTCATAGACTATAACTTTGCTGCTCCGTATATGTATCTGGGAGTATTCAGATTCTCACATGATACTTATCCACTGCTAACTATCCTATGGAGGAGTGAGGCTGGAGGCGATCCATACTACGTAGATGACTACCAGATATATAATGCTATGGATGCACAAGGTAGTAGGATTGTAGCACTGGCTAGAGTCATGAAAGAAGGAGGAATAGCTCTTAACAAATTCCAGGTCAAAGTCTCCAATGATGATGGAGAGACATTTCCAACAACTTGGACATTCCCTAATGTAACATCGCCTAACATGGGAGGCTATTGGGACAGATGTCAGATTAGAATGTCTGAGGATGGCCTAGCATGGATAGCCTACCTGAGGTCTGCTGGAGCTTTAGGACAGCACATGATAGAACTATGGAAATCTAATGCTGGAGTCACTAGCTTCTCCAAAGTCTGGGAAACCAACTTTTATGCAGATCTGAACAACAACGAGGCCTCTACGTTTATCTTTGATATATCAGAGGCTGATGGACAGTATGTAATGATAAGACTAAATCGTCCTCCTTATCAAGTAATATACGAGTCTAGGAACTATGGGGTTGCCTTCAATACTCATACAGCCTCATATGCATATCCAGCTGTACCAAAGCCTTATGTTGGAAAGGGAATAGCTAATGCTGATATAATACTGCATGGAGCTACAGTATTTGGAAGTGCTGATTTATTCTTTAGGAGTACAGATTATGGAGTATCCTTTCCTTCTTATGATCCAACTCCTATAGCTATAGATGAGAGCTACGTGGATGAACAGAAATGGCATGACCAGTTCATCCATGTTGAATGCGGAGAGCCATTCTATCCACCTGCCGCTAGTGATGACTTCATAAGTGTGCTATTCTCAGATGATGAGGGAGCGACTTGGGAGGTGAATCAATCTCCACTACCAGCTTATCTAGCTCCTGGTGAAACTGGAGCAATTGAGTTGAGTCCACTATACTATGATACTCCGGATGATACTGGTGTTACTGTAACCTATGTAGGTGGGGGGGAACAGCACTTTGCATTTCCTCAAGGGCTATTTGATGGACTTGATTATGAGAGTCCTAGATGGACTTATTTTTGGTTCTAGGTGTGATATGAAGAGGAAATTAGTAATAATAGAAGATCAGCTTGGGGAAGTTGAGATCAGTGTCACTGTAAAGGACACTGGAGATTGGGAGCAAGCTGATATTAGCTTTCCAACTCTCTACAATATATGTAGGCGAGCACTATTATCATTTCGTAGCCGTGATCCTAAGTTTAAACCTAGGAGAATGGTTATGAAGAAGAGGTCTAAATTGGAGGAATAGACTATGGCCACTCAAGTAGCAAACCACTGGCTGTATCTCATGTCTATTGGTACGCCTGATTTCTCGAGTGATAGTTTCTTTATTATCTTGATGGAATCTAGCTTCACATTTGATATAGACGATCATGAGGACTATGCCGATATAGCTGCTGAAGAACTAGCCAATGGAAACGGCTATACCACTGGAGGAAATGCTCTGGTTCTGGATGCTGTCACTGAGGATGATGCAGCTGATAGAACTGAAGTGACATGGGACTCTACATCATGGACAGCCGCTGGTGGAAATATAGGTCCGACACCTGGAGCTTGTATCCTAGATGATACTCTGGCTAGTGATCCAATAGTCGGCTATATCGACTTTGGAGCCGAGTATACTCAGGCCGATGGTGGGGTAGCCACTCTCCACAACCTAGCATATAGACATAGACAGCCAAGCTAATAGGAGGTGATAAATGTCAACCTCTCCTCCTACAACTCTGGCATCTACAGCTCCGCCTACTACTGTGCCCACTACTCTGCCTACTACTGCAGCTCCGACTACCATAGTGACGACTCTGGCTCCTACCACTCTGCTTACCACTCTAGCTCCGACTACTACTCTCACTACATTGGCTCCTACTACAGATCCAGACACAGATATAAACTGTGATCCACTTGAGTCTGTATCTAGTCTAACATTCCTGCGGACTGACTTCCCAGCTGCTCCTAGAGATGAGACGAAGGATATGGGCTACTTCGCTGATGCGATAGAGAGTGTATCTGAGCTGACTGGAGAATGGCTCAATCAGTGCTTAGCTGTCGATATACTGGAGTCAGTTAGTGCTCTCACTGGCACACTGAATATAGGAGTTGTATTTCCAAGTGAGGCCTTGGAAAGTGTCTCGCTCCTAACAGGCATCATAGAAATAGAAGCTGGTAGAAACTGTGCATTCGTCTCATGGGCTAAGCCTGGGACTATGGACTTTACCATTGATAGATCTAATAGAGCTGGCAAGACTATCATGGATTGGAGAGGATGCATATATCAGATTCTACAGCTAGGGAAGAACAAGGCTGTTGTCTATGGAGAGAATGGCATAACAGTAATGGAGCCCTCAGGTGTACATTGGGGCAGAGAGACTATCTACAGAATAGGTCTAGCTGGCAGGAATGCAGTTGTAGGTACTCGTGCTGTTCACTTCTTCATAGATAGTGCACATAAGCTCTTCATGCTTGATGAGCAGGGACTAACACTGCTGGATTATTCAGAGTTCTTATCTGAGCTATCATCTCCTGTCATGAGTATGAACTTAGAAACAGGGATTGTGTACATCTGTGACTCGACTAAAGGCTTTGTATATAGTTCTAGGTCTCAGAGCTTTGGAAAGGGTCCTGCTGCTATTACTGGCTTAGGAGTCCAAGGAGGTAATCTATATGTAGCATCTCCTAACGAACTTGAGAGGCCCAAGTTCTATATCAAGACACAGACCTATGACTTTGGTACTCGTAGGATGAAGACTATAAGGGAGATCGAGCTTGGGACAGACGTCCTATATATGCTTCACGCTATGATAGAGACCAGAGTATCCAACAACGAGGGATTTATTAAGTCTGCCTGGGTCAGGGTGAATCCTAGTGGCAGGGCAGTCATTCCGTGCTATGGCCTAGAGTTCAAGTTTCATCTCAAGTCTTTCATTTATGAGTATGTGAAGCTTGATTATATGAGAGTCCATGGGACTATTCACGAGTTCTCTGCTATGGAGAATATAGAGTGAAGAGCTTTCTTATACCGGCTAGTCAGGTCCAGCAGTTCTGGCCTGCTATAAAGTTTGCCACTACTGCAGTCGATAATGTGAGTGCTGAGGACAGACCTAAGTATCTAAATAAGCTCATAGTAGAGCTCCTTAATGGAAAGGCCCAGTGCTTCGTTAGGCTAGACGACAATAGGCGACTCATGGCTATAGCTGTAACAAAGATCTCAACCGATGAGTTGACCGAGGAGAATATCCTGTTTGTCAGTTGCCTCTATTCCTTTGAAGGTGTTGGCAGTAGTCAGTGGAATGAGGATATAAAACTACTGAAGGATTTTGCTTCAGCTAGGAAGTGCAAGAGAATAATTGCGTACACTGCTAGCAAGCAGGTACTAGAGCTAACTGCCAATATGGGATTCTATGAACGCTTTAGATGTATTTCGTTAGACCTGGAGGTATGATATGGGAGGGAGCGCTGAGAAGCAGGAGACCACTATAAGATATGCTCCGTATCTAGAGTCTGCGCATCAGACTATGTTGGCAACAGTTGGTGGAGCTGCAGCTGGAATATCGTCTCCACTAGGTGGCTACGGAAATCTAGACTTCGACTATCTCTTCGGAGGAGGTACCTCGCTATCCGCCTTCCCTAGTCTCTATGATATGTACGGGAAGTTTATGGGAGGCTTGGACATAGAGGTCCTATATGACCAGGTCTTTGAAGATGTAATCAACGGTACTGTAGTTAGTAACGCTATATCGCAGGAAGCAGATAGACTATCTGACGAAGTCGAGATAACAGCTCTGCCTAGGATCGAGGCTGGCTTGAGAGATATTAACTCAGTGATGAGTAGTTCATTTATCATAGCCAGAGAACAGATTGAGGCTGAGCGACTGAAGGCTATAGCCAGGTTCAGTGCTGAGCTTAAGGTGAAGCTCATGCCAGTTGTAGCTGATAGATGGAGAGGACATCTGGAATGGAATAGGGCTGTCATAGATATGTATGTCAACATAATAAGGCTCTACATAACTGCAGCTCTTGATACAGATGATCACAATGTAGACATTGCATCTAGGAATGCCCTCTTTCCATTCAACGCTTATCAGTATTGGATAGCAGCTGTAGGTTGCTTGAATGGTGCAACTAACACCACATCAGAAGCTGCTGGTATTGGTAAGGCTCAGAAGGCTATAGGTGGTGCAATGACTGGGGCTGCCACAGGTGCTATGTTCGGACCTTGGGGAGCAGCAGTTGGCGGCATAGTTGGTCTCGCTGCTGGTTTGTTTTAAGTTCTGATAATTTTTAACCGAACTTACGGAGGTGAAGTATGGGTGGCTTTCTTGCTACGACTCCAGGATTTGGAGCACAGTTAGCTAATGCTTTTACTCAGCAGGTTGGAAAGTTGGCTCCAGTGTTGCAATCTACTGCTCCAGCTGCTGGTGCTGCACCTGGAGGCTTTGGATCTCTTCTTAAGAATCCTTTGTTCCTCCAGCTTCTTGGATCTGCCGGAGTTGATATATCAACTGGCTCTGGCGGAAAGAACGTACTGGCTGCTCTTCAACAGAATATAGGTGCCAAGAACTATTCTAGGGTCTTGAGTAGTATCCTAGGTGGTGAACTCCCTGATGCAAAGATGGTGGTGAGTGCTGATGGGGTAAAACTCAACTTGCCTAGCTCTGAAGCTGGTGGAGCCACTGGTACAACAGGGGCGACTGGCACTACTGGAACTGCTACTGCCGCTGGTCGACCAGCTGGTATGGGGAATCTGCTGAGTAACTTGCTACGCCCTTTTCTTCAAGCCGGCTAGACTTTACTAACGCCGAACTAGCCGGCGTAGATCCAGAGTTGCTCTCGCAGGCGTTACAGCTTAAGCTCCAAGGTAGTCAGATTTCTGAGAGGACTCTGCAGGATCTGTTCAATGCAGCCTATCAGCATGGACTACTCGAGTATTATGGCGACCAGGCTGCTATTCAGGCAGCTAATGTTGGGGTCCGGGCTGAGGAGGCAGCTACCTCTAGACTGAACGCTCTAAATACACTGTTTAAGACAGTTGAAGGCGATGCACTAGATCAGGAGTTTCCTATAGCTGGCCCAGGCGGAAGAAGAATGACTCTCCGTCAGTGGAATGGACTACCTAATGAGGATCAGGAATATCTAATCTATGCAGACAGTGCAACTAGGTCTGGTGAAGCTCCTATGTCCAAACATGAGTTCCAGCTCTTGGAACCTACTGAGAAAGAAAGGTTCTTGCGCAGGGCAATGGAAGATCCTGCTCTAATGTCAGCAGCCGAGAGGCTTGCTAAGGCTGAGAGCACTACTATTAACCTCAGTCCCTATGAACGAACTCGTCAGACTCAGAAGGCAATGACGGAGGCAGATGTAGAATCTCCTGACTTCGTCTCTAATGTTATCAAGGATGCACAAAGTGATACCTTAACTTGGATGCGTCCTCCAGCTATGGCAGCTATAAAGGAGGCTTATCCAGAGCTGAGTGATACTAAGGCCAGAGAGCTGGCGCAGCGTCAGCTGGTGCTAGAGAAGATGGATTCTGGTATTAGACAGGTGTTCAGAGAAGAGGAGGGCTATACTGTCAGGAGAGCTAAGGACGGCTGGCGTGTCAATGGAAAACTCAGAGTGAGGAATCCTTACTATGGATCAGAATGATGTAAGCTTTGAAGATATGCTAGGGCTCTCTCCGCTGGAGAGTCCAGAGCCTAAGAAGGAAGAGGTAGTATCTGCGGGTGATGTAAGCTTTGGTGATATGTTAGGGTTAGGCACTAGCATTGACGAGTTCGAGGGCAAGTATGCTTCTGCTTTTTTCCCATCCTCTATAAAGGGAGTCCCTGGACATCCTCCTCCAATTACTAAGCCAACCACTATAAGCGCTCCAACTACAAAGCGTCAGCCTATGCAGTATACCACAGGTGTAATGGGAATACCTATGAGACTCCCTACTGCCAGGGATGAGTGGGGAACTAGGATCATAAAGCCTGGGACTGACTTCAAGTCGACTATAGAGGTAGTCAGCGACAACAATAAGCCATCCAAGAGCTACATGTCAGCCAAGGTTCACGAGCCGACTCTGATTCAGCAGGTCATAGGAGACCTAGCTAGTGTATTCGGAGTGGACTATGATCCTCATGCCATATCTGAGGTAGCCAAGGCTCAGGCACTTGTGCAGCTGTCTGCTAATAGAGCTGGAATACCTATTGATAAGTATAGGTATAGTCCTGAGCTAATTGAGCAGGCTGCTCAAGGCTTTGCTAACATG
>Ga0209636_10005370_pt1 | contig 13086 bp, 12 predicted proteins | sample DeeMarSWOR152_54_FD_187464 | JGI IMG/M metagenome (GOLD analysis project Ga0209636, IMG submission 187464) | Marine sediment microbial communities from White Oak River estuary, North Carolina - WOR-1-52-54 (SPAdes) (version 2) | ecosystem: Environmental > Aquatic > Marine > Intertidal zone >...
GGACAGTTGTATAATTTGAAAGATGACCCCCGTGAGCTGGATAATCTTTGGAATGAATACCCTGACATTGTGGTTGAGCTATCAGCATTGCTTGAGAAATATAAAACACCCGGCAGAAGCAATTACTAACAAATAACATTTTTGCAGTTTATTATAACGTGTTATATAATTAAAATAAAAATATTGAGATTCAAATATTTGTAGAGGGGAAGCCTTTGAAAACATTTTAAACAGCCCCGCAGAGGGAGTGAGTTCGGAGAAGGGAATATGAAAATGGACTTGTTCTGGCCAATCCTTCATTAAAATCCTTTACCATTAATATGGAAGAGTTATTTCCAGCGCAGGAATTCAGAAGAATAACAGGGACAGAGGTTCAGGACACTGTTGCTAATAATGGTCAAATGATCAGGGAAATGTTAACTCTTAGCCCGAAAGAAGGATTATTTTTGATAAGAAATAATTAAAAAATCAATAAAAAAATGAAATATCTGGTACCTGTATTTTGGATTATGCTGGTTGCCTGTAACAGGCCAGCAGAAACAGACAAATTTCCAAATATCGTACTCATCAATATTGACGATCTGGGCTGGACGGATGCCGCTTGCCTCGGGAGCGAATACTATGAAACACCAAATATTGACAAACTGGCAAAGCAAGGTATGCGCTTTACCGATTTTTATGCTGCATGTGCGCTCTGTTCACCTACCCGTGCTTCAATCATGACAGGTAAATATCCCTCGAGGATAGGCATTACTGACTGGATAAGGGCCCGTTTCCAGCCTGGAGGGAAAATTATTCCGCCTGAAAATCCTTCAGGTTTTGAACTGAACGGAGGGAAAAACAGGAAATTGCTGACCCCGAGAAATCCACTCTGGATGGAACTGGAAGAGGTGACCATCGCTGAATTGCTTAAAGATGCAGGATACACTACCTGTCACATCGGCAAATGGCACCTGGGCCCTGACCCCTGGTTTCCCGATCAACAGGGATTTGATTTTAATATCGGCGGCTGTGATTATGGTGAACCGCCCAGCTATTTTGATCCATATACCAGGGGAGGCATACCGGAACTTGATTATGACACTATACCCGACATTCCAACACTTCCGCCCAGAAAACCAGGGGAATATTTAACCGACAGGGAGGCGGATGAAGCAATAAAATTTATCAGGGATCATAAAGACGGGCCATTTTTCCTGAATATGTGCCATTATGCAGTTCATGTTCCCTTACAGGCTAAAGATACCCTTATTAAAAAATATGAAACAAAACCAAAAACAAATCATAAAAATCCGGTTTATGCAGCCATGATTGAGAGCGTTGATGATGCTGTCGGCAGGATAATGCAAACAATTGGTAATCTCGGTTTAACAGATAGAACAATAATCTTTTTTACCTCTGATAACGGTGGATTAACCAAAGTAAATGCAACCGATAATGATCCCTTAAGATCAGGAAAGGGATTTCCTTATGAAGGAGGAATACGGGTTCCATTGATTGTTTGCTGGCAGGGGAGGATTGTACCCGGAACCATTTCCGGCGAACCATTGTCAAGCATTGATTTTTTCCCAACCATTTGCGAAATTACCGGAATTAAGATTCCCGGTGAGCTTGAAATTGATGGCAAAAGCTTTTTATCGGTTTTAAATGGCCAAAGTACAGGTCCGGTTCATGATGCCCTGATCTGGCATTATCCACATTACCGTGATTGGGATAACACAGTGCCATACAGTATTATTCGTAAAGGTGACTGGAAACTGATCAAATGGTGGGAGGGGGATCTTCTCTATGAATTGTATAACCTTGAAGAAGATCTGAGTGAAACAACAAACATGGCAGTAGAGATGCCTGAAAAGGTAAAGGATTTAGAAGAAGAATTATTGAAAATCCTGGAAGAAACCAATTCAAAATTGCCAAAACCAAATCCCGATTATGAGCCTTAATAACTCCAGCCTTTAGGCTGGGGTTGCTTCTCCATGCCATTAACCACAAACAAATAAATAAAATGAAAATACTTCGCTACCCTGAATCTTGCAAGGCTGAGATCGTTGAAGTTCCGACACCTGAGCCCACAGGGAACCTGATCCTCAGTAAAAGTTTATATTGTAATATCAGTGCCGGTACTGAGATGGGATTTTATCGTGGCACTGCGCCACAGATGAACTATGAAATTGAACCGGGATGGTTCTTTAAGGAAAAGCCCGGTAATATTAAATTTCCCATGCAATCCGATGGGGAAGGTGTCTGGTGGATGGGATATGCGAATGTATCGGAGGTACTTGAAACAGGCCCTGATGTGACAAAGTTCAGACCGGGTGATATAATTTTTTCTCAGGTAGGACATAAAAGCCACCAGATCATCCCTGAAAGTGCGGCTATTAAATTACCTCCAGGTACAAATCCCGAACATGCTGCCCTTACTGCACTGGTTGAGATTGCATTTAATGGTATACTGGATTCGCCTGATGGACTGGGTGGCTGTTTTTGGCCTCGGCACCCTCGGCCAGCTCCTTGTACAGATGTCCAAACTTAGCAGTGCAAAGGTGATTGCAGTGGATGGATTAAAGAAAAGAATGAACCTGGCAACGAAAGGTGGTGCAGATTTTATCGTGGACTTTACTAAGAAAGATCCGGGGCAGAAAATATATGAGCTGACAAAAGACAGGGGTGCTGATGTTGTTTTTGAGGTTTCAGGTAATGTAAAAGCTCTTTCAGACGCGATAAGAGCTGCAGCTTATAACGGGAAGGTTACAGTGCTGTCATTTTACCAGGATCCGGCTGCATCCCTTAAGCTGGGGAATGAATACCATCATAAAAGGATCAAGCTTCAATGTTCCCAGATACTTGGGATTCACCCGCCTCTTTCAAATACCTGGGGAATGGAGCGCAGAAGGGAAGCCGCACTCGAACTTGTGAACATCCTTGATATTGAATCATTAATATCACACCGGTTTGACTTTGAACAAGCCCCTGAAGCATTCCAGCTCATTGACAAAAAACCGGAAGAATGTAATGCAATAATATTGAAGTACTGAGATATTAATAATAACTTGTTGCACGATTAAGTTTACGATATTGATAATGAGGAATTTGCAGTGCCGCGCTGCAGCGTAGCACTGCAAAAAATATTTAAGATTCAACCATTTAGTTATTTTAATTCCAAAAACATGTTAATATACCAATAAAACGAAATGTTATGTTAAATTTTTCACCCTGTATGGATATATTCTTCAACGATCTTCCGTTTGGAGAAAGAATAAATAAAATTGCCCAACTGGGTTATAAAAACTACGAGTTCTGGACCTGGTGGGACAAAGATCTGAATGAAATCAGGGAAGCCACAGAGAAGAATAACATGAACCTGTTCGGTTTCTGTACCCATTTTATATCCCTTGTTGATGTTTCTAAAAGAAATGAATATCTCGATGGATTGGGTAAGACCATTGAGGTAGCCCAAAAATTAAATGCAAAAATCATTATTTCACAGGTCGGGGATGAGCTGGAGAGTACTGACCGTGCCGTGCAGCATCAAAGCCTGGTAGCTGGACTCAAAGAAGCTGAAAAAATGCTTAAGGACACAGAACTTGTATTGGCGTTTGAACCATTGAATGTTCTCTATGATCACCAGGGATATTATCTTAGCCGTTCCAAAGAAGCATATCAAATAGCCAAAGAAGTGGGTTCAAAGCATATTAAGATCCTTTTTGATATTTATCATCAACAAATTACTGAAGGAAATCTTATCAATAACATCAAGGATTACTACGATGAAATTGTCCACTTTCACATTGCAGACAATCCTGGCAGGCATGAGATCGGCACCGGTGAGATCAACTACCAGAATGTTTTAAAAACGATAGAAGACCTTGGTTATATAGGAGGTGTTGGAATAGAACTATTCCCTGTTAATAAAGATCATATCAAAGTTTTAAGTGATCCTTTATTTCTGTATTGATTTTATTATCGGTCTTCACAGCTAATGAACATTTAAAAATTTTTACAACGAGGCTTAAATAATTATTAAATGGCTAAGGTTAAAATCGGTATTATCGGTGCTGGAATGGTGGGACAGGAGCATATTATGAACCTTCAGAAAATGAAGGGGGTAAAAGTAACCTGGGTGGCTGATCTGAATGAATCACTGTTGAAAAGGGTGATTAAAAAACATAAAATTCAAAATGATACAACTGATTATTCCCGGATTCTTGAAGATCCAGGGATTAGTGCAGTATTCATTTGTACTCCCCCAAACACTCATTTCGAAATTTTTACCAATTGTATTACTGCAGAAAAACATATATTACTCGAAAAGCCTGCAGTCATTAAAAAGGAGGATCTGAATAGCATGTTGGCCCTGGCCGGACAATATCCGGAATTGATTATTTGTGAGGCATCATGCAGGCATACCCGGTTACAACCAAAATTCAGATTTGTAAAGGAAATGATTGATTCCGGTAAGCTGGGTGAGATATATTATATACATCAGAATTCAGTTGTCCGGCAATTCCGGCCAGGAATAGAATATAATCCCCCTGCTAAATGGTTTCTGAATAAAGAGATTTCCGGTGGTGGGCCGGTTATGGATTGGGGTATTTATGATCTTTCTTTTCATCTGGGGATTTTGTCAGACAAGCCTGAATTAAAATCAGTTAAAGCATTTACCAAAAACCAGCTTGACAGAAAAGATTCAGGAGCAAGTATTAATGATGTTGAGGAACATGCCGTTGCTCTGATGGAATTTTCCGGAGGGCTTAAATATTACTGGGAACGTGCTGCACATGCAAATGTGGATGTTCCTGGAGAAACACGCATTTATGGTACAAAAGGTGGTCTGAAATTCTCATATCTGACATGGGATTCAAACGCTGTTGAATATTTTTATATAACGAAAAAAGGGAAGGGGAAAGCAAAAAGCAGGATCTTCGAAGTAGATATGTTAAAACATCCCGGCGACCATTATGCATTGGACAAACATTTTATAAATGTTATCCTGAAAAAAAAGAAGCCAGCTATGCCATTGCATCTCACTGCCAAACATTTGAGGATCCTGTTTGAGATCTATGAAGCTGCAAACAAATCCTGAAGATGACCCGAAACCAGGTTATGACACACTCCCCACTCCCTGTACCCTGTTCCCGGCCCTATCCTCCCTGCTCTCTTCCCCCTGCTCCATGCTCCCTGCTCCATGCTCCATGCACCTTAACAATAAAACTTTCATGACTTTTCTTGATTACATCATCATGATCCTCTTTGCTCTGGTGATCATCATTGCAGGGGTCTCTTTTGTAAGATCAGGAAGGAATATGAAATCGTTTTTTGCCGGTGGGGGTGCTGTACCATGGGGAATAAGCGGTTTATCATTGTTCATGAGTTTCTTTTCAGCAGGCACCTTTGTTGTCTGGGGCTCCATAGCTTATGAATTGGGCTGGGTGGCCGTTACTATTCAATGGACTATGTGTGTTGGAGGTTTTGTGGTTGGATTCCTCCTGGCCCCCCGGTGGAAACAAACAGGTATTCTGACTGTGGCAGAATTCCTGACAAGAAGGTTCAACCTGAGCACTCAAAAATTTTATACTTACCTTTTTCTTTTCGTTTCACTTTTTACTTCGGGGAACTTCCTTTATCCCGTTGCAAAAATTGTAAGTGTATCAACAGGATTTTCTCTGACGTGGATTATTATTATCCTAGGAGCATCCATTATTCTGTATACGACCGCGGGAGGATTATGGGCAGTACTCATAACTGATGTACTACAGTTCGTTGTGCTTTTGTCATCAGTACTGATAGTCATTCCTCTGGCATTCGAATATGGGGGAGGATTCCATCATATTTTTCAAAAAGCCCCGGAACAGTTTTATAATCTTTTCAGTGAGGAATATTCCCCCTGGTTTATGCTTGCATTCTTTATTTACAATATCATATTTATCGGAGGTAACTGGGCTTATGTACAACGTTTTACAAGTATCAGAGATCCGAAATCAGCAAGAAAAACCGGCTTTCTGTTTGGAACTCTTTACATTTTCAGTCCTGTGATCTGGATGATCCCACCCATGATTTATGGAATTGTTAAACCCAATTTAACCGGTCTGGAGACGGAGGGTGCTTATATGCTGATATGTAAACAGGTGCTTCCTGCAGGCATATTGGGATTAATGCTGGCATCCATGGTTTTTGCAACAGCAAGTTCGGTGAATACCACATTGAATATGTCTGCAGCAGTGATTACCAATGATCTTTATAAAACCAGGAAACCTGATTCATCTGAAAGAGAGACCATGAACTTTGCCAGGATTGCAACTGTAATTTTTGGAATGGGGGCAGTTACGGTTGCCCTTATGGTTCCGGCCATGGGTGGCATCGTTGAAACTGTTCTGAGCATTGCTGCTATTACTGGCGTACCCATGCTGGCACCTCCCATCTGGGCACTTTTTTCTAAAAGGCTTACCGGTAAAATAATAATTTGGATCACAATACTTTCATTGTGCATAAACCTGATATTCAAGTTTGTTACTCCGTTCATGCTGGACTTTACCCTCACCAGGGGAGAAGAAATGGCAGTCGGGATACTTGTACCAATCGGACTTCTTACACTGTTTGAAATATATTCGGCGTTAAAGCGGCAGATAAGCACTCAGTATCTGTTTTATGAACAGCAATTTCTGAAAGTACCTGTTGAGGAACATGATGAGGGTGTTAAAATCGCTGATCAGAATATTTTTGCGATACGTATCCTGGGTGTTGCGGTTTCTATCATAGGAATGATGATGGTGGTTTTAGGTTTAATTACTGAACAGGGAAAAGGACTGGTTATCTCTTTCGGTGGGATTATCCTGATGGTTGGATTTCTTTTGATTGTTTACTCATTGAGAAGGAAGAACTTTTAGTTAAGGTATGGCCTGGATTAAAATGAGGATTCAGGTTACGGTTGGGATACTAAATATTACTTTTCCCGAAATAAAAGTAAATCAGTTAGAGATTTCTGCAATTGCAGTTATCAAGGTTCAGGCTGGACATATTGATTAATTTGAGAGAGCCTTATTATTTTAGAAGACTAAAACTAAACGCGTTGTGTTATTGAAATAACTAAGTGATTGAATGATAGATCTTTTTGTAGAGCAGTCATGATATATAACGGGAGCGCGACGCTGTAATTCATTATTATCAATATCGTTGATTCAATCATACAACGCGTTAAAACTAAAGTAAGATGTATAAAATCAAACAGGCTAAGAAAGGCAGAGGAGTTAAAATAGTTAAGTTGAAAACCGATCTTGCCGTAGTGGGTGGTGGCATGGCTGGCACCTGCTGTGCCATTACAGCAGCCAGGGCCGGGATAAAAGTGGTTCTGGTCCAGGACCGACCGGTCCTGGGAGGAAATGCATCCAGTGAAGTACGACTATGGATCCTTGGTGCTACTTCACATATGGGAAACAATAACCGATGGGCAAGGGAAGGAGGGGTGATCAATGAGATTCTGATTGAAAACCTGTATCGGAATAAGGAAGGGAACCCACTTATACTTGATACTATTCTTCTTGAGAAAGTTACAGAGGAGAATAACATAACGCTGTTGTTGAATACTGCTGTATTCGATGTTAAGAAATCAGATCCTGACACCCTTCAGGAGGTTTTTGCATTTTGCAGCCAGAATTCTACCCTGTATGAGATCAGTGCTCCCTTCTTCTGTGATGCCTCGGGGGATGGAATTGTGGGATTTATGGCAGGTGCAGCTTTTCGGATGGGGGCAGAACAATCCGATGAATTCGGTGAAGGATTTGCTCCTGAGCGGGAATATGGTGAATTACTGGGTCATTCCATTTATTTCTATTCAAAGAATACGGGGAAACCTGTAAAATATATAGCACCTTCTTTTGCGTTAAACGATTATGATAAAATACCAAAGATCAGATCCGTAAAAACAAGTGATCAGGGATGCAATTTCTGGTGGGTGGAGTATGGAGGAAGAATGGATACCATCAATCAATCTGAAGAAATTAAGTGGGAACTCTGGAAAATTGTATATGGAATATGGGATTACATTAAAAATTCCGGTAACTATCCTGAGGCTGAAAACCTGACACTGGAATGGGTGGGAACCATACCGGGTAAAAGGGAGAGCAGGCGGTTTGAAGGGGATTATATGCTTAGCCAGAAAGATGTCGTTGAACAACGGGAACATGAAGATGCCGTGGCGTATGGAGGATGGGCGCTTGATCTGCACCCTGCGGATGGAGTGTATTCTGATAAGCCGTCATGCAACCAGATGCATTCGAAGGGCATTTACCAGATACCGTTGAGGTGCTATTTCAGCAGGAACATTAAAAACCTTTTCCTGGCCGGAAGGATCATCAGTGCCACGCATGTGGCCTTGGGATCAACTCGGGTTATGGCCACTTGTTCCCTTGGTGCCCAGGCATCAGGTATGACAGCTGCCCTGTGTGTTCAGAATAACTGGCTGCCAAACGATCTTATTACCGGAAAACCATTAAAATTATTGCAAAGGGAGTTGAATAAGGCAGGACAAAGTATCCCCCGAGTTCGACTGGAGGATCCGGATGACCTGGTCGGTAAAGCAAAGATCACAGCATCTTCGGCATTGGTATTGAAAGAAATCCCTGTCAATCCCGGCTGCACAAATGCTTCCGGCAAGGAAAGGATCTGTAATCGGGCTGAACTTTAAGGTTGAAATTCTGGAAAAAACAGAACTTTCTGTTGAGCTCAGGATTAGCAGACGCCCAGGTAACTATACTCCAGAAGTGGTTCTGGAAATTAAGAAAATGATGCTCGAACCGGGTGTGAAGGATATTAATATCCCTTTCACTCAACCCTGTCCGGACGACCAGTATGCATTTGTTTGTTTCAAACGTAATGAAAACATCAGGATCAGGACAAGCAGGATGCGGATAACAGGTATACTGAGTGTTTTTAATAAGATAAATGAACGTGTGTCTAACTATGGCCGGCAGAATCCACTGGAAAATTCGGGCATCGAATCCTTTGAGTTCTGGACGCCTGAAAGGAGGCCTGCTGGAGAGAATCTGGGAATGAAATTAGACCAGGCAATTGAAGCTTTTCAACCTGAGAACATCAGAAATGGTTTTTGTCGCCCGACGAATCTGCCGAATGCCTGGGTAGCTGATCCAAAAGATCATGAACCTGTTTTGTCTCTGGAATGGGAAAAGGAGCAGGAAATAGGTAAAATAGTAATCAGTTTCGATCCCGATTATGACTATCCCATGGAGTCGGTCCTTATGGGCCATCCTGAAAATGTTATGCCGTTTTGTGTCAGGAATTACAAAATCATGACAGGTAAAGGCAAGGTGATAAAAACTGTTACAGGTAATTACCAGGTTGTTAATAACCACTGTTTTAAAAATCCTGTCAAAACCGATCAGATTCAGATTGTGGCTGAGCACCCGTCCAAAAATATACCAGCCTCCATTTTTGAAGTGAGGTGCTACAGGATATAAGTTGGCCGGCCTTGGAAATTGGTAAAAATTTTCACCAGAATGAAATAAAATTCCACCTCGAGCTCATGCTATATCCTGAAATTTGTTATTGGTCATCATTCTTAAATCAGATCCATGGAACGCATTAAATTATTAGTGATCATTTTTCTCCTTTTAATTGCTGCCTGCCGCAACCATAGCAACCTGAAGATATTGGAAGCAGATGACCGTTATATCATAAACACACCCAACTATCAACTGCAGATCATAAAAGAAGGCTTCAGGTTCAGTTTTTCCGATGGTGAGGGAAATGTTATTGTACCGGCACATGAAGAGTCGGGATTACTTTTACTGGAAGGCGTCCCTTCTAATACTGACCTGATTTTGGAAACAGATAATCACCTGCAGTTTCAGGTTGTAACCAGCAAGCAGGATACCTTCAAAGTCCACCTTCGCATTGCAGATAACTATGTAAAACTTAATGTTGAACCGGAGAGTAATCCAGGCAGGAAAGGTAGAATGATTGCCCGGACCGAAGGTATTGGCCCAGCCTTTGGGATGGGTGAACATGCCGGGTATCCCAAACATCCATATTCTCCTGCAGGCACTGAGCTGACAGGATATACAAACGATACAATTCTGGCCTGTATAGGTGATCATTTTGTTGGGAGGCTTGTCAGCAATTTTGTGATTTTTCCACAAACAGGTTTTGCAGAAGTTAATGTTGAACCATTCGTCAAGATCGTTCATATTACTGCAGATGAAAATGCCCAGGGATCGAATCTGATAAACAGGATAGATGCCATGTATTATTTCATTGGTGATGTAAAGACCATTTACAAAGAATTTTTGGAAGCAAGGAACAGGGAAGGATTCAAGGTTTGTAAACCTAAATATGATCTGTTTGGAGTAGGCTGGGAAGCCTGGGGTGCATTGGGATGGAATACCAACCAGGAAACTGTAACAGATTATATAAACAAGTTTGTACGGCATGGATACCCTCTCTCATGGGGTGTGGTTGGTTCCGGTTTCTGGCCAAAAAGCAGCCCGGAATATATGGCAACAACTAGCTTTGGGATGTGGGATACATTTCTTTATCCCGATCCACAAGGATTATTTGAAATGTTTCACCAGCATGGGATGAAAGTACTTACAGGCCTGCGAATAGCATTTCTTGAGGGAGGACCATACACTGAAGAGGGGCTTAAAAAAGGATACTTTATCAAGGATAAAAATGGAAATTCCTGTATTATACGGGTCGGTTTTCCAAAGGGGAAAACATATTTGCTGGACGGGCAAAACGGAGATGCTGTAGAATGGTATGTTGATTTATGCCAGAAATGGCTCGATTACGGGGTCGATGGTTTTAAGGAAGACCAGTTTGGGTTTCACTGGGACCTGCTCAGGGATGACAAGGTGGATAACATCAACGAAAAGCTGATGGACCAGGGAGTGTATGTCATGGGCAGGAACATGTACCTCGGATCACCAGCCGACCTGCACCGGTTTGAGGATTTTAATTACGATCACCAGCAGGACCGTGGGCCTATCAGCAGCTTGGCGCTGGCCTACTCCGGTTTTCCGTATGTATACCCTGATGTAGTTGGAGGGGCCCCTAACTATGCCAACAGCGAACGGATCACTAACAGGTTTAAGACCTACCTGATGCGGCTCGCAAGGTATGCCTCGGTCAATCCATCCATGGCTTATGGATTTGGTCCCTGGGAAACAGGCGATTCACTTGTGATCGAAGTTTGTCGGGATGCCGCCATGTTTCATGCATCTATTCAGCCATATATCTATGACGCTGCTCTGAAAACTTACGAATCGGGCTTCCCGTATACGCTTACACCATTGTCATTGGTCTTTCCCGGCGATCCGAATGTATATGACCGGGAAGACACCATCACGCGTGGCTATCAGTGGATGATCGGGGAAAGCATCCTGGCCTGCCCGCTTTATGGGAATGATTACATGACTGCGACCACAAGGGATATTTACCTCCCCGAAGGAGAATGGATGGATTTTAATACCGGGGAGATTTTTAACGGACCGGATTTCCTGGAAGATTATCCCCTCCCGGTAACATCAACTCCTGTTTTTATAGGTGGTAAGGGAGTAGTGTTAAAAAGTGACCTTTCAGGAGGTAAACTCGTCGTTGAAGTATTCCCGGTCTCGCCTTCAGGAACAGAAGTCACTTTTATCCTGCCGGATGGTGAAAACGGCTGCAGTGTCGCAAATAACATTCAATCGTGGAACGATTCCTGTCGCATCATGGGTGATACGGAAATGGTTGAATATACTATTAATCCGGTTACAACAGCAATCAATTTTAACATTGAACCTGGTGTGTCCTACATATTATCCAACACGAATTGAAAGGGAATAATAGAACATTTGAATAAGAATTTGGAACATTTAGGAACTCTTTAATTAGTCCGAAACCTGATATTTATTATAGCAAATAATAAGTCTATGTCAAAAGCAACATGTGCATTTATTGTTTTCCTTTTTCTGCTGTTTCAGTGTCAAGTCACTGAAGATAAGGCAGAAATGCAAGAGAGTGTTGAAAAAGTAAAGCTGCGCCGTTCAGAATCCTTTTTCGGGCTGCATTTTGATAAACATGCAGGGGAAAAGGACAGCATCGGGATTACCCTGACGAAGGAGATGATCGATTCAATGCTGGTCGCTGTAAAGCCTGATTATATCCAGATCGATTGCAAGGGACATCCGGGCATATCGAGCTATCCCACTGGGATAGGTTTTCGCGCAGCATATTATGAAGGTGATCCTCTCAGGCTATGGCGTGAGGTAACCGAAAAGCACAACGTAGCCCTTTATATGCATTTCAGTGGCATCCATGACAGGAAGGTAGTTGCAGAGCACCCGGAATGGGCAACCATCCGGGCTGATGGTACCCGGAGCGACCGGAACTTATCTGTATTCAGCCCCTATGATGACACCTACCTGATACCCCAGCTGAAAGAGCTGGCAGGAAAATACGGGGTCGATGGAGTCTGGGTAGATGGAGAGTGCTGGTCGTATGAAGCAGATTATGGAAAGGAGGCGCTGGCTGAATATACAAGGCGGACAGGCAATACAAGTATCCCGCGCAAGCCTGAAGATACGGGATACTTTGAGTTCATGGAGTACCAGAGGGATTTGTTCAAGGAGCATGTGGCCCATTACCTGAAGGAGGTTCATGCCGAATACCCGGAGTTCCAGATTACCAGCAACTGGGCTTATTCTTCGATGATGCCGGAACAGGTGGCCCTCGACCTTGATTATATGTCGGGTGACCTGACACCCGGGAATGCAGTCAACCGGGCGGCATTCGAATCGCGGTGCATGGCGTCGCAGGGTATGCCCTGGGACCTGATGGCCTGGAGTTTCTCCTGGGACCCGGACCGGCAATTGCCCAATCATACCAAGACAGCCCTCCAGCTCAACCAGGAACTGGCAGAAGTGATGGCTATGGGAGGAGGGGTACAGGTCTATTTTAAGCAGAACAGGGATATTTCCATACAGCCCTGGACGATCCCTATCATGGCTGAGCTGGCTGTCTTCTGCCGGGAGAGGCAACCCTGGTGCCAGGGAACCAGACCCGTCCCGCAAATTGGTATCCTCTATTCGGGAT
>Ga0209636_10005371_pt1 | contig 13085 bp, 11 predicted proteins | sample DeeMarSWOR152_54_FD_187464 | JGI IMG/M metagenome (GOLD analysis project Ga0209636, IMG submission 187464) | Marine sediment microbial communities from White Oak River estuary, North Carolina - WOR-1-52-54 (SPAdes) (version 2) | ecosystem: Environmental > Aquatic > Marine > Intertidal zone >...
CCGTTGCGATTGAAAATAGCAGGGATTATAACCAAATATAAAGGCAGCAGCTATCTGCTGCTGCAGAAGGCAACGCGAGTTTACAGCCACGAAAACTTCGACAGATAAACCCCGTTAGAAATTCCATAACGGGGTAATAATATTATGCAAATTCCGTAGCATATCACAGCCCCGGATAATGCTATGGGACAACAGGGAAACTTTTTAACGGGGTAAAGGAGTCAGCCGTGCCCCACGAACTCGACAAAATCCTAATTTCGCACAAACAGCCGGATTTCGATAAAGAGTTGGAAAAACTCCGCATTTCAACATTACAGGCAACCTGGTTTGGTGATGATAGTAAGAGAGACAAAGTAAGAGACATTGTTGAAGATGTTGACAAACGGCGAGACGAGGCAGTAGCAGAATACACGGAGAAGTTTGATGGAATCAAGCTTACGCCCGATCAATTCCGAGTGAGCAAAGAAGAGTTGGAGCAAGCCCACAAGGAAATTGACAAGGACCTTTTGGCATCACTTCGTCAAGCGATTGAAAACGTTCGGAATTATCAATCTGAGATTTTTATTGGTAATAAAATTGAACATCCTGGAATAAGATATACACCAATAGAAAGAGTCGGTATTTGTGTGCCTGGGGCTTCTGCTCCACTACCCTCAACAGTAATAATGACCGCTGTGCCTGCGCAGGTGGCAGGCGTAAAGGAAATTGCTGTAGTCTCTCCGCCGAGATACAAAGGCAGTATTCATCCGGTAATTCTGGCGGCATGTCACGAGCTGGGGATTGAAGAAGTGTATCGCATAGGAGGAGCTCAGGCTGTAGCAGCTTTGGCGTTCGGAGACAGAAGAGTCGGCAGGATAAAAGTCGATAAGATCGTGGGGCCGGGTAATACATGGGTGCAGATGGCAAAACGTGAAGTTTTCGGGATAGTTGATATTGATTCAATAGCTGGGCCGAGCGAGGTTTTGATAATTGCAAACGAAAAAGCAAATCCGGCCTGGGTTGCTGCAGATATGCTCAGCCAAGCGGAACACACGCCAAGTAGTGCAATGCTCTTTACATATTCACAGAAGCTCGCAGAGAAAGTCGTAGAAGAACTTAGAAAGCAGGTCATTCAACTAAATCGTGCGGTGTCTACTAGCGAATGCCTGAGAGAGGCTAGCAAAATTGTGGTCTTTAAGGATATGTATGATGTAGTCGGATATGCGAACATATTTGCAGTGGAGCACGTGGAGATTCAATGCGGCGAAGAAAGCAAAGAAATTGCTGATAAGATTGAAAATGCCGGTGCAATATTTGTTGGCGATTGCAGTCCAGTAGCTGTTGGTGATTATTGGGCGGGACCAAGCCATACATTGCCGACCGGGATGACCGCGAGGTTCTTCAGCGCGCTTACCAGCAATGACTTTATAAAGTCCATAAGCATTATCGAATACGATAAAGAGAAATTAGCTGAAAGTGCAGATGATATTATTCGGTTAGCTGAAGCCGAAGGCCTCGACGCCCACGCAAGAAGCATAAAAATCCGACAGAAAAACCACAAAGTGGGAACCCAGCAAAAATGAGCTTATGGTAAGAAGCTATACCTCCCAGTCAAGTTCTTCTTCGTACTGGTGGTAGAACCACCCCAACAGGTGGGCCACAACCATTAGCAGATAGATACCGACACAGTGATTGATGAAAGCAAAAAGAGGTGACCCGCGAGTGTCAGGTGTCTTTTGGGCAATTAAGAAACCCGCCAAAACAAATACTCCGATCATCGCACAGTAAGGCAAGAACGTACTGAATATTGAGCCGATAAGCAAGATAGGGTTCAGGCCACGCAAAGAGTCAAACATAATCACGGATAATAAACTCATCGGAAAAAAGAATACTGCATAAGACAATAAAGACCAGAAAATTACATCAGTTCTTTTGGCATAGAGAAAATAAAAACCCACCGGCCCCACGAAAATAAACAAACAGCCGATTATATGCCGAGCTTGCCACAACATATCGCCCAGACCCGGGGCGTTCCCTAATGTCTCAGGTGCTCGCAATCCGCCATGAGCGCTATCACGTATGCATTCAGCGATATACCAATACATATATAAGCCAATGACAATTCTTATAAAGAAGCCTATAACCCATACGAAACAAACAAATGTGCCAAATAACGCCTCCACAACATCAATCAGTAATGGTATAAAGATTATAATCCCAAGAGTTACCAGACCTGGTACGCTGATAGGATAGAGGAATATATCGATAATCCACGGCAGCTTGCGTTGGACAGCAAAATCAGTTTCTTCCGCTGCTGATTCTTCTTCAAGTTCCTGCCCTTGCTCAATATCCTTCTCGGAGACGCCGTACGTGCTGATTGGCTGATTTTTAATTTTGTCCTTTTGTGGAACATGCAAAAGAGTTAAATCGTAAGCGGAATTCTTTAAGTCAACCTTCAAATCCCCGGAAGTGCTTTGCTCTGTGGTGGGGCCTGCGGTCTCTGCGCTTGGAACGACAACTACGTTTTTACATTTCGGGCATTTGCCCTTTTTGCCCGCCTGAATTTCAGGGACACTAAATTTCCGGCCACAGTTTTTGCAGCGAAACTTAATCATAGAGTCTCTCACACCCTCAGTTAACGCCACTTCGGGCACATTCGGCGCTTTGCAGTCCTGTCAAAGTCAAGGGGTACAGTACAAGGCTGCCTTAGTAAATTAGACGCAGAGGAGCCCGTTTTCTTCAACCAAAAATACGAACTTGTATATATTTAATAGCGGCAGATTACAGGCCCCAGTCGAGTTTATCCTTATGCCACCAATAATACCAGCCTAACCGATGCGCCAGGACAAATACAAGGTAAATTCTAATGCCGTTTGCAGCAAAACTCCAAAGTGGAACGCGTGGCAAAATTGCTGCAACAACTCCGCAGACGACGAAAAAGAACAGAACAAGCCCCCAATAGGAGAAAAATGTTTTGCATATAGACTCAATGATTCGTATTGGGTTCAGTGCGTCAAATGAGTCAAACATGACCCCTCTTAGAAGCGACATCGGCAGAAAGAAACCTCCACCTGCTGACAATAACCAGAAAGTCGAGTCAAAACGCCGGGTCAAGCCATAATAGAGTGTTACCGGCCACAAGCAGATAGCGAAACAGCCGAATAAGAGGATTACCTCTGAGATAAAATCACCTACGTCGAATGTGCCCGAAATTGGGACATCAGACGCACGCCTTGTTCCTTTGGCGCTGTCGACGACACAGTGTGTAATATAATAAAACACATAACCGTAGAAGACTATATAAAAGGGTACTGTCAAAAAAATAATGATGTACGAAGTTCCCCACTGAAGATATGGCTGCAAAAAAGCGCTCAGCCGCGCAATAAAAAACTTGACTAACAGCGGCAGAAATACAAAAACAGCGATGTGTATCAAACCCGACGCACTGATCGGATAGATAAAGGCGTCGATAAACCAGGGCAGTTTGCACTCGCCAGCTAAGGGCGGTTCTTCTTCCAGAAATTTCATTCCGTAGCCCTCGTAGCAGTCTGAAGTCAAGACAGGAATCTAAGCGGTCGTCAGTTTTTCTTTGATTATTTCTGCAGCTTTGGTTAAGGCGTCGTTGATTTTCTTTGGATTTTTCCCGCCAGCCTGGGCCATTTGTGGCCGGCCTCCTCCACCCCCATCAATTAGCGGCGCAATTGCCTTAACAATGTCGCCGGCCTTCAGGCCCTTCTTAATCAAATCAGCGGTCATGCCTGCCAAAAGTGTTGCTTTGCCGTCATCCTCGAAGCCCAAAACGACCGCGGCGGATTTTGCCTTCTTCTTGAGCATATCGATAGCTTCTCGGGCCTGTTCGACCGAAGTGGTTGAGAGTTGACCAATAATTATATGAGTCTCGCCAATTTTTTCGCATTTTTTAAGAAGCTGTTTCGCTTCTGCCATGATATCAGAGCCGGATTGTCGAGCGGCTGCCTTGAGCTCTTTAGAGAGCCTTTTATTTTCCTTTATTAGCTGGCCAACCCTGTCAACCAGCGCCTCAGATGGGACCTTTAGAACCACCGAAAGCTCATCGATAATGTCGCTGGCCTTTTCGAGATATGCTGTAAGGCCCTGACCGGTCAGCGCGGTAATCCTGCGGACACCGGCTGAGATGCTCTCTTCTTTAATTATTTTAAAGCCGCCGATTTTTCCCGTGTTATCACAGTGCGTCCCGCCGCAGAATTCTCGCGAAAAGGCTTCTCCAAGTAGTTTTTCGTTTGCCGCCCCAATAGCCACCACTCTTACTTCGCTTCCGTACTTCTCACCGAAAAGCGCCATAGCCCCCAGTTTTTCCGCCTCCACCCTCGGCATCACCACACAAGTTACCGGCAAAGCCGAGGCGATTTTTTCTCGCACTTTATTCTCAACCTCTCTTAGCTGTTCGGCGGACAGCGCTTTGCGATAGGTAAAGTCAAACCTCAAATAGTCCGGGCCAACGTAACTTCCCTGCTGTGCTACAGATTTGCCTAACACCTGCTGCAATGCCCACTGCAACAGGTGTGTGGCGGTATGATTTTTCCTGGTCGCATTTCTGTCTTTATCCACAGTTGCTGTCACCGCTTGACCAGTACCGAAACTGCCTTTCGTCAGCTTGCCCCAATGGATTACACAGTCGCCGACTTTCTGAGTCGTTTCAACGACAAACTGGCCACTTTCCGACTCTATCATTCCACAGTCGCCGACCTGGCCACCAGCCTCTGCATAGAAACACGTTTTTTCCAGAATTAGTCCGATGCTTTCACCACCAACATCTTCAGGAGTACTCTTTATGAGGTTAATCGTGCCTGCAGACGTACGAGCACCCGATCTTATCCAGGAGTCCACCTTGCTCTCACAGGTATCGGCTCGGTGTTTCAAGGAATCGTCGGTAACTGGAAGCTTCACACCGGGATTCACCACCATTAAGGATGATTTCTGGGCAGCTCGCGCCCGAGTTCGCTGTGCCTCCATAAGCTGGGCAAAAGTAGCTGTATCGACTCTTAGATTGCGCTCCCGCGCCATAAGCTCAGTCAAATCAAGTGGAAAGCCATAGGTATCATAAAGCTGGAAGGCATCTTCGCCATTGATAATTTTGTCTTTTGCTCTCTGTGCCCGCTTGGCAGCAGTGTTGAAGATTTCAATGCCTCTATCGAGCGTTCTGCCGAAGCTTGCCTCTTCGGATTCAATTACTGTCGAGACATAGTCGGCCCTTTCCCTTATCTCGCCAAACGCATCACCTAAACAATTGACGACTACCGGCACGAGCTTATAAATAAACGGCTCGTGCATTCCCAGCTCTCTGCCGAACCTCGAAGCCCGTCGTAGTATTCGCCGGATAACATATCCCCGGCCTTCATTAGAGGGAATCGCTCCATCGGTTATCGCAAAGATGAGTGAGCGAATATGGTCGGCTATGACTCGAAAGGCGTTATCTGTCTTGCTGCCGAGCTGCGATGTATACTTGTGGCCGGTTATGTCACTGAGGCAATCGATTACAGGCATAAATAAATCGGTATCGTAGTTGCTCTTTTTATTCTGCAGCACCGCTGCGATTCTTTCCAAGCCTGCGCCGGTGTCAACGTATTTGGCTGAAAGCGGCACAAGCCCACTACCGGCTTGACGATTAAACTGGATGAAAACAAGATTCCATAACTCAATATATCTTGCACAACCACCGTTGACCTGGCATTTATGGCCCTGGACAGCCTTCATATCACACATATCAGGGCCGAGGTCGATATGCACTTCACTACAAGGCCCACAGGGGCCGATTTCACCCATTTCCCAGAAATTATCTTTTTTGCCAAAGGCCAAAACCCTCTCGGCTGGTATTGGGGTCACCTCAGTCCATAGCTTTGCCGCCTCATCATCTTCAGGTAGTCCATCGGCCTCATCGCCCCCAAAAACCGTTGCCCACAAGCGGTCCGGCTCGATGCCCCAAACCTTTACCAGAAGCTCCCAGGCCCACTCGATAGCTTCGGCCTTGAAGTAATCATCAAATGACCAGTTACCCAACATTTCAAAAAAAGTATGGTGATAGGTGTCTTTGCCCACCTCCTCAAGGTCATTGTGTTTGCCGCTTACCCGCAGGCATTTTTGACTGTTGACCACACGCGGATACTCCGGAGCTACCAGGCCCAGGAAGATATCCTTGAACTGATTCATTCCCGCATTGGCAAAAAGCAGGGTCTCGTCACCAATGGGCACTATGGGCGAGCTGGGGACGAATTCGTGGCCTTTGCCCTTGAAGAAATCTATAAAATCGTTTCTTATTTGCTTTGCACCTCGCACCGCGTAATCCTATTTTAAAACTAATAATCGGTAATCAGTTCGGACTTTATTCAGCATGCGGTTTTACCTGAGACTCTACCCTTAAGAAATAATCAATTATCAATAATCGATAATCAAGTCTCAAGGCCTTTGGCAACGAGGACCTTATTTTTTATTTCCTTGCACAGGTCTTTGTTTTCGGTCAGGAATTTTTTGGCGTTTTCTCTGCCCTGGCCGAGTCTTACACCGCCATAGTTTAGCCAGGCGCCGCTTTTTTCGACAACCTCACAACCAAGAGCCAGGTCAAGCAAATCGCCCTCGTAGCTGATTCCGCTGTCAAACATAATATCGAACTCAGTATCCCGGAAAGGCGGTGCGATTTTGTTCTTTACCACCCTGGCCCTGACTCTGGAGCCGACTGCACCACTGCTATCCCTTATGGTTGTTACTCGTCTCAGGTCAATTCGCACAGAGCTGTAAAATTTCAGCGCCCTTCCGCCGGGCGTGGTTTCCGGGTTGCCGAACATAACGCCGATTTTCATGCGGATTTGATTTATGAAGATAAGGGCGGTTTTACTCTTGCTAATGATACTGGTAAGCTTTCGCATCGCCTGGCTCATTAATCTCGCCTGCAGTCCCACGTGCGTGTCACCCATATCACCTTCAATCTCTGCTTTTGGTGTCAGCGCGGCAACTGAGTCAATAACTATAATATCTACAGAATTGGAGGCTATTAACATCTCGGTAATGTCAAGTGCCTGCTCGCCGGTGTCGGGCTGACTGACCAGCAGGCTGCTGACATCAACACCTAACCTCTTCGCCCAGGTTGTATCCAGAGCGTGTTCGGCATCAATAAATGCAGCCACGCCACCTGCACACTGGGCGTTAGCGATAACGTGAAGTGCAAGGGTAGTTTTGCCAGACGACTCCGGCCCAAACAGTTCGGTAACTCTCCCACGTGGGATGCCCGCCCCACCAAGAGCGATGTCCAACGATAATGAGCCCGTGCTGATGCCTTCAATCCTGGCGTACCTGTGTTCGTCCATTTGCATAATTGCCCCTTGGCCGTACTGTTTTTCAATCTGTGCAATCACGCGCTGCAAAGCAGTTTCTCTGCTATCTGCCTGAGTAGTTGTTGCGACTTTTTTTGTCTTTGCCATTTTGCAATCTCCCCTTTCGTATCTCGTGAAGGAACCCCGCTTTGCAGGAACCCAAGCGTATCTCGCTTCACGTACCAAGTTTCATGCGCCACGCATTTTATAATTTCCTAACAGAGTATAAATAGGGCCCTTAGGCGTCAACTGGCTCTGATATACCGAAATCGAATCAGCCGGCATGGTCCCGAGCCTGAAATCTTTGTACTCTTCAGTCGTCTGCGCCAGCTTGAAGCCCGCCTTCGAGCTCCTTACACGGCAAAGCGTTAAGTGACCGGAGAACTTTCTTGCCTCCTTTGGCCAACCGGCCAAAGCCAACTGTTGCTCAAGGTCATTTTGTAATTGTAGCAGATTGTCGCAACTCTGTCCTGCCCCAACCCATAAGACTCTGGCGCTTCTGCCGCCGAAATGGCCGACCGATTCTACATCCAGCTCGAAGCTATTTTGTCGGCTCGCGACGTCTTTAGTTATTTTGCAAACATCGACAGCCTGCTCATCCTTAATCTCGCCCAGGAATTTAAGTGTCAGATGCATCGCCTCAGGGTTTACCCACTTGACGTCGCCTTTTTTTACATCAGCTTTGCTTGCCAACTGCTGCTGTAAATCGCTTAGGGCTGCTCTGATTCCCTCGTCAATATCTATTGCTATAAAGCACCGCATTTCAGTTACACTCAACCAAAGGTTAAAAATGTGTTATCTTCCGTAAAGTCTCAAGTCTGCTGTCAATATCGGTTCTGTCTATTGAGGTTAGGCCTGCCAGTGAAAAATCAGCAATCGCAAAGGAAGCGACTACCGTGCCGTTGGCAACCGCAGTCTTTAACATTTCAAAATCAGTCTTACCGCTCTGTGCCAGATATCCCATCAGCGCCCCTGCGAAGCTATCACCGGCACCCGTGGGATCTTTTACTTCGGTGGCCGGATAGGCCGGTAAAGTAAATTTTTCGCCGTCAGAATTGCACATTATTGAACCGGATTCACCCTTTTTGATAATCACAACACTCGGCCCAATACCCAAAATTTTTTCTCCTGCTCTTATCAGATTACTATCAGCCGCCAGCATCCTCGCTTCGTCCTCATTGATTATAAGGCAGTCAATCTTTTTCAGCAGCGCTTTTAAGTCATCAAGGTGCCCCTGAATCCAGCAGTTCATTGTATCAGCCGCCACGAAAGAACCAGCGTTAATTTGCTGGAGCAATTGATACTGAAGGGCGGGCGCTGTATTTGCAAGAAAGACGAATTTGCTGTCCTTGAATGAATCTGGCACTCTCGGCGGTGCTTCGGCAAGGACATTCAATTCCATGTAATCCGTTCTCCTGTCGTCCATATTATCGTGATACGAGCCGGCCCAGCGAAAAGTTTTGCTCTGTGCTCTTACTTCCAGACCCGTAAGGTCAACGTTTCTACCGGCAAAAACTTCAGCAAAATCAAACGGACAGTCAGAGCCTATGGCGCCTACGAGCCTGACCGGCGTAAAAAAACTGGCTGCCATACTAAAATACACAGCCGAACCGCCAATACAATTCTCGCTAATACCATAAGGCGTTTTAACAGTATCAATAGCTATTGACCCGGTTACCAACAGTGACAATTACAAATTCCTTCAAATTTGAGGTTCTGCCCCAACTTTCTTGAGCGCGTTATCTATTCTCGCCAAGGTCTTTTCTTTGCCTAACATCTGGACCGAATCGAAAATCGGCGTGCTGATTGTGGTTCCACAGATGGCCACACGTAGCGGCTGAGCGACTTTGCCCAGGCCAACCTGTTTCTCCGACGCCAAGCAGCGCAGCATATCCTCGATATGCTTCACAGTAAATTGCTCCTGCTCCAGAGCTGCAAGTCTATCGTGGACGATTTGAAGAACAGCCACGCCGTCGTCCTTCAGCAGAACCTTTTTAACTGCTTTGTCATCATACTCAATCTGGGCGTTGTCTAAAAAGAGAAATCTGCTTTTGCGCTCGATATCAACCAGCGTCCGCGCCCCTTCACAGAGTTTTATGATTCTTGAAAGAAGCTCGTCATCCGCAGATAGGACCGGGGAATTGAGAGCTCTTAAGTAATCCTTGAAATGCTCAAGAAGTTTTTCCTTGTCGGCCTGATGTATGTGCTCGGTATTGAAAGCAAGTAGTTTTTGCCGATCGAACAAGCTATTGGCCTTGGTCAAGCGTGAAAGGTCGAAAGACCTGATTAGCTCCTCAACGGACATAATCTCGCGATTGTCGCCGGGGTTCCAGCCCAAAAGTGCAAGGAAATTAACCATGCTCTCAGGCAAATAGCCACTCATGAAAAAATCGACGATATTGATCTCCGGCAGGTTAACTCCAAGATACTCCGCCATTGAATCGATACTCGGCATATCCGGTGTGGTCTTACTCTTGAGAAAGCTGTTCACTCCTTCGACAGTTATGTTACCGACATCGGCGAGTTTTTCGAGGTCAATCTCCTGCATAGCCTTGATTGCCTTGCGAAGGGCCTTTGGTCGCTCACGCTTGGAAAGCTTTCCGCCGGTATCGCTGACGGTCACAGACATGTGAGCATACTTTGGAAGCGGAGCGTCGGGGAACAAAGCCTGCCATAACACCTGCTGGCCGGGCGTGTTCATCAAATGTTCCTGGCCGCGAATCACGTGGGTAATCTTCATCAAATAGTCATCGACCACACACGCAAAGTTGTACGTTGGAAAGCCGTCGCTTTTTTGAATGATAAAATCGCCTATCTCGCCGGCTGTAAACTTAACCTCGCCACGCACGACATCGGCAACAACAATCGGTTCATCCCGTGGCACGGCAAAGCGCACTGTTACAGGTCGGCCCTGAACGCGGGCTTTTTCAGCATCCCCGGCATCGGGGAAATCCTCAGGTCGCCGATAGACAAAGCCTTTCTTTTGGGCCTCAGCTTCATTGCGACGGGCCTCAAGCTCCTCAGGCGTATCGAAGCAGTAATACGCCTTTTTCTCATCGAGCAGTTTATTTACATATTCGTCGTAGATGTCTCTTCTCTGGGATTGTAGGTACGGCCCATTCGGGCCGCCGACTTCTGGGCCCTCATCCCATTCGATACCGAGCCATCGCAAATCCTCCATAACCTGCCGGACAGCGGTCGGGGTATTGCGTTTCTGGTCTGTATCCTCGATTCGGAGTATAAAGATTCCGCCCGTCCGGCGGGCCCAGAGCCAGTTAAAAAGGGCCGTGCGAGCCCCACCCACGTGCAAGTATCCTGTTGGTGACGGTGCAAAACGCGTAACAACCATTGTAACCCTCATTAGTTCCAGAAAATACGTGAAAATAAAGATAAGTTATATTTGAACTATTGTCAAGAGTCAGACATGGCAACTGGATTTGTGCATCTGATAGGTACGATGGACAAATCTGCGTCCTATTCATTTCGACTGCAATTTGTTATAGACCTATTATTTTATCTGTTTTCCTATATAATTATAGTTTGTTAAAATACGACCCCGATAATGGGAAGATTTGTTATGGATAAGCAGGCAGTTCTAAAACGATTATCCGGTAAGATTGAGGAAATCCACAAGCGTTTTTCGGTCAGGACACTATCGATCTTTGGCTCAGCAGCCCGCGGTGAAATGGCCGATGGCAGCGACATAGATATCCTGGTGGCATTCGACCAAAAAGCAAGTTTTGATCTCTTTATGGACTTAAAATTTTATCTCGAAGACCTTCTTGAAACGTCGGTTGACCTCGTGACTGACAAAGCTCTTCGCCCCCAGATTCGCCAGGCAATTGAAGAGGAGCTTATTAATGTCGCGTGACCAGACAATGTATTTGCAGGACATTGCCGAGAGCTGCAAGAAGATATTACGTTTCACCCAGAAGCTTACTCAACAAAACTTGATACAGGATGAAAAAACCTACGACGCGGTTGTCCGCAATCTGGAGATTATAGGTGAGGCTGCCAAGCATATTTCCGATGAACTCAGAGTGCAATTGCCGGATATAGAATGGCGAAAAATCGCAGGAATGAGAGACATGCTCACTCACGCATACTTTGGAATTGATAATGATATTCTCTGGGACGTCGTCCAAAACAAAGTGCCCCAATTAGCCGAAGCTATAAGGGCGTTTTTGAATAAAAGCAGGGATTGAGCATCAAAGGTCTATGGCGTAGCTGAATGTTTCAATGGAAAATGCTCGTTCAGACCAGGTGACAGAAACCCTTAAAGCCAAATCCGCTATTGAGTTCCGGTAGAGGTTCAGATAAATGTGGCCACGACTTGGACCGGCTCCGACTTACAGTGTTATGTACACCGTAAGTATTGTGAGCCACTTTATCATCAGTTACCTGATTGCCAGACGCTTTGGACTTCGGCACTGTGTTTGGATTGTTGTTAGTATCTGCTACATGGCCGGTATGACCATCGGCGCCAAGGCACTATATGACATTCAGCACGGACAATTCGACTTACGGGCACTGTTAACCATTAAACATTACTTGAGCGGAGGGTTATGGGGTGGACTTTTCACATATCTTTGTTTGGCTGTGCCGCTGGCGTTTGTCTTAGCCAGGCGCAAACGCGTGGCCCTCGATCTGGTCGCGCTATCGATCCCCATCCCTTGGATATTTGTCAAACTAGGGTGCTTATTTAACGGATGCTGCTATGGTCGGCCATGTTCTATGCCGTGGGCGGTCACATTCCCAGAAGGGGCCGGAGGTGCGCCGGCGGGCGTGCCACTGCACCCAACACAGATTTACGAAATCCTTGTCGTCGTGTGCATTCTTATGTTTTTCAAAATACTGAAATACGAGCGATGGCAGGGAACAATGCTGCTATGGTTCCTGATTCTCTATGGTCTGGGACGAGCAGCTACCGAGATATGGAGGGGCGACGTGGATCATCATGTTTACATTGGGCCACTTACTTTGTCGCAGCTCATCTGCTTAGTTGTGGCTGGTATTTCAATTTTCGTGCTGTACTTTTGGCGCCGCTTCTTTAGCCCCACCTCGGCGGGTGCTCACCCCTGAAGGTATCCGGTTGGGTTCACCGGCTTAAAGCACCGTCTGTATCCGGTCTTTCGAACCCTGCGATCACAAACTGGACGAGGCAATAATAATATGCTAAATTATCCTCGCAGATAACTTTGATGCATTAAATTCAAAAGGTGGGAACGATAAACTGTGAAAACACCGAGCAAAGAAGAAAATACCAAGCTCGATTTTATCCGGCAGATTGTTGCTGAGGACTTGAAGAAAAATAAATGGGACGGCAGAGTGCGCACGCGATTTCCGCCGGAGCCGAACGGCTATCTACACATCGGCCACGCCAAAAGTATCTGCCTGAATTTCGGTATCGCAGCCGAATTCGGCGGCCAGGCCGAAGGCCTGGACATGATCAAAGCCGACTCCGTCGGCTGCAACCTGCGATTCGACGACACCAACCCGGAAAAGGAGGAAGAAGAATACGTCAATTCCATCATCGAAGACGTTCGCTGGCTGGGATGGGATTGGGCCGACAGACTGTATTATGCATCGGACTACTTCGAGCAAATGTATCAATACGCTGTGCAGCTCATAAAAAAGGGCAAAGCATACGTTTGTGATCTCAGTGCCGACGAAATAAGAGAATATCGCGGCACCTTGACCCAGCCCGGCAAAAACAGTCCCTATCGCAACCGCAGCGTCCAAGAGAACCTCGATTTGTTCGAG